>JFJP01005548.1_pt1 | contig 17598 bp, 15 predicted proteins | sample 431651 | NCBI WGS metagenome assembly JFJP01 (sample SAMN02602958, study PRJNA72255) | Microbial mat metagenome, whole genome shotgun sequencing project. | biome: fresh water; feature: sink hole; material: water; isolation source: purple microbial (photo- and chemosynthetic) mats found in...
GTCAGCATGGCCGCTGACATTTTTTTGCCGTTGCTGTTGGCTGCCCACAACCCTTCGGGCGTGATGTACACGTACTTCTGCGGTGTGCTGTTGGGTACTGGCACTTCTACGCGGGCCACACCACCGGCCAATGAGGCGGTGTGGGTTTTGACCTTCAAGGCGGTGTCAGGCAAGTCAGAAGGTGGGCTGGTGATGCTGCGCACCTTGTTGGTGTTGCCGTACAAGGCTGCGCCGGCAATTTTGTAGGTGCCGCCCACCGCAGGTGCTTCCGGGCAAATGCCGTTGACGCCAGACAGGGTGCTCACGGCCTTGCCCGAGCATTCCTCGCCCCAGGTGCTCGATACATTTCCCACCGACCTGACGGTGCCATTGATGCCCTCTGCAGAACCCACGGCATCGGTGAAGTCTGGCAGAGAGCCCCGGCTTCGGTTGGGCAGCCCGCTGAACGGAGAGTCGGCATCGTCACCGTCAAAGCTGAGGGCGCTGCTGGACAGAGCCAGCAGGTTCAGAGGCCTGCAAACCCCTTTTCCGTAGGCTGATTTCCGCCAGGTGTTCACGTCAGACAACGGGTCTGCCCACTCGCATCGTTGCTGGTGGTGCCGGGGTTGGTGGAGGTGAGTGCGCCATAGTACTGCAGGGCCTGCACCACCATTTCCCCCACAGGGTTGCCCCAGGCTGCCAGGGTGCCGTTGGTCATTTGACTCGGCAGTTGGACATTAGACCCCGAGTAGTTTCCACCTGATTTTCCGTACAGGACGATGCTGTCCAGCGCCTTGATGGCGCCGCTGCTGGTGTAGGAGCGGCCGTCGGCCAGGGTGGTGCTGGGGCAAACATCTGAGCCGCTGTGGCAGAAGCGGCCGTTGGTGGGGTTGATTTCATCCAGCAGGTCCCGCATGTTTTTGCGCAATGCGCCGGCCTTGAGGTTCTGGTCGTAGCTGCCCGTGATCAACCCGAACTCGGCCCGGGCCGAACTGGAGCCGCTTTGCGGTGTGCCGAACTGCTGCAACAGCCCGATGGGCTTGTATACGGTGGCAGAGCCGCTGCCATAGGCCTGGCAGTTTTCTGCGCCCAGGTTACTCGCCACACACACCTGCACTCGGGCGTCCAGTGTGGGGCCAATGCCGCTGTACTTTGCGCCGTCGTTTGTTTCGTTGGGCGGGCTGGATTCGTGGTTCACACCGCCATTGCCTTGGTATGTGGAGGTGCCGCCGTAGTAGCGGCTGAGCTTGTTGCCCAAGCTGCCAGAGCCCCAGTTACACACGGTGCCACCTTCCATCGTGGCCCACATGCGGTAGTTGCCTTTGGCCATGCGAATTTGTGGCGTGCTGCTTGCTCCGTTGTCGTTGTCCTTGGCCTGCACGCACATGGTGAGGCCTGCATACGCGTCCGGGTTACTGCCTGCCGTTTTGGTGAGGGCGGTGGTGCTGAAAGGGGTGTAGTTGCGGATGTCCGTGCCTCGGTAATACTTGACGAACGAATGCGAATCGCGCGACACCCTGGCCACCTGCAGCGTGGTGTCGGTAGCTGAATCCACATGCCGTTGGCCGCCGTACAGAATTTTGCGAACGATGTCCAGCCTCGTCATCGTGGCCCAGTTCAGGAAGTTGCCGGCCCATTGACCGCTGCCACCGCATTCGTACCGGCCGCTGTTGATGGCGGCGGCGGTGTCGGGTTCGAAGCGCTTGTCACCGCTGTCGTACAGGTAACACTTGGTGGAATCAAAGTATCCGTAGTATTTGAAATCGGGTTTGAAGGTGGTGTCGATCACGCCGTCGCCATCCAGGTCTTCAAAGTCGGTGTACATGGGGCCAAACAGCGTGTGGTCTTTGCTGGCCACCAGCATCATCATGGGTTTGTTGTTGCCCGTCAGGCCCACGTTGGGCGGAATGGCTTCGATGGCGGTGGAGGTGTTGGGCGGTGCCGCCAGCGCGAGCGGGAGGCACAGCGCTGCCGCAGCCACGCCCGCAGCACGGGCCAAGGTGTGCATCGAGAGGGTGTTGATCGTCATGGCGTCCTCACTGGGGTTTGTATCGGTAAACGTAGCCTTGCAAGACCACTTCGACCCGTGGGTTGGGGATATCAGTTTCCGCATTCGTGCGGACCGTGCCGAATCCGCGCGAGGTGATGCGCAGCAGGTAACAGTCGGGCGCGGTGGCAGAGCCCGACCCGCCACTGCCCAGCGCTGTGGTTTCGTTGGCTGCGCTGTAGATGGGTGCGGCGCTGGGGGAGGCTGCCCCGCTTGGGGTTGACTGCGGGCATTTGTATTTAGGCCCGATGTTCAACCACTCCACCAAGTATTCTGGCTGGCGGACCACCCTCGGGAAGGCGGGTGTATTGGTGTAACTGCCCAACGGCACGCCACCGGTGCCACTGCCGCAGTCGAAGTTTGGAGTTCCGTTGGCATTGGCATTGTTGCCCCACATGCCGCCTTTGGAGGCGGGCCACCATGGGGCACCGGGCGTGTCTGAACTCGCAGTGGCCCAGTCCACTTGATACTGGGCTGGATCGGACAGGCTGCACAGGCCGCGTGGGCAGTCGGTGCCAAAGGCGGCTTCATTCAGGCTGCCCTGTCCAGACATGATGGCGGGGGCGCGGGTACAACTGGCGTTGGGGAAACTGCCTTCGATATCGAGTACCGCATCAGCCAGAGCCGCTTCGGCTGCCTGACGGGCCAGTTGGTATTCCTGCTCGCTCATGGCCTGGCGCTCAAGCATGCGCACATTGCGCACGCCAAAGGTGGCCAACACCGAAAGCACCAGCATGAAAATCAGCACGATGAGCAGGGATGCACCGGTTTGGCGTTGGATCCGCCCGGCGCGCGCTGCAAACAGGATGAGGTGGTGATGGGTCATGGCGATGCTCAAAATTGGGCGCCGAGTCTGTTCTTGAGCGCAAAAACCTGGGTGAACATTTTGCGGGCACGGTTGTCGCCAAAAGTCTGATCTACACCGTTGCAATCGACCACAGGTTCTTGCACGTTTGCAACGGTCTGTATCGATTCAGCGAAAACACAGACTCGCACGGCTACCACAGCGTTCCAGTCGGTCACGCCCGAGGACGGCCAGTACTGACCGTTGCCGCTTCCGTCTTGCTGGTAGTAGTGAAACTTGAGCTGGCGGATGCCCGCCACAATGGGCTGTGCAGTGCTTGCTGCAGCCGAACTGCCGTCGTTGTCGTTGCCGTTGCCGTCACAGGCCAGCGAACGGGTGTTGACCGTTTGGCCCTGTACCGTTTCCACTGATGGAACCAGGGTATAGCGGTTGGAAACAAACAGCGGCAGCCGGGGCTGCAGTGGGGGCAGTGGGGGCGTGGGCGCAATGCCGGAATACGTTGCTGGCATAGCGTTAAGGTAGGTCAGCCGGTTGGGTTTGCTTTGCGGCGGAACGGGCTGCACCAGGTTGCGTGTGTTGATGGCGTCTTTTGCCACGTCCTGGCCTTCGCAGTCGCCGCGCTGCCCAATCTGCAGGCTGCCGGCATCGGCGGTGAAGTAATTGACCACCAGGCTGTCTACATCTTCGGTGGTGGTAATTTCGGTGGGCAATGCGCTACAGGCATAGCTTGTTGTGGCGGCAGTACCGGCGCGCAGCAAGCGCTCGCCCGTGCAGCCGAACACGGGGGCGCCAAAGGCCGGGGGGGGAGCAAAGTCGCACAGCGATTTGTCCAGGTCGGCGGTCACAGGCGTAGCCGGGAGCTTGAAGTTGGGATCGGGATTTTCACATGGGTGTCCGAATCCGGGCACGGTAACAGCCCCTGTGAGTGGGGTGAGCTCTGACGGGAAGTAACCGGCATTTTCCAGATCGCGGCCAATGATGTCCATGGCCACACGGGCACCTTCGAACAGATTCTGGCGTTCTGTCAGCGCCCGTTGCGTCTGGCTGGAATTGAGATAGACCGCAGATGCTGCGGCCACCACCAGCAGGCTTATGGTCATGGCCACCATGAATTCCACCAGCGAAAAGCCACGCTGTTCACCGGGTGGAGTGGGTATCCGGACACAGGGGGTCATGGCCGCATCTCCAGGTTCAGGCATCGCACGCCGGGGGTGCTACCCACACTTGCAACGGCCGGACAGCAGGAGAGGGCCCGCTCTGATGTGTCGGACGACGAGCAGGTGGGTGTAGTTTCCAGCTCGACGGCACCGCCGGTGCCCAAACGGGTGGCATCCTTGTCGAACCACGCCATGGTGATGCGGATACCGGCTGCCGCATCACCCGTGATGTAGAGCGCGGGCTGCGGCATGTTGCGCGCCATTTGCAGGCGGATTTCCGACACGTCAAAATCAGCCAGTTCTGTGCGGGAGCAGGCTTCGGTCAGGCAGTCTTTTGCGGCCGCCATGGTGGCGGATTGCTGATCGGACCAAGACTTGGTATTCAAAGTCAAGTCGGTATAAGACTCGGCCCAGGTGGTTAGGTCGTAGCCGTTCGTGGTGGTGTCGAGGTTGGCGCGGATGCGGTTGGCCAGGTCGTTCATCATCTGGTTGGCTGTGCTCCGGCTTTCCACGCCCAGTTGCATTCGGGTTGCGGTCCCCAACAGGCCTGCAAGGCCGAACATGGTGAACGACATCAGCAAAATGGAAACCAATACTTCAATCAGGGCGAAACCCTGCTGGCGGTTGGGGGAGTGGATTGTTGCCATGGAGTTCTCGTTGCTGTTCAGCAGGTGGAGAAAAGCGTAAGGCTGCGAGCTCGCCCCATCTTGTCGACGCACACGGTGCGCCCGTACTGGCTTTTCTGGGCGCTGCTGGCTGAGTTGTCCAACACATTGAAACGGCTTGCTCCACTCAGCGTCGCAATGCCGCGGGGACTGAAAGTCAGAAAACGGGTTGCGGTGCCAACTGTCATGATGCGCATGTTGGTGTTGAGTGCGTCCTGGGTAAAAATCAAGCGCTCCTCGCTGACGGCGTCATCAGCTTCGGTGGCGCTGTTCGGTCGGTCGTCGCCGTCGCAACTCGAACTCGGTAGCCGGTAGGCTGCCCAGCCCACGGCCCAGTTGTCGTCGCTGGTGTCGCAGCGCGGATTGCCTTTGCTGCTTTTTGTCGACGACTTGCACAGCACCACACACTGGTTCTGGGTCATGGATTCGGCCCGGGCGCGTTGAATGGCCAGCATGAAGTCGTTGCCGGCAGTGCGCATCCGGCTGTTGACGATGAATGACTGCATGCTGGGGATGGCGATGCTGGCAAAAATGCCTAACACCGCGAGGGTGACCAACAATTCAATCATGGTCACGCCCGATGTTTTTGCCGGCGCAACGGATCGACGGGATGATGCAAACCTGTTCATGCCTTTAGTATGACCTGCAGTGCCAGGTGCAACATGCTGTTGGTCGGCTGTGGGTTGCCGCTTGTCGGTTCAGGCACCGATCGAGGTCTGACTTGAGGAGTCAGGCCTGAACCTCGTCCACCAGCGTCTTGAATTCGTCCACGTCTTCAAAGCTGCGGTAGACGCTGGCAAACCGCACATAGGCCACTTTGTCGAGCTTTTTCAGCTCGCGCATGACCATCTCGCCGATTTGGTTGGACGGCACTTCCCGGGCGCCGAGGTTCAACAGCTTTTCTTCGATGCGCTCGATGGCCGAGTCAACCTGTTCGGTGCTGACCGGGCGTTTGCGCAGCGCGAGTGCGAACGAGGCGCGTAGCTTGGTCGGCGCGTAGTCGATGCGCCGCCCGTCTTTTTTGACGATGGTCGGAAAGCTGACCTCGGGGCGCTCGTAGGTGGTGAAGCGCTTTTCACACCCCAGGCACACCCGGCGACGGCGGATGAAGCCACCGTCTTCTGCCAGCCGGGTTTCGGCCACCTGGGTTTCGGTGTGGCCACAAAAAGGACACTTCATGCGGGTGCTCCTGCAGGCAGCAGGGCCGCAACACAGACAGGCGAGAAGCAAAAAAATGTATACAAAATCATGCTATGCCGCTTATCTGTATTGTATTTTCAGCTATAAACAGGGAAGCGCGCAGTCAGCGCATTGACCTTGGCGCGCACGGCGTCGATATTGGCCGGGTCACGGGGGTTATCCAGCACATCTGCCACCAGATGGGCCGTCATGCGGGCTTCTTCGTCCTTGAAGCCGCGCGTGGTCATGGCGGGGGTGCCAATGCGCACGCCGCTGGTCACCATCGGCTTTTCCGGGTCGTTGGGGATGGCGTTTTTGTTGATGGTCATGTGGGCGCTGCCCAGCACAGCCTCGGCTTCTTTGCCAGTGATGCCCTTGGAGCGCAGGTCCACCAGCATCACATGGCTTTCGGTGCGGCCGCTGATGATGCGCAAGCCGCGTTGTGTGAGCGTTTCGGCCACGATCTGTGCGTTTTTCACCACCTGCTGTTGGTAAAGCTTGAATTCAGGGGTGAGTGCTTCTTTGAATGCCACGGCCTTGGCAGCAATCACGTGCATCAGCGGGCCGCCTTGCAGGCCGGGGAATATGGCGCTGTTGATGGCTTTTTCGTGCTGGGTCTTCATCAGAATGATGCCGCCACGGGGGCCGCGCAGGCTCTTGTGGGTGGTGCTGGTGACCACATCGGCATGCGGCACAGGGTTGGGGTACACGCCTGCGGCAATCAGGCCTGCGTAGTGGGCCATGTCCACCATGAAAATGGCACCCACGTCTTTGGCCACTTTGGCAAAACGCTCGAAGTCGATGCGCAGGCTGTAGGCCGATGCACCCGCAATGATGAGTTTGGGTTTGGTTTCGTGCGCCTTGCGCTCCATGGCGTCGTAGTCGATGGCTTCGTTGGCATCCAGGCCGTAGCTCACCACGTTGAACCATTTGCCGCTCATGTTCAGCGGCATGCCGTGGGTCAGGTGGCCACCTTCGGCCAGGCTCATGCCCATGATGGTGTCGCCAGGCTTCAAAAACGCCAGAAACACGGCTTCGTTGGCGGACGCACCGCAGTGCGGCTGCACGTTGGCTGCCTCGGCACCAAACAACTGCTTCACGCGGTCAATGGCCAGTTGTTCGGCCACGTCGACAAACTCGCAACCGCCGTAGTAGCGCTTGCCAGGGTAGCCTTCGGCGTATTTGTTGGTGAGCTGTGTGCCTTGCGCGGCCATCACGGCGGGCGAGGCGTAGTTTTCGCTGGCAATCAGTTCGATGTGATGCTCTTGGCGGGCGTTTTCGGCTTGGATGGCGGCAAACAGCTCGGGGTCGGTTTGCTCGATCAGGATGTTGCGGTGGTACATGGCAGTCTTGGGTGTGACGGTGGACCTTGCACTGTGTCAGATGCAAGGGCTGCCCAGGCGAACGGCTGAACGTTGCGCACCGGCACATGCCGGTGGAACGGCGCGCTTCCCAGTGGTGTTCCACGTCCACCCGCAGGCGTTGAGAGCCTTGGGTGTATCGCCAGTCGCGCGCGGGTTGGAGTTTAGCGGATGCTGTCTGTCCAGAGGACTCAGGTGGCTTCCGCTGAGGTTTGGCTCTGGGCAGAATCCTCCCCCTGTGCCGGTGCCATCAGTGGCGCCGCTTCGGAGGGGTTGGCCTTTGCAGGTCCGCTGACACGAGGTTCTTGCATGGCCACGGTTTTGCCCAGCGCCACATCTCGCAGGCGAATGTGTTCGGCCATGACCTTGGTCACGTAATCGCTGCCATCTACTGTGACTGCGCCTACATACAGACGCAGTCCACCTTCAATGCTGCCGGCCCGGCGGATGCAGTCTTGCAGCACCTGGACACCCACGCGGAGGTTGGAGACGGGATCAAAGGCAGCCAGATTGCCACCAAAGTCTTCGTATTTGTCGGTGTGAACACGGGTCAGCACCTGCATCAGGCCCTGTGCGCCATAGGAACTTTGGGAAAAAGGGTTGAACCGTGACTCTATGGCCATCACCGCCAGAATCAGTGTCGGGTCGAGTTTGACCTTTTCACCCAGCGCAAATGCCTCAGACACCAGAACGCTCAGTGGCTCTGGGGCGACACGGTATTTGCGGGACAGCCAGAAGGCCACTTTGGCCTGTGGCTTGGGCAGGTCGCCCGGCTGGGCTGCGGTCACGCGGTCAATGGCTTGTGGTTCGCTGAACAGCAGCGCGCCATCGCTTTTCAATTCCTGGCGCTGCAGCAAAACGGTCAGCAGTTTGTGTTCCACAGCGTCGCGCAGGTCGTCGCGGGTGAAAAGCACAATGGCCAAGGCTGCAATGGTCACGCCGACCAGCGCGATGCCGTTGTGGGTGAGGTCCATCAGGAAGCGGATGGAGGCCTGTACCCATTGTTTTGCCTGCGCCAGAGGGTGCCTGGCGCGGTGGGCATGTGTGTTCGCAATCATGGGATGTCCTTTCGATGTGCGAGAGCCGATGGGTCGACACAGTTGATTTCTGTGTGACGTTCGGCGGTGAGCGCCTCTGGGGCGCACGCGGTGTCGGGCAAGGGTTTAGGGTTAACCCTTGTCGAATTTCGGCGAATTTTATGGGTGAATAAATAGCCAGTCAATACTAACGAAGCGAGTCTTAATACTAAAAAACATCTTATGGTTAGGGTGTTTGCTTTGAACAAACGAGAAATCGCTTTGCAGGGGGTGTGACAATAGAGGGTTATTTTGGGCGGGTTGTTCATTGACCTCTCGCCAGATCCTTTGTTCCAAACAGTCGAGTTGTGTCGTGAAAAACGAAACCCCCATTTCCGCAGGTGTCAAATCCATGGATGCTTCTTCTCTGGACCGCCTCACCGGCGGCGCATTCACCGCGCCTACCACCGGCGAACGTTCGGCTCGCATCCGGGAGTGGCTGGCCAGTGAGCCAGCGCCCGAGCTCATGGCTGAGGTGTTTCGCGAGTTGTCGCAGCGCGACAAGGGAGCAGCCAAACCGCTGAAAGAAAAGCTTGACGAAATCAAGCGCCAGAAGGCTCAGGAGGCCGTGGCTGGGGAATGGGCGGCACGCGCTCACGCATTGCTGGAACACGCCCGGCTGAATGTGGCCGATGCCATGGCTTGGCAGCGCGATGCCGCCAAAGCCGGTGCGCCGTTGTCACGCGAACCTCTGGCTGGACTCAAGGTTGCGCTGGCAGAGCGGGTGAAGGCGGTCGAAGACCTGCAACACCGCATTCAGGTGGAACGCGAGGCTGCGGTGCTCCTGGCGCAGCGCATCGAAGTGATGTCGACCAAGCCTCTGCAGGACTCCACCCATGTGAGCGCAGCGCTGGCAGTCGATGTGGCACAGTGGGGCGAGCAGGCGCAGCAGCTTGCCGCCGATGCACAGTGGGGCAGCATCGATCCCCGTTTTGCGCCGATGCTTGACACTTCGCGAGCCCAACTCAATCTGGTGTGGCAGGCCTTTGAAGCTGCCTTACAACACGCCGTTGCCGCTCTGGCCGATCCCACGGCTTCTTTGCCTGCCGTTCCCGTCTGGGCAGATGAAATCCGCAAGCACAGGGGAGAAGCCATTCCCGACAAAACCCAGCCTTCTTTGAGTGACGAAGAGCAGCAGGCATTCAGAGTCAAAGTCGGCCAGGTGGTGGGTCAGGCGGCTGAGCGCCTGGCCGAGGCCTTAGCCCAAGGCCAAGGCAAAGCCATACCCAAGGCTGCGGCGGACTTGCGCCATGCCGTCAAGGAAAACGCGCGGTGGTTGCCTGCCGAACTGGAAGGTCGGGCCCAGACGCTGCTGGCGCAGGCCGGTGATCTGGAGGGCTGGCAGCGTTGGAGGGCTGACCAGCTTCGCCAGGAACTCGTGGGCAAGGCCGAAGCGTTGCTCGCCGTGCCCGAGACGCAGCGCCTGGGAGGGCGAAAAATGCAGGAAGCCCTGCGTGCGCTGCGCGAAAGCTGGAAACAAACCGACCAGGGGGGCCAGCCCAACCACGCGCTGTGGAAGCGTTTTGACGAGGCCTGTACCCAAGCCCACAAGGTGGTCGAACTGTGGTTGGAGCACATCAAGTCTGAGGCTGCCGCGCACCGCGCACAGCGGCTCGCGCTGATTCAGGAGCTGGATGCCTGGACGCTTGCACACCAGGGAAACACCGACTGGAAAGCCCAGGCCCGCGATTTGCATCGGTTTGGCGATGCCTGGCGCAATAGCGGACACCTCGGCGAAAAACAGTTTGCCGAACTGCAACCGCTCTGGAAAACCGCGCAGGCCCGTGCCCGTGCCGCTTTGGAGCAGGCGCAAGAAGCCAATCTGGCCCAGCGCAAGACGTTGATCGCGCAGGCCGAGGCGCTCGGAGCCGCTGAAACGCTGCGCATGGACGCGGTGCGTGTCATACAGCAAGAGTGGCAACACCTGGCACAGGCTGTGCCGCTGGACCGCAAGCTGGAGCAAAAGCTGTGGGATGCCTTCCGCCAGCCCATTGATGCCGCTTTTCAGCGCAAAGACGCTGCCCGCGAAAAGCAGGCCGCCGCACTCAGCGAGCACGATCAACGCGTTCTGGCGGCGTCACAGGCCCTGCAGGAGGCCAACGCCAGTGGAGATGCCCAGCGCATTCACCAGGCCATGTCTGCCCTGCAGCAAGCGATGCATGCGGCCCCCGCTGCAGCCGCGGCGCCAACGCCTGCGCCGATTACCCCCGATGCCCAGGCCTCCTCTGAGGGCGCTGAACCTGCCGATGCAGCCAGTGTTGTTGCCAGCGACGCCGCTCCTGCGGCCCCGACACCGCCTGCACCCGTCAAAAAGCTGGTGGCGATGCGTGGTGATGACCGTCCGGGCATGAAGAAAGAATTACCAGCAGCTCCAGGTCGGGGCGGTCGTCCTGGCGAGCGCCGTGACGGCACCGGCGGGTTTGCGGGTCGCCGCGACGGTGCAGCACCGGGACAGCGAGACAGTTTCCGCGAAGGGCGGGATTCCCGGGGGCACGACGCATCGCACCACGACCGCGGTCCGCGTTTGGGCGACGCCGCTTTCCGTGCTCAGCGGGATGCGCTGGAACATGCGCAGGCCTCTTTGAAGAAATTGGCAGCGCAGGCGCACGGCCAGTCACTGACGCAACTGCTGGATGCCTGGCAAACACGCGACGGCGGGCGTTTGCCCAGCGCTGCCGATCTGGGTTCGCGCGTCAACGCCTCCACCCGTCAGTCGTGGGTGCAATCACTTGGCACCGCTCCTGCGGGCCCCGATGCCACCGCTTTGCTGCGCTTGGAGATGGCAGCCGACGTGCCCACACCCGCACAGCACCTGGACGCTCGGCGCGCATTGCAGCTGACCATGCTTACCCGCCGCAACGACCCAGCACCCGCCCAGACCTGGGGCCTGGATGCCTCGCGCGTGCTCGCCGGTCCGTGGGACGAAGAGCATGCCCGCCGCTTGCAGCAAGCGCTTAAAGTGTTGCTTCGACGCTTCTAGGAATATAGCTATAAAGCTAATTCAATCAAGCGTCAGAGGCTGATTTTATGCTTACTCTGAATGCCGTGCATGGCGCCGTGCCGCTGTTGGCCTTCCACCTCAGCACCTCAGTGCGTGGTGGGGCGCTGTTGGCGTCCCAGTCGCTCAGCACCATCCGGGTGGATTGAGTGCCCAATGGGTGTGTGGCGGGCTGATGGGTGTGCCCGTGCACCATGTGTTGCGCCCGGTGTTGCGCCAGCAGATGGGCAGCCGCAGGCTTGTCCACGTCTGCCCACTTGGTTTGCGTTGCTTTGTGCATGTCGCTGTTTCGCCGGAGCTGGCGCGCCACTGCAAGTCGCTCGGACAATGGGCGAGCCAAGAAGCCGCTGCGCCAGGCCTCGGTGCGGACTTCCCGGCGAAAACGCTGGTAGTCAATGTCGTCCAGGCACAAGGCGTCGCCGTGGCTCAATAGCCAGCGCTCGACACCCAAGGTGAGCACGGTGGGGTCGGAGAGCCCCTGCAGCCCGGTGCGGCCCAGCAGTTCTTCACCAACCAGAAAATCTCGGTTGCCAGCCATGAAATAGACGGGGAACCTGCTGGTGGTTGCTGCCAGTGCCTTCACGCAGGCAAGTGGAAAGGCGGCAATGTCAGTGGATGCGTCGAGCACATCGTCACCGACCCAGACCTCGAACAGGTCACCGAGGATGAAAAGAGCATCGCAACAGGTGCTGGACAGGTAGCCGCGCCACGCTTCAAACGTGGCTGGCTCCGAGGCGTGCAGGTGCAGGTCTGAAACAAAGTCCACCGTGCGCCAGTGTTCCGGGGCTTGAACAGCATCCAGCAGGTGCATGGTGGGTGGCAGTGTTGTCAGAGCGCGACGGCTTTTTCAATCACTACGTCGGTTTTGGGCACGTTTTCATGAAAGCCGCTGCGGCCAGTGGGCACCTTGCGAATGGCATCGACCACTTCCGTGCCTTTGACGACCTTGCCAAACACCGCATAGCCCCAGCCGCTGCCGGTGGGAGATGTGTGATTCAAAAAGCCGTTGTCCGTCACGTTGATGAAAAACTGTGCGGTGGCCGAATGTGGGTCGTTGGTGCGGGCCATGGCCACGGTGTAGTTGTCGTTTTTAAGCCCGTTGTTGGCTTCGTTGGTGATGGGGGCGTCGCAGGCTTTTTGTTTCATGCCAGGTTCAAAGCCGCCACCTTGGATCATGAAGCCGTCCATCACTCGGTGGAACACGGTGTTGTTGTAGTGACCTTTGGCCACGTAGGCCAAGAAGTTTTCGACGGATTTGGGCGCTTTTTCAGCGTTCAGTTCCAGCGTGATGACGCCGTGGCCGGCGATGTGCAGTTCGACTTGGGGTTGGCTCATGTCAGTTCTCCAGGGTGGCTTTTAAAAGGGTAACAGGGGTTTTGGGGACGTCAGATGGGAAGGGTCCACCGGGTCCGGTGGGGGTGGCTTTGATTTTGTTGACCACGTCCATGCCCGAGACAACTTTGCCGAAAACGGTGTAACCCCAGCTCTGGGCGCTGGGATCCAAAAAGGCATTGTCTTTCACGTTGATGAAGAACTGGGCGGTGGCCGACTGCGGGTCGTTGGTGCGCGCCATGGCCACCGTTCCCGTTACGTTGCGCAGACCGCCACTGGCCAGAGCCTCACGCCCCTCATGGGCAACGGGGGCTCGCGTTTTTTTCTGTGCGAAGCTGCCATCGAAACCGCCGCCCTGAATCATGAAGTTGTCGATCACCCGGTGAAAAACGGTGCCGTCGTAATGCTTGTCGGTCACATACTGCACAAAGTTGGCAACGGTTTTGGGTGCGTGCTCCGGGTATAGCTCAAGAGTGACGTCTCCTGCTGAGGTTGCCAGCTTCACGCGCACCGGGCCTGCAGCCAAAGCGGAGGTCGCGGTGCCGATCATGCCCATGCAGAGGAGGGTGCTCAGTACGGTTCGGCGCGTTTGAAAAACCATTTGTTTCAAGTCAGTTCTCCTGATGTGTGGATGTACGGCGGTTGTGCTCAGCGCCCGCCCACGCTTTCCTGGGCGATCAGCCATTTGTCACCACGCTTGACCATTTTCAGGGTCTTACGGCTCGAGACTGCCAACTGATCGGCTTTGTAACTCTGAATAAAAGATACCGTGGCAGTGTTGTCGTCAATCTGCACGGTCATTTTGGACAGTGAAACCGTGATGCTGGTTTTTGACACAATCCGAGCGTGACGCTCTTGTTCCCATGCCTTGCGGCTGAGCCCACCCGGGGGAGCAAACGAGGGTGCATAGGCACCCAGGTACTGGGTCATGTTCTTCTGGCTCCATGCACGCGCCCAGGCTGACACAGCTTGCTGAACCTGCTGTTTTGCTTGCACAGCGGTTGGGTGAACGTTGGTCCGGGTGTTTGTGACCGCCACAGCAACACTGTCTGCGGTCGCTGGCGATGCGCCACCATTTTCGGCAAATGTGGGGGGCGGCGCTGCAGGCCGCTTCAACGAGGCGTGGGGCGCGCCGGAGATCACTGTGTCTTGCAACAGCCGCCAGCCTTCAGTGTGCTGCGTCCAATACTGGCGACGCACCACGCCGGTGGGGCGGCCTGCCACGGTTTCTTCAAAGGTAGCCACCATGCTGTCGTTGGGGTCTTGCCATTTCAGGAGCGAGACATTGGCCACACCAAGCTGTGCGTTTGGGTGAGCCAGCAATTCAACACCCGACTGCCGGGTGGAAAGTCCGGTTTTGGTCATGGCTGCGCGGTCAAACAATTGCGCAAACTCTTCAGGCTGCGCCTGACTGCGGGCCCTCTGCCAGGATGCAAGTACCTCGGTGAAAGACACTGCATCTTGCTTCAATACGTCGGCAGGGACCCATTGCAGGCGCTCTGCAATGACCACGGGCGTGGTGCGTGGCGCAACCAGGGACAGCAGGCTGTCCATGTCGGGGTTGGACAGCACCACGCAGCCGTCGGAGGCCAGTGGTGCCCGCACGTATTGTTGCGGCGGGCTGCCGTGCAGCCAGATGCCGCTGCCCGTTCTTCCGCGCTGCACATCAAACGCATTCGGGTAATTGATAGGAAGTGCCCCAGCGCCGTAAAAATCAGGCAACGACTTTTTGTCGCGTACCGACGTGATGTAGTAAGCCCCCAGTGGTGTGCGTCCGTCACCTTCCAGGCGCTTGTTGATGCCTGATTTGCCCACCGAAATGAAGAAATCGCCGATCAGACGCAGCGAGGGAGTGGCTGGCGACCCGCCTGTCGACGTGTTGCGTTCCAGGTTCTCAAACAGGTACAGCCGAGAGCGCGAGGCATCCACAGCAATCGCGTGACGGCTTTGGGGAGCAAGTGCCAGGAATTGGTGCGGTACATGGCCTTCAGGGGGGCGTTCCCGCAGTGCGGCCAGCCTTACCTGTGTTTCAGTGCGCAGGGCTGCCAGCCGTGTCGATGCAGCTTGCGTCTGATCGGTGACCGGTCCGTCCACCAGCGCGTTGGGTTGATAGCGGAGCTTGAGCAGGTCTGCTCTGACCAAATGAGCCAAGTGGAAGTTGGGTTGGTCGCGGGTCAGTGCGTCGGCGTGGGCCAGGGCCTTCTGGAGATCGCCTTTTTCAATGAGCGAAAAAACCTCCACCAATCTCGTTTCGGCGTTGTCTTTCGCCAATATCCCAGAAGCCAGTATCTGGCCTGCGGATGTTCCCGTTGGGGTGGTGGCAGTGGCTGCTGTGGTTCCAATGCCCGCAGCAGGGAGAGGAGCCACAAAACCTAGCGTTGCGCCATGGGTTTTCTGACTCGAAGTTGGTGCTCCCAACTGCGTCACCGCAAGTCCTACCGCCAACACCACCACCGATGCCAATGCTGACCAAAGTACGAATCGGCGTGTCAAAGTGGCGCGGTTTAAAAGAAATCAAAGCCCACAGGCAAGCGTCACCGAAACGGCGACAGTGTGGGAGTAAGTGTGGGTTGGCGTGACAGCTGAATCAGCCGCCCGAGCTCTCGCGGGTGATGAGCCATCGGTTGCCTTGGCGCGTCATTTCCAGGGTCTTGCGACTGTTGGCTACCAATGCCCCAGCTTTATAGATCTGCCGGAAACTGACGGTGGCTTTCCCGTCTGACATCTTCACGTCAAAGTCGGACACATCGACATTGATGGAACGTTTGGACACGATGCGGTCTCGGCGTTCGTTTTCCCAGGATTTGCGGGACTGCTGGCCGGGCGGGTCAAACTTGTCGCTGTAAGCGCCGAGGTAGCCACCCATGTCCTTGCTGGCCCACGCTTTTGCCCAAGCCTGTACGGACGAAACCACCTCTTCCGAACCGTCTGCGGTACCTGCTGTGCTGGCCTGCGCAGGTGATGGGGTCGTGGGAGCTGCGGGTCTGGCCACCGCCGCTGCAGCGGGTGCAGGCGTTTGCGCGTTGGCAGGAGCCGATTTGCCAGGCCGGGTTTCGGGCGAGAAGAGATTGCGTATCAATGCCAGTTTGGGCGGAACGCCAGCATTGGTTCCGTCAAGCTGCAGTGCTTTGCTGTAAGCCTGGCTGGCCAGCTTGGCGTAGACATCGCCCAGGTTTTCATGGGCGGTGGCGTAGCTCGGGTTGGTGCGGATGGCCATTTCAAGTGCGACTCGCGCTTTGTCAAACTGACTCTGGCCTGCGTACAAAACCGCCAGATTGTTGTACGGCTCAGGCAACTCCGGGTACTCCTCGGTGAGTTTCACAAAGGTGCCTATGGCTTCATTGGCCTTGCCAGTTTCAGCCAATATCACGCCCTTGAGAAACCGCATTTGGGGGTCTCGCGGCTTGCTTGCCAGAAACTGGTCTACCTTCGCCATGGCTTCGATCGACTGGCCGCTCTTGAGCAGCCTGTTCACATCGGCGTATTCGTCGGCCCAGGTGGCCGACGACCACAGGGTCGCAACCAGAAGCCCCACCGCCATACAGGCTTGGGTGAGGCGCGGGCGCTTGGAACAAACGTTGTTGGGCATGTGATTGGTTACGGTGTGTGTGACAGAAGGCAAAAGCGGCGACAAACCCTTACGGGTGTTTGGTGCGATCGGTGCAAACAGGCCCGATTTCCCGCTGTTTGCATACCAATTTGATTGTATCTGAGGGCATTCTTTCGGGTGCTGCGCATGGGCGCCGCTGTGCGATGTTGCATACTGCCGCGCTTTGGCCTTGCTTCCACCCTCGAAGTTCCCGGTGGCGACTTTTTTGCCTTCACTCCACACGTTTTTATGAGTTTGCGTATTCACAACACCCTGTCGCGGGGATTGGAGATTTTTCAGCCTTTGGTACCTGGCCAAGTGCGGATGTATGTTTGCGGTATGACCGTTTACGACCTCTGCCATCTGGGGCATGCGCGCTCGATGGTCGCATTCGACGTGGTTCAGCGTTGGCTCAAAGCCAGCGGCTACCGGGTGACATATGTTCGCAACATCACCGATATTGACGACAAAATCATTCGCCGTGCCCAGGAAAACCGAGAAACGATAGGTTCGTTGACGGACCGCATGGTTGACGCATTGCATCAGGACGCGGATGCGCTGGGCATTGAACGGCCCACCCACGAGCCACGTGCCACAGCTTTTGTGCCGCACATGCTGGGCATCATCTCCAAACTGGAACAACGCGGGCTGGCTTACCGTTCCTGCGACGGGGATGTGAATTTTGCCGTCAGGGGATTTGAGGGTTACGGGAAATTGAGCGGCAAAAGTGTGGATGAGCTGCGCGCTGGTGAGCGCGTGGCGGTTGCCGACGGAAAAAACGACCCACTCGATTTCGTTTTGTGGAAAGCGGCCAAGCCCGCAGAGCCCGACGAAGCCAAGTGGGACAGTCCATACGGACTGGGGCGACCTGGGTGGCACATCGAGTGCTCGGCCATGGGTTGCGAGTTGCTGGGCGAAAGTTTTGATATCCACGGCGGCGGCGCCGATTTGCAATTTCCGCACCACGAAAACGAAATTGCCCAGTCCGAAGGCGCGCATGGCAAGCCGCTTGCCCGCTACTGGATGCACAACGGTTTTGTGCGTGTGGACAACGAAAAAATGTCCAAAAGCCTCGGCAACTTCTTCACCATCCGTGAAGTGCTGGAGAAATTCGACGCGCGCATTACCGCAGCGCTTTGAACTACAGCGATGTCCACCTGGAGGACGCACGTGGCGCTCTCAAACGCCTGTACACCGCTTTGGCTGGCGTGGGCGCGGTGCCCGAGTGGACGCCTGATTGGACGTCAGGGCCTGCAGCGCAGTTCAAGGCGGCCATGGATGAAGACTTCGGTACCCCTGAGGCCGTGGCTGTGTTGTTTGAACTGGCCTCCGAGGTCAATCGCACCCGCTCGGTCAGCAGTGCCGTGTTGTTGAAGGGCTTGGGCAAGTGCCTTGGCCTCCTGCAGCAGG
>JFJP01019331.1_pt1 | contig 17596 bp, 25 predicted proteins | sample 431651 | NCBI WGS metagenome assembly JFJP01 (sample SAMN02602958, study PRJNA72255) | Microbial mat metagenome, whole genome shotgun sequencing project. | biome: fresh water; feature: sink hole; material: water; isolation source: purple microbial (photo- and chemosynthetic) mats found in...
CGATAAAGACTGGCGGTCGCGTTGGTTCTCGGGTAAGAAGGGGTTCGGCGATATGCTGAACGAGGATCTCAAGATCCGCGATATCGTCAAGGACCGTCTGGAGAGTGCGTCGGTGGCGCGTGTCGACATTGAGCGGTATGCGAATCGTGTACGAATCAGTATCCACACGGCGCGTCCGGGCATCGTCGTCGGTCGCAAAGGGCAGGAGCTTGAGAAAGTCCGCATGCAGATTGCCAAGATGTCCGGCAAGGAGATTTACATTGAGATCCAAGAGATACGTGATCCGGATTGCAATGCACAGTTGATTTCCGAGAACATCGCCATGCAGATGGAGCGCCGGGTCTCGTTCCGCAGGGCGATGAAACGGGCGATGAAACTGGCCATGGACCTCGGGGCGGAGGGGATCAAGATCCGCGCTGCCGGTCGGCTTGGTGGTAGTGAACTCGCAAGGATTGAATGGTATAAAGAGGGGCGCATCCCGCTGCATACATTGCGGGCCAACATTGAGTACGGATTCGCCGAGGCGGCTACGACGGCGGGGCGTATCGGAGTCAAGGTCTGGGTATGCAAGAAACGCGAGGAAGCGCTGAAGGGTAAGAGAGGAGCTGTACGCAATGCCACTTATGCCTAAACGGACGAAGCACCGCAAGGTGCAGAAGGGTAATCGCGGCGGGTTTTCAAAGGCAGGAAACACAGTTGCCTTTGGCGATTACGGATTGAAGTGCATGAGCCGCGGCTGGCTCAAGGCGACGCAGATCGAGGCGTGTCGCGTGGCGATCAATCGCCACATGAAGCGCAAGGGTAAATTGTGGATTCGCGTGTTCCCGGATAAGCCGGTAACCCAGAAGCCGATCGAGGTTCGCATGGGTAAGGGCAAGGGTAATCCCGAGTTCTGGGTGGCGGTGGTTCGGCCCGGTCGTGTATTGTTTGAAATCGGCGGGGTGACCGAGGAGATTGCCGTGTCGGCACTACGGCTGGCGGACGCAAAACTGGGTTTGCGTACACGGCTGGTTCGCCGTGGCGAGAGTTGATTAACGGATGTCAAGGATAGAGTAAGCGATGATGAAAGCAGCCGAACTTAGGGATCGCAGTGCGGAAGAACTGCGTGGAATGTATGAGGAGACACGGCAGGAGCTGTTCATGCTGAATGTCCGCAAGGATGTGGCAGATGCGGCGGCCAACCCGCTCAAGGTCAGAGCGCTGCGCCGTACGATTGCGCGGATTAAAACATTGATGCGAGAGCAGGAACTGGAAGGTGTAAAGCGCCATGGATGAACAGAAGAGCAACGAGCGCGGCGTACGCAAGACCATGAACGGTGTGGTTGTAAGTCGTAGTGGGGATAAGACCGTGGTTGTCCAGACGGAGACGCGCATAGCGCATTCGGTGTACGGCAAGATTGTGCGCCGCAAGAGTAAGTTTCATGCGCATGACGAGAAAAATGAGGCGGCGGTTGGGGATCAGGTAGTTATTGCCGAAGCCCGTCCGATGAGTCGCATGAAGCGCTGGCGCCTGATCGAGGTAACAGTTAAAAACGCCTAACGACGATGGCGGGGGATGGGTTATATGATACAGGAAGAAACAATGCTAGTGGTTGCGGATAACTCCGGTGCGCGCAGTGCACGTTGTTTCCGAGTCCTCGGGCAGCGCAAGCGCTATGCCTATGTAGGCGATATCATCAAGGTGGCCGTGCAGGAAGTGACCCCCAACGGGGCGATCAAGAAGGGGCAGGTTTGCACTGCGTTGGTTGTTCGTACGAAACACCCGGTCAAGCGTGTCGACGGTAGCGAGCTGCGGTTTGATAACAATGCCGTGGTCTTAATCGACGGCAACAAGAACCCGATCGGTTCGCGGATTTTCGGGCCGGTGGCTCGTGAGTTACGCGAGAAGAATTACATGAAGGTGGTATCGCTGGCACCAGAGGTGCTGTAGGCGCAAACGCGGATGAGGGGGCCACGTGAGTATCAGTAGAATAAAAAAAGGTGATGAGGTCGTTGCCATCGCGGGTGTGGCTGCAGGGAAGACCGGCAAAAGCATCGTGCATACGTAGAGGGGTTGAATGTCCGTCGCGGCACGATCAAGCGGTCGGAAAAGAATCCGCGTGGCGGTCTGGTGGATCGTGAGGCGGGAATCGCGTTGTCGAACCTGATGCCGTTTGACCCGGTGGCCAAGAAGGGTGTGCGGGTCAGCATGGTGATGGATGGCGATAAGCGTGTTCGTAAAAGCAAGGCTTCAAGCCACATATTTGACTGAAGAGTAAGGGCGTTATGGCAACAATTAAAGAAAAATACAATAGCGTGGTTGTCCCGGCGTTGAAGACGAAATTCGGGCTGAGCAACCGGATGATGGTTCCCCGTGTGACCAAGGTGGTCATCAACATGGGCATGGGCTGTGCGGACAAGGATCGCATTAAGACGGCAACCGAGCATCTGGCGGCGCTGAGCGGCCAGAAGGCGATGGTGGCCAAGGCTCGCAAGAGCATTTCGAACTTCAAGTTGCGCGAGGGGATGACGATCGGCGCGAAGGTAACGTTGCGGCAGGCTCGCATGTACGATTTCCTGGATCGTCTGTTCAATGTGGCATTGCCCCGTATTCGTGACTTCCGTGGCGTTCCGGCGCGCGGTTTCGATGGGCGTGGCAGTTATACGCTGGGCCTGAAGGAGCAGACGATTTTCCCTGAGATAGATCCGAACCACAGTGGTGCGGTGCAGGGGATGAACATCACGATTGTTACGACGGCCAAGACCGACGGCGAGGCGCGCGAGCTGCTGTCGCTGCTGGGTATGCCGTTTGCGTCATAGTTAGTAACGGAGGAATACGTTGGCAAAGACATCATTGATTGTGAAGGCAGGGCGCGAGCCCAAGTTCAAGACGCGCGGATATACCCGCTGCGAGCGCTGCGGTCGTCCGCGGGCGTACATGCGTAAATTTCATCTTTGCCGAATCTGTTTTCGGGAACTTGCGTCATCAGGGCAGATTCCTGGCGTGATCAAGGCCAGTTGGTAACGAGGAGCGGATATGAGTGTTGGTGATCCATTGTCGGATATGTTGACGCGCATCAGGAATGCGGTGGCAACGGGACGTGAGCAGGTATCGATGCCCGGGTCGAAGATGACTGCCGAGGTCGCCCGTGTGATGAAATCGGAAGGCTTCATCAGGGACTACCTGCTGACTGGCGATTTGAAAAAGACGTTGACGCTGACGCTGCGTTATGATGATTCGCTGGAGCCGGCGATTCGCGGGCTGAAGCGGGTCAGTAAGTCAGGTCTGCGGCGGTATTGCAGTGTAGAAGGGCTTCCGCGCGTACTGGGGGGGTTGGGTATCGCCATCCTGAGTACGTCGGCTGGCGTGATGTCGGATAAAGAAGCAAAGGCAAAGCATACGGGCGGAGAGATTCTCTGCACGATTTGGTGATTTCGGGGGACTAAGTCATGTCAAGAATTGGAAAGAAGCCAGTGGCGATTCCGTCGGGGATATCCGTGGCGATTAGCGGTGCGCAGGTTGAGACGAGCGGGCCGAAGGGGAAGCTCGCAATCAAGCTGCCGGCAGGTATTTCAGTGCAGCAGTCTGGAAGCGAGCTGGTGATCGGCCGTGTCGATGATACCAAGAAGGCGTTTCATGGTCTTGTACGCAGCCTGCTGCAGAATATGATCATCGGTGTCCAGACTGGGTACACGAAGGAACTCGATATTCAGGGCGTCGGTTTTCGCGCGGCCATCAGTGGTCGGAAGTTGAGCTTGTCCTTAGGATTTGCGTCTCCGATCGAGTACAGCGTGCCGGAGACCGTGCAGGTTACGGTAACCAACAGCACCGCTGTGGTGGTGACGGGTGCCGACAAGCAGCAGGTTGGTGAGGTGGCGGCGCGCATCCGTGCATTCTATCCGGCAGAACCTTACAAGGGAAAAGGTGTGCGGTACAAGAATGAGAAGGTTCGTCGTAAGGTTGGTAAGACCGTTTCCTAGTGATGGAAGGTAAGGATTGAGCATGAATGTGAAGACACGTAAAGACTCACGGGCGATGCGGCATACGCGTGTCCGTGCAAAAATCAGTGGCAGTGCCGTTTGTCCGCGGCTGTCCATCATGATATCGAACCGGCACATGTATGTGCAGTTGATAGATGATGCGGCGGCGGTGACGCTGGCTTCGGCGCAGAGTTTGACTGAGGGGAATCCGACCGTTGCGACCGCGCAGGGCGTGGGGCGTCAGTTGGGCGAGAAGGCCAAGGCCAAGGGATTGACCCGTTTCGTGGTTGATCGTGGCGGGTACCGCTTCCACGGCCGCGTGAAGGCGATTGTGGATGGCGTCCTGGAAATGGGGCTGACGAATCTGAAGGAGGCGAAGTGAGCAGAGCGGAGAGCAAGGACAATGCGCAGAGCAACTTGGAAGAGCGCGTAGTATTCGTCAATCAATCGGTGTTCGAAGGTCGTAAAGGGTGGCCGTCGGTTCAGTTTCAGCGCGATTGTGGTCGTCGGCGACCGTGAGGGGCGGATCGGCTACGGTTTTGGCAAGGCCAACGAAGTGGCTGACGCCATTACCAAAGGTGGCGAGATTGCCCGCAAGTCAATGTTCGCGGTAACGATGCGCGAAAAGACAATACCACATGAAGTGATCGGCGAGTTTGACGGTGGTCGTGTGTTATTGCGTCCGGCGGCTCCCGGTACTGGGGTTATCGCCGGGGGTGGTGCCCGTGCAGTGCTTGAAGTGGCGGGGTATCGTGATATCCTGGCCAAATCGCTGGGTAGCAACAACAAGGTGAATGTGGTGAAGGCCACGGTGGCTGCACTGGATCAATTGCGGTCGAGGAATGAAATTTCGCGAGTACGCGGTTTGGCGTAAGCATGGATTGCCCGTTGGGCGGAGGAATTGAAAATGGATTTGCATTCACTGACGAATACACCGGGGGCGCGTCACCGTCGCAAGCGGCTAAGACAAGTGGTAAAGGTCACAAGGGTCAGATGGCTCGTAAGGGCCATAAACATAAGCTGGCCTTTGAAGGTGGCCAGATGCCGCTGATCCGGCGTCTGCCGAAGCGTGGTTTCAAGAACCCGGCACGTGTCGAGTATATCGGCGTCAACCTCACGGGGTTGGATCGCTTTGAAGACGGTGCAACGGTCGATCCGGTGGCACTTCGCAAAGCGGGCTTGGCTAATGGGGCGAGCGATGGCATCAAGATTCTTGGTCGCGGTGAGATCACTAAGAAATTGACGGTCAAGGCGAATGCGTTCAGCGAAAGCGCCAAGTCCAAGATTGAGGCGGCGGGTGGTGTTTGCGAGGTGGTGTAGTCCCATGTTCAAAGCGATAATCAACGCCTTCAAGATTCCTGAGCTGCGCCAGCGTATTCTATTTACGTTGGGGTTGATCTTCGTGACCCGCCTGATTGCCCTCGTTCCCTCGCCAGGGGTGAATGCGGTAGCGCTGCAACAGGTGATCGATAGTATTGCTGCGCAGGCAGGGGGAGGCATCATGGGGATGATCGACCTCTTCAGCGGTGGTGCGCTTGGGCGGTGCGCCGTTGGTGCGCTAGGTATCATGCCCTATATCAGTGCTTCAATCATTATCCAGCTGATGACGGCCGTGATTCCACAGCTTGAACGGTTAGCCCGAGAAGGCGACACAGGACGAGCCAAGATCACGCAATACACGCGCTATCTGACGCTGATCATTTGTGTTGTGCAAGGGTTCCTGCTAGCACTGACGTTGGAACAGGGGTTTGGCGGGGTTCCAGGCGGCGACCAGATTGTCTCCAAGGAAATGAGCGGGATGGGATTCCGTCTGCTTACGGTACTGACCACCACCACGGGAACGATGCTGCTGATGTGGTTGGGCGAGCAGATTACAGAGCGCGGCATCGGCAACGGTATATCCATCGTGATTACCGTGAACATTCTCAGTGGCCTCCCGACGGCGGTCAGTGCTGCGGTAGCGTTGTTCAGCCAGGTCGGTGGACAGGCTCTATTCGGGCCGTTTGAAGCCATCGGGCTCGTGGCGATGATGTTCCTTGTCACGGCCGGTACGGTGGCGCTCACCGAGGCCCTTCGCAAGATTCCAATCCATACCACCCGGCGTGTGGTTGGGAATAAGGTGTACGGCGGTCAGAATACATACATGCCGCTCCGGATCAACTATTCCGGTGTGATGCCGATCATCTTTGCCTCGGCGATCCTCGTCTTCCCTGCGGCGATCCTCATGAAGATTTCCTCGACGCGGCACATTGGTATGATGTTGCAGAATGGGTCTCCTTTGTATCTGACGGTGTATTCGCTGATGGTGCTGTTTTTCTCGTATTTCTGGGTGGCGACACAATTCAACCCGCTCCAGATTGCCGACGACCTCAAGAAGAGTGGCGGTTATATTCCAGGGATTCGTCCGGGACGCCCGACGGCTGATTTCCTGGATATGACGATGACCCGGCTGACGCTCGTGGGTGCACTTTTCCTGACAGCGATTGCGGTGTTGCCGTCGGTGTTATCGCAATATTTTGACGTACCCCCCGTGGTGTCTGATTTCATGGGTGGCACGAGCTTGTTGATTATCGTGGGTGTGTCATTGGATACGGTACGCCAGATTGAATCTCATCTGGTTATGCGCAATTACGACGGGTTCCTGCGTCATGGCCGGATTCGTGGCCGGGCATAGGATGAGCAACGGTAGTGGGGACTGGTTTCGGGAATGATCGTAATCAAGACCCATGACGATTTAGAGCGGATGCGCGTTAGTAACCGGGTAGCGGCCAAGGTTCGGGATCAAGTGGCGGCGTGGCTGAGGCCGGGGTTGACAACCGGTGAGATCAGTGGCTATGCAGGGGATCTGATTCGGCAAGCAGGTGGGGAATGTGCGTTTCTTGGGTATCGAGGATTTCCAGGCGAAATTTGCGTATCGGTCAACGATGAAGTGGTTCATGGAATCCCTGGGGATCGGCGTGTCGAGATCGGGGATCTGGTCAGCTTGGATATCGGGGTCTTGATCGACGGTTTTTTCGGCGATACGGCGACTACGGTAATGGTTGGTGTTACGAATCCGGAGTGGATCCGGTTGGTGAGGGTAACGGAGCAGGCGCTGAAGGCAGGGATCGCAGAGGCGATGTGTGGAAATCGGCTCTCGGATATCTCGTATGCGGTACAGCGGGTGGTACAGTTTGCTGGGTTTTCGGTGGTGAAGGACTATGTTGGGCACGGCATCGGTCGTGCGTTGCATGAGGATCCGCAGGTTCCCAATTTCGGGCGACCTGGCAAGGGGGTTGTCTTGCGCTCGGGGATGACGTTGGCCATTGAGCCGATGGTGAACCTAGGCAAGGCGGCGGTGAAGGTGATGGATGATGGATGGACGGTGCGGACGCGTGATCATTTGCCGTCGGCTCATTTCGAGCATACGGTAGCGATTCACCCGGATGGACCGGAAATACTGACGATATAGTTTTTAGTGGACTTATCGTTGATTTGTGTGTAGGTTGTGAAGCTTTAAAAATTTTGAGGGTGTGCGATGAAGGTCAGAGCATCAGTTAGACGGATGTGTGAGCAGTGCCGGGTTATCCGGCGCAAGGGCGTCGTGCGGGTGATCTGCACAAATCCGCGGCATAAGCAGCGGCAGGGGTAGTTTAGGACCGTGGCGAAAGGCGAATGTTTAAGGAGATTCGGAATGCCGAGAGTATTGGGTGTGGATATACCGGGGCGCAAACGCATAGAGTATGCACTGCGTTACATTTATGGGATTGGGCCGACAACGTCTGCTGAGATTCTGGCGAAAGCCAAAGTGGATCCGGCCAAGAAGGCGGATGACTTGACGTCGGATGAATTGCGTGTATTGATAGAGGTTATCCAAGGGGGGTACCGGGTCGAAGGCGACCTTCGTCGTGAGGTGACCTCCAATATCCGCCGTTTGATCAGCGTGGGCAGCTATCGGGGGATCCGTCATCGTCGTGGGTTGCCAGTGCGTGGCCAGCGGACGAGTACGAATGCGAGGACACGCAAGGGGCCGCGTCGTACGGTGGGTGCGGTCAGGGGCAAAGAGGCTCGTGCGGCCGTCAAGAAATAAGCAGGTTTTGCAGTAGGATGCGGGTGTTTTAAGGAGAGATGGTATGGCCGAAGATACGGATAAGAAAAAAGCGGCGGTTGCTGAGCCGACCGAGGTCAAGGCGGGGGTGACGGCTGCTGATATCCTTGGGGATGAACCGGTAGCAGCACCAGTCGTCCATAAGAAGGTTCGCGGAGCTCGTAGTATTCCGGTAGGCGTGGCGCACATCAACGCAAGCTTCAATAACACGCAGGTGGCGATCACCGACCCTAAGGGTGGCGTGATTGCGTGGAGCAGTGCAGGGCGGGCCGGATTCAAGGGATCTCGCAAGAGCACGGCGTTTGCGGCAACCATGGTTGCGCAGGAAGCTGGGCGGACGGCGGCATCCAAGGGGATGCATGAGGTCGAGGTGCGTTTGCAGGGTGCAGGCGCAGGGCGTGAGTCGGCGGTGCGAGGATTGCAGTCGGCGGGGTTGAGTGTGTCGCTTATCCAGGACGTGACACCGGTTGCCCACAATGGCTGCCGCGCTCGCAAGCGCCGTCGTGTTTGATGGGGTGTTGCCTGTATAGGCGCAACCACGCAAGGCATCAGGCGTTTCTAAGATCGTTTAACAAGTAAGAGGATATAACGATATGCCCATAAGAGTAAGCAGGTTTGAAAAACCCAAGCGGGTGGTCAAGGAAGAGAAAACAGCGACGGCTACGTATGCCCAGTTTGTTGCTGAACCGTTTGAGGTCGGGTACGCACGTACAATCGGCAATTCGTTGCGCCGTGTGATGCTTTCCTCGATTGAGGGAGCGGCAATCACGGCGGTCAGCATCGGTGGGGCTGCGCATGAGTTCTGTGCGATCGAGGGGGTTGTCGAGGATGTGACCGACATCATCTTGAATCTCAAGCAGGTTTTGGTGAAGACCGAGGTTCGTGAGCCGCGCGTGGTCCAGATCGGCATCAAGGGCCCGTGCGAGGTCAAGGTGGGGGATCTGGATTTGGGGGATTATGGACAGATCCTGAATCCGGATCTGCACATTGCAACGATTTCCGATGCGATCACCCTAAAGATGACGCTTGAATTCGAGATGGGGCGTGGGTATCGTCCGGCAGAGCTGGACAAGGCTCCGCAGCAGGTCATCGGGCGTATTCCGATCGATGCGGCTTTTTCGCCAGTGCGCCGTGTCAACTTCACCACCGGGAATACCCGCGTGGGGCAACGTACCGACTACGACAAGCTTATCCTGGATGTATGGACGGATGGACGGGTCTCGCCAGACGAAGCGCTCAAGCTCTCGGCAGCGGTCTTGAATCATCACTTGGATGTGTTCTTCAACTACGACCGGCAGGTGATTGAGTTTGAGGAGAATGCAAGGGAAGAGAACTCGCAGCGCGAGGAATTGCGGCAGAAACTGGCGATGAGCGTCAATGAGATTGAGCTCAGCGTGCGTGCCGCCAATTGCCTCGAATTGGCGATGAAGACCGAGGCGGATATGCTTAAGTACCGAAACTTCGGCAAGAAGTCGCTGAACGAGATCAAGGCTAAACTCGAAGAGCTCGGATTGGGCCTTGGGGTTGCGATTGACACTGATTTACTGAAACACTAATTGTAGGATGGGGGCGGGCTATGCGGCATCGCGCGGTAAGAAAGAAGCTGGGACGGAGTTCATCACATCGCCAAGCGCTTGTGACGGGATTGGTATGTAATTTAATCAAGGAACGGCGCATTACGACAACGGTACAGAAGGCAAAGATAGCGCGTTCGCTGGCGGAGAAGATGGTCACGATGGCGCGTCCGGGGACATTGAGCGCCCGGCGCCACGCGATTTCCCTTCTTCATCAGGTGGATGTGGTCGAAACGTTGTTTGCAGAGATCGTCCCGATCTGTGAGGGGCGTGCGGGAGGATATACCCGTGTGCTCAAGCTGGGGCGGCGTGGCAGCGATGGGTCCGAAATGGCACTTCTCGAGTGGGTTGGACGCAAGACCGAGGTGGCGACGGCGTAAATCACACTGGCAGGACTGAATCTAGTCAAGTAAATGTTGATATCGAAGAGACGGGCGATGCTTAATCCGAGCATGGCCCGTTTTTTTTATTGTTATAATCTTGGAATGGCGTAGAATACCATAAAACTGGGGAGGGATTTATGGCTAGGTTTCGCTACATCGCGATGGATGGCAAAGGGGCTGAAGTAGAAGGCGTCATCGAGGCCGGCAGCCAGAACCAGGCCGTTAGTGCGATTCGTACCCAGGGACTGTTCCCTACGCGTGTGGCCGAGGTTGGCGGGGCGGCCAAGTCAGGTAAGCCTGCGGCGGGGGGGGCTCGGAAGGCGACTCCTGCACCGAAGTCCAATAAAGGCTTGGCGTTGCCTGCGTTTCTCAAGCCCCGTGTCAAGCAGAAGCAGTTGATGGTGTTCACCCGCCAGTTGGCGACGCTGATCGAGGCTGGGTTGCCGCTGCTGCGCGGTTTGCGGATCCTGCTCAAGCAAGAAAAAACACCGGGCTTGCGCGAGGCCTTGGTCGGCATGGGCGAGGCGGTCGAGAGCGGGGGGACGTTTTCCGAAGCGCTGGCGGCCTATCCGCGAACGTTTGACAAGCTATATATCAACATGGTCAAGGCGGGCGAAGCGGGCGGGTTGCTCGACACCGTGCTGGTGCGTCTGGCAGAGTTCATGGAGAAATCCGAGCGCATCAAGGGTAAGGTCAAGAGTGCCATGACCTACCCTATTGTTGTGCTTGTTGCAGCCATGGGTATCTTGGGCTTCTTGATGGTTTTCATCATCCCCAAATTCGCTGAGATCTTCCAAGGGTTGAGCGGCGGCAAGGGGTTACCGCCGTTGACCCAGTTTGTGATCAATATCAGTGATACCGTTGCCCAGCGCTGGTGGCTGATCCTCGGTCTAGGCTTTGGTGCTGTGGCGCTTTTCAAGGCGTTGAAGAAAACTCCGCGCGGTGCCTTGTTGTTGGATCGGGTCTCGCTGAAGGCTCCGATGTTCGGTTCGTTGTTCCGTAAGACGGCGGTGGCCCGGTTTGCCCGTACGCTGGGCACGTTGATGTCATCCGGTGTGCCCATTCTGCAGGCGCTGATGATCGTGCGCGATACCGCTGGCAACCAGGTCATTTCCAATGCGATCCAGAGCATCCATGACAGCGTCAAGGAAGGGGAATCGGTGGCGATGCCGATGGAGGCTTCGGGGGTGTTCCCGGGCATGGTGGTCAGTATGGTGGACGTGGGCGAGGAGACTGGTGCGCTGCCGGAAATGCTGGTCCGGGTGGCGAACGGTTACGATGAGGAAGTCGACATGGCGGTAGAGGGGCTGACCTCGATCATCGAGCCCATCATGATCGTCGTCCTGGCGCTGATCATCGGTACGATCGTCATCGCCATGTTTGTTCCGCTGATCTCGATCATCAGCGAAATGTCGGGATAGGGACGAGGGGCGAGGGATTAGGCATTAGGCACTAAGGAGGGACGGGTTCCACCCCGTCTGCAGTATTGTAGGCGGTGCGTTTCCGCAGGTTCGGTTCGAGTAAGCGATGAGAGGACAAGGCATGAAAACAAGAAACGGTAGAAAAGGAGGCTTCACTCTAATTGAAGTCATGGTGGTCATCCTTGTGATCCTGGTGCTTTCGGGCATGCTGTTGAAATTGAGCGCGATCATCAGGGATCGTTCCGAGACGGCGAAAGCCACGGCAAATCTTCAGAACATCCAGCACGCGCTCAACGAGTATTATGCCGAATACGGAATTTATCCGCCGGTGCAGAGTACGGCCTATGTGTACGAGGATGCCAGCAGGCAACCACCGTCAATGCGGAACCCGAATGCACCTATCACGGCGGATCAGATCGGTTACGCCTACGGGTTGTATGCGCATCTTTATCCACGTGCCCAGGGCGGTTCGTTTATAGACGGTCAGGGCAATTCGGTGCCGACGCAGCGGCTTCCCTATAATGAAGACACCGAGCGCGATAAACGAGCCAAGGATCGTTGGGCTCACTATCTGGCGGATGTAGGCACACAGGGAGGTTCTCAGGGAGCTGAGTTACCCGGTATGCATCAGACTTACACGAATGCCTCTATCACCATTTCGGATCCGTGGGGCTCCGAGTTCAAATATCAATCGCCTTCTCCACATCAGGAGTACACACTGTGGTCGTGCGGCCCGGATGGAACATCCGGAACGGCGGACGATATCACGAACTGAGGCATCAAGGGAGGTTTAATGACGGCGAGAGGATATGGGAACGTCCGGTCACGGAGCAGAGGATTTACCCTGATCGAGATGATGGTGGTGATTGCCATCATCGGGTTGCTGGCGGGGCTGATCATGGCTGGTTTGAATGTGGCCAGACGGCAGTCAGCCAATGTGAAGGCCCGGGACGGGGTGGAGCAGCTCGAAACCGCTTGGAACGCGTACTACGTTGATTACGGCAGCTTTCCTACGATAGCGGCTGACTCCGTGTCGCCTGGTGGTGGTACCCATTATGAAACGGGCAGGGCTGTCATCCAGATTCTGCGTGGGCGAGAGAACCATAACGGACAAAATGCTAAGAAAATATCATACATGGATTTCAATCTGAATGCGACGGAATTCCGAGATCCCTGGGGAAATCGCTACCGCATTGCACTGGACACCGATTATGACGGAAAAGTCACTGCGATGAGCGAGAACCTGAGATTGAGCGTGGCCGTTTGGTCAGCCGGAGCCGATGGCACGGATGACACGGATGACGATGTGACAAGCTGGCGGAAACAGTAGGAAAGCGGGAACATCGAAATGAAAATCAAGAGTATCAGGAAAAAGTCTTCAGTCTTCAGTCTTCGGTCTTGGGGCTGCCGTCTGCGATCCTCCCTCGGCTTCACCCTGCTGGAGCTGCTCATCGTCATCTCGGTGATCATGGTCCTGGCGGGGTTGCTTCTGTCAGCCTTCTTCAAGGTCAAGAACGCAGCCAAGGATAAGCAAGTACAGATTGAGAGAAAAGTGATCGAGGCAGCCATTCAAGCCTATAAAATGCAGGAGCGGAAAATGCCCGCAGAGGACGTCGATTTGCGGAGCGGGGTTGATAAAACCTACGGGGATGATGATGATAACAATCCGGTGATGAGGTTTTTAACCAACAGTATCCCACCGGTTCTGGATACCAACAAGCTGCGCTGGGACGAGCATGGAAATGTGCTGAATCCGGATGGTGAAAAGTACAAAATCACACTGGACCTGAATAACGACAACAGCGGCACGAATGTGGAATAAAAGACGCCGCCTGCAAACGGCAAAGGAAAGCGACCTTCGCAATGAAAAACCAGCGAGTCAGCCAAACGTCGACAGCCAAAGGCCTGCAGTCTGCAGTTTGCAGACTGCAGTCTTCTTCCCACCGCCGCCGGACGGCAGGCTTTACCCTGCTGGAGTTGATGACCGTCATGCTCATCATGTTCATCATGATGGGGGTTGCCTCGGTCTCGTTGCGCGGTGTGGTGCGGGGCGCGGGCGTTAGCGGGGCGGTATCCAATGTGCGAGCAGTACTGACCCAGGCTCGACAGAATGCCATTATCAAACAGCAGGAGACCTATGTGAAGTTCCGAAGTGGAGCCACCAATGACATGCAGATCAGCGTGCGGCTCAAGGACTGGGAAACCGGAAGCATCACCACCAATTATGCCGGTCCTTTTCGATCCTTGCCGGAGGGAATCGAGTTTGGTTCATCGGCAGAGGTGGCATTCAAGCCCGACGGATCGGCTAAAGTGCCATTGAACAACCTCCAGATGCGTCAACGGAATGCTCCGCTTGGTGCGGCTGCCTTTACCATTCAGGTAACACAGGCGGGAAAGATCTCGATCAACTAGCAAGGGAGCCGAGGATGACAGTACAAGCGCAAAAACGCGGATTCAGTCTGATCGAGATCAATCTGGCGATCTTCCTGGTCGCCATGGGGATGCTGACCTTGTTCAGTCTCTTCCCCAGCGGCATGAAACAGATCGAGACGGCGCATGAAAGCACCCAGGAGGCACTTTTTGGCGATTATGTTCTCAATACCATGCGGGCCGAGGCGCTGCAAATCCAGGACGGCACGGTGTGGACGAATTTGACGGAGTTCCAAGCGGCAGTGGTGGTTGGGTTGACGAATGTTGTGGTTCAAAGCAGTGTTTCCGATCCCTTGCAATTTCCCGATGGGTCTGGGCTTCATATGCGGTACATCTTGAATGTGAGTGATGCAGGCAGTGGCTTACGTTCCGCGACGCTCTGGTGCCGCAGCGGGCAGTACGGGGACAACGATCCAAACGCGTTCAAGGCCAGTGCTGCGAAATTCTATACGGAGTTCTTTTATTCGGGGATGCCGTAGGGGGGAAGGGGAAGACTGCAGACTGCAGACTACAGACTGGAGACGTGACACTTAGGGGGCGGAGGATGGAAATTAAAAAACAGAGCATAAGCAAAAAGTCTACAGTCTGCAGTCTGCAGTCTGCAGTCTGTCTCACCCCCAGGGCAGTCTGTCTCGCCCGCAGGGCGGGCGGCTTCACCTGGTGGCGATGGGCATCCTGATGATCATTGTGCTGATGCTGGCCAACATTTTTCAAGTGAGTGCCCGGAGCTGGGAGGTGGGTATGCGCCAAGCGGATGTTGGCCTGGAGGCCCGGGCCGCGATCAACCTGCTACAGCAGGATCTGGCGCGCGCCGTTGCCTCGAGCAATGCCTTGCAGCAGTTCACGATATCGGGATCGAGTTTATCCTTCGCGATGTTTGCCGATGAGGGCTCCACCAACAGTGCCGCGATCGAAAGGGTCAGCTACTCAGGATCGGGTGGCTTGACGCGGACCTTGGATGGAGCGTCCAGCGTATTATGCGAAGGCGGCGACTTCACGTTTGTCGCGATTCCAGCTTCGGCGGGAGCTTCAGGGCTGCCGGGGGCGGTCGAAGTATCGCTGAAGATGACCTCGGACAAGCCGTTCGCGTCAAAGGTACGCGTGTATGCAGAAGATCATGAATACGACCCGGACAACACGGAGTGGGCGGATACCCATCGATGAAAGGTAGAACAGGCATCCTTGCCTGTTCACGTGGCAAAAGCTGAGCAAAAGGAACGCTCAATGATGAAATCTAAAAAAGCCTTCACGCTGATGGAGATGCTGGTGGTGCTGGTGGTGGTTGGGATTCTCTCGGCGCTGCTCTTCCCTGCCCTGATGCGGGCACGCGAGCGGGCCAGGGTTACTCGGGCACGCGACGAGGTCGAAGCCCTGCAGCAGGCCTGGATAGCCTATTGGAATACCTATACCAATTTCCCTGCCGTCAGCGAGATGGATGCGGCTGCCGTGGCGATTCTGGGGGGGGATGACGCGACGGCGAACCGCTTCAAGATCGCGTTCATGGAGTTCGATAATGTGCATTACGCCGAGGGGTTCAAGGATCCGTGGGGAGTAAATTGCTATAAGTTAGACTTTGCGGAGGGGACGACAACCAACCAATGGACTTACACCACGCGGGCGCATTGCGTGAACACGGCACGGAACAATTACTGAGGGAAGCCGAGGGGAATGGGATTTGAAGAGGTAGGGCAAAGACCTCCGTGCGAGCCGCTCGTGGCGGAGGCGGTGGGTTAGACGGGCGCGGCTTGGCGGGGACGCCCGCGCCCTATGGATTTTGTGGGGAAAACGTATGGAAAAAAATAACAAAAATGGCGTGGCGGTAATCATCGTGCTGGGGCTGCTGGCACTGCTGATGGTGCTTGGCGTCACGTTCGGCGTCACGATGAGGGTGGAGCGGGCAGGGGCGGCGAATTACGCCACGGCGGTCAAGAACCGCCAGATGCTTTGGGCGGGCCTGGCACGGGCGATCGGCGACATCAACAACACCATCGGCGATGACATGTATCCGACGAATAAGTTCTTGGTCTCGGGCGGCGACTGGGGCAGCGAAGCGGTAGGTGGGGTCAAGCTCCTCAAATTCGGTGTGACGAACGAGGTGCCGGGGGGTCTGGCCAGCCTTGTCGATAAGACATCCGCCTGGAAATCACTGGGAGGAAGTGGAGATGATCGTGAGGGGTACTACGCCTATGCCGTGCTGAATCTGTCCGATATGCTGGATCTCCACCAATCCGGCGGGGCCGCCCGCAGCGGAGGCATGGATGCCAGCGAACTGGTGCTGGCCACGAACCTGTTGACGGCGGCCGAGACGAACATTCTCGTAAACGCCCGTACGGCGGATGGTCCCTTTGAGACGCTGGCCGAGTTCAGGGCGTATTACGGGCAGGACATCCGCACCGAATATTTCGTGGACTACTCCCGTTATTTGCAGGATATGAACCGAACGGGGTCTGTCTATATGGGCACCAGCGTGGGTGACCTGACGGCCAACAAGGTTGAGATCCTCACGGCGATGCACACGATGCTCGGTGCAGATCCGACGAGGCCATTTCGTCAGAAGGACGTCTGGTTTGATTACCTGCTGGACTATGTCGATACCAACATGGCACCGCGGCGGCTCAATGGTCCGAATGCCAAACCCGTTCCCCTGCTGAACGAGGTGGCTCCATCGGGAGCTCCCGGGAGGCGCCCTAATCTGAGTTTATCAGGCCTATCAGGGCAAATCCTTGTTGAAGTGTGGAATCCGTCGGTAAAACAACAAGGCCAAGTGTATGTCAAGATTCTTGGGAACATGACCTCAACGGTTGCGATAACCAATCATTCTGGCGTCGTCGTTGGTCCATTCACCAATACCGTTGCAATAGCTAGTACCCGTTTCCTGAGTCCCGATCGTGATGATTTTGCGGTCAGTCCGTTCAGCATCACCCACAATTGGCCTCCTGTGGATCCAGCGACAACAAATACGGTGGGGGTCAGTATTGCAATCACTAATCTGACGGTGATACTGGATGCCGATGGCACGATCTTGGATTCTGCCACTAATGTCGTGTTGCGTTTTAACTATGCAGGCCCTTATATCGCTGGGGCCTTGTCCCTGACGCCTGAGTCATGGCAGACCATCGATCCGCGTTGCAATTGGCATCAACGAGGATGGACGAATGCGCCAGCAACCTTCTCACCTGATTGGCGCCGTGGTCTTCATAACGCAGGCCAGGCGGGCAAGCGGGTTTATACCTCTGAAAAAGGGGTGTTGTATTCGCCGCTTGAGCTCGGGCACTTGCTTTGCCTAGGGGGTCAAACGGTCCCGGGTGTTGTAGAAACGGAATGGGTGCCGTGGCGAGAATTCAAGGTTTACGGTTCTGGTCGGCACAAACTCATGGAGCATTTCACGACGCTGGTGCCTGGCGTCAGGAAAGGGCTTGTGAATGCCAATTCGGAGGATACGAATCTCCTGAAACTCGTCTTCGAGCAGCTTCCCGTTCCGACACCGCCAATGGCAGGTGCGGCGGCGGATTACGTGGTGGCTCAGAATCGGGCCGACAAGTTCAAGAACGTGAGTGACATGCTGGATTCCGAATGGCAGACGGATCTCGTGTCGGCAGGTTTGGACAACGATGTGAAAGCGGATTTGTTGCTGGCCTATTCGACCGGGCTGCTGGGGGTGCGCCAGAACCTGTTCCTGGTCGTGGTGGCCGCCAGCGGGGCGAGCCAGGGCATGGGGTCCGGGGGAAGTGCGGGCGTTGC
>JFJP01033622.1_pt1 | contig 17596 bp, 21 predicted proteins | sample 431651 | NCBI WGS metagenome assembly JFJP01 (sample SAMN02602958, study PRJNA72255) | Microbial mat metagenome, whole genome shotgun sequencing project. | biome: fresh water; feature: sink hole; material: water; isolation source: purple microbial (photo- and chemosynthetic) mats found in...
AGGAAAACTTCAAAAAAAGGACTCCTTCGCTTTTCAGAAAATGTTTTTTTTTCGAGGATGTGTTCTCAATTGATCCTCAAAAACTCCCTCCATTTGACCTTCTATGTGCTGGATTTCCATGTCAGCCTTTTTCGCAGGCGGGATTCAAAAAGGGATTTGCCGACAAAGGACGCGGAGACATTTTCTTTGAAATATGCAGAATTGCCAGCGAACTGAAGACTCCCATTCTGCTGTTGGAAAATGTTGCTCACTTGGTCAAACACGACAACGGAAAGACCTTTGCGCTGATGTTGAAAAAACTGAGCGATCTTGGATATGCAACATACCATCGGGTTATCAGGGCTTCGGAACATGGACTTCCTCAACACAGACCCAGAGTTTTCATCGTCTGTTTTCTTCAAAGTAGACTAAAACGAAAAGCTCCTCCATTTCAGTTCCCCGAGCCATCCGCTTCAAAAATCACAATGAGCGACATCTGGGGAGGCTGTTGCGACAGGGATATTGGTTTCACTTTAAGATGTGGAGGCCGTCGGTCGGGTATCAACAATCGATGGAATTGGGACGCCTACTGCGTCAACGGGGAGGTTAGATATCTTTCGCCATTGGAAGGGAAAAGAATGATGGGATTTCCTGATCGTTTCAAAATGAGCATAAATGAAAAGAATGCCATGCGACTTCTCGGCAATTCAGTGGCCGTTCCTGTTGTCCGAGCCGTTACTGCCAGTATCATAAGTTTTGCCAATCAATGGATGAAAAAGCGTGGCTGACACATTTAGTGTATGTGTCCCAAACATTGTTGAAACTCAATCAGGGATATAGAGCCATTTGGAATGTGTTAAAAAAAACAGAATTACTTCGAGCTTTCTGTGAAACAGTAGTCCAAGGCAAAGGGTTCGCTATTCCGACACTAACCGCCCTCAGTAGTTTTTGCACATAGGAGGCAGAAGGCAGATGCCAATTTAGTGTGTTGGTTATATCAGTGGTTTGATCAATCGGCGCAAATAAATTTAACCCAGGAGTCGGAGTTCCTCTCCTAAGAATTTTCTTGTGGAGCTTTTGAATCGCGTTGGGTGTCATAAGATAATTCCATATACATATGACTTGGCCTTGATAGTTGAACAGTATATCTATGTGCATTGCTGCGTTGATATGACAAGTCACAGTTCTTGCAGCCCCTGGGAATAGTTTGTTGAGTTCTTGGCATAAAAAATCCTCTCTCAGAAAAGACGGCAGATTTCGCAAGGCTCTCCCGCAATTTAGCTGACTATTATTTCCATAAATCAGGCATTCATTGTAAAAATCAATCACATACTCTGCAGGAGTCCAATCATTTGGCCATTGAGCTTTTACATTGTCGAAGCTTTGCTGTGTTAATGGCCCATTGGTATCTGGATCTTTCCAGCCTTGGGATATAGTTCCGTCGACTGCCCCGCCACATACACCAGCGTAGTCATTAATACGGCGCAATTTTGTCAGCAGCGCATGAACAGCTACTGCACGGTTGGCGCCATTTCTTGCTGCTGCCATTTGGCCATTCCACGTTTGTATTCCCCACCCAGATATGTTCGGCATGACTGGATTTAATCGCCGCGCCGCAATAAATCAAATAAAAAAATATGACTCGAAACGGTTTGCCTTATCAAAAAAGCAATTCTTCCTGCCGTTGAGAAATTTGGTCTTCCCCAAAAAGCGACGGCTTGTCAAGAGCACGACTAATTTGCTTCCCAACGGCTTGAATAACGGGCACCGCCACCGAATTCGCGAACTGCTTGTATGCTTGGGCATTTGAACAAACAATTCTGAACTCATCAGGATACCCCTGCAACCGAGCCCATTCCCTGGGGGTCATTCGACGAATCCCTTCTCTGTTGACTTCTCCGACGATTTTTGTAACTGGAGTAAAATCCTTCAATGAGTGATCAATGACCAGATTTCTTTCCTTTCCCATGCCGCCGATGACAATCGTGTTGGCAACCTGATCGTGGCGAATAATTTCATAGCCGAATCCGTTTCCCTTGTTTTCGTGTCTGGCCCGATGTGCCTTTAACGCCGCAAGATATTGAGTCGAAACATAAAACTTTGAAGAAACTGGCCCCTTTTCGAGAATGTCGCCGACTTTTTTCTCGCGCGGTATTGGCGCGGGCCACTTAAAGCCGCAAACGTTCGTTTTTTTGTGAAATCCCACGATAAAAATTCTTTCCCTCTTTTGAGGGACCCCGAAATCTTCTGCCCTGATAATTTTTGGCGTGGGCACATAATAATCCATGTCCCTCAGCGTTTTAAGAATCACGGAGAGGGTTTTACCCCCTTTATGATTGGACAACCCCTTGACGTTTTCTAATAAAAATGCCTTGGGTCGTTTTTCGGCCAGTATCCGCGCAATATCAAAAAACAAAGTTCCCCGAGTGTCTTCAAATCCCTGTCTGAATCCCGCTATTGAAAAAGCCTGACAAGGAAACCCTCCGCAAAGAATATCATGATTGGGAACATCTTTTTCTTGGATTTTCGTTATATCCCCCAAGGGAACTTCGCCGAAATTGGCATGATAGGTTACTTGGGCGTATTTATCCCATTCGCTGGTAAAAGCGCATTTCCCCCCTAAACTCTGCAAAGCCAGCCTGAATCCCCCTATTCCTGCAAATAAATCTATAAAAGTAAATTTAGGATTAATAGGTGCAGGAAATAGAATTGCTGCTTCGTTTTGTTTTCCGTTTTTTTCTTTAATAGCGTTTTCCATGATTCGTCGAACATTCATTTTAACGGCGGCAAATTGGTCTTATTCTGCCTCCCCCAATCCACCTCACCCGCCACGGCCCGCAGGTCATGCTCGTTGACCGGGTCGCGTCCGCGCTCGACACGGGGCAGAAACAGGAGCTTCTCCTGAATCTCTGGCGACAGGTTGTTGAGGTTCATAATCTGAGTAATTCTTGCGCGGGACACGCCCCCAAGTCGAGCAAGTTCTGCCATGCTTTGCACCTTCTTTTCATCGAGCATCTGCTGAAAATGAATGGCGAGCGCCATCAGCTTTGAAATGCGCGGGACGCGACCGGGAAGCTGGACGGGTTCTGGAGGCGCGTCGCACTCGACCATCAACCTTCGCCCGCTCTTGCCGCGCGCGAAATGAACAGGACACTCGAGCGTCAGGCTCATGCTGCCTCCTTGCTCTGCGCCCCTGCAAGGGTTTTGATGCCTGCCGGGTGGAAGGTAATACGCACCGTGTCCCCATCGTAGCCGACCCGCTGAACGAGCAGGCGAATCAGCCGTTCCTGTTCTTTCGCGCTCAAAGCGTCCCACACCGGCATGAACGACCGCATGGCCGTCAGAAAATCTGTTTCTGAAATTGCCCCCTGCCGGACGCCATCGAGTTCCGCCAGAATTTCCGTCTGCCGCCGTTCAGCTTTCAATTGTTTATCCTGCAGGTCTGCCAGTTCCCTGCCGTTTTCAGGACGCAGAGCGGTTTTCTGGATTTCTGCGGCGAGCGAGGCCAATTCTTTCTCCACGATTTTGAGTTCTTGGTTGAGCGCCTTTTGTCTGCGGGGAACCATCGCTTGGGCTTCCTTCAAAGTTGCGGCCATGAGTTCAGGATCGGTGCCGATGGCTTTGATTTGATCCACGACAAACCGCTCGATTTCCGGCGCGGGCAGACCGCTGCCCCGGCACACATCGGCTCCCTGCTTCTGGGCGCGGGAACAGAAATAATACCGGTAACGCTTCGCACCCTTGGAACTGCAGGAGTGAACCATCGGGGCATCGCACTTTTCGCAAACCAAAAGCCCTCGCAGAAGGGGGGAAAATGCCGACGGCTGCGAACCCCCGTTTCGGCGGGTCATGAGCTTTTGCGCTCGATCAAAAATCGCCCGCTCGACGATTGGCGGATGATCCGCCTTGTAAACCGTCCCGTCAAAATGGACTTCGCCGACATAAGCGGCATTGCGGAGCAGGCCGCAAATATTGGCCTTCGTCCACGGGCCACCGCCGGACATGCCGCCGTTGCGGTTTTTCCAAATCTTGCGCCCCCAACCTCTGGAGCGAAGTTCACGGATCGTTTCAATCGGGGATTCCGTTTCAAGGAACAGGTCAAAAATTAATCGAACCTTTTCGGCTTCGGTTTCGTTGACGGTCAGTCGCCGGAGTTTATCGTCCAAATCATAGCCAAGAATGGGCGATCCACCGACCCACTTTCCCTTGCGCCGGGCGGCCCGCATTTTGTCGCGGGTTCGCTCCGCGATGATTTCCCTCTCGAATTGAGCGAACGACAGGAGGATGTTCAGCGTGAGCCGCCCCATGCTGTGCGTCGTGTTGAACTGCTGGGTCACGGACACGAACGAGACATTGCAGCGATCAAACTGCTCCATGAGCCGCGCAAAATCCATCAGCGAACGCGAAAGGCGGTCGACCTTGTAAACCACGATGCAGTCGATTCTCCCGGCGTTGATGTCCTCCATGAGTTTTTTGAGCGCGGGTCGTTCTATCGTTCCGCCAGAATAGCCGCCGTCATCGTATCGGGTCGGGATGCAAACCCAGCCCTCGGCCGCCTGACTCTTGATGAACGCCTCGCCCGCTTCGCGCTGGGCGTCCAGCGAGTTGAACTCCTGATTGAGTCCCTCCTCGGTGCTCTTGCGAGTGTAAATCGCGCAGCGGATTTTCTTGGGGGGCGGCTTCGTCATTGCGCCACTCCGAAAAAGAGTTTCCCGTTCCATCGGGTGCCCGTGATGTGGTTGGCGATGGCCGACAGGGATTGAAAGATCGTTCCCTCAAATTCATATCCGTCCTCGCGCACCATGACCTCCAAGCGGCGGCCTCTGTAAACCTTTACCAAAAGGGTGCCGACGGGGATGGTGGGTGCTTTGGGGCGGAATGGGGCGTGAATCGTCCGTTCCGGCGTTTCAGGCGGGCTGGCGGGCATCCGCTGGCGCAGGTCAGATTCGTTCACGAGTTCTGCGGCACGGCGCAACGCACGCTCGGAGAGTCCGCCCATCGCGTTGGCTTGGATTCGCCACGCGATTCGCTTGAAAAGGAAATCCTTGTGGCGGGAATTGGTGCGTTCGCCGTAGACCTCTCCGTATTTGGATTGGAGCTGGTTCACGCTCATGTTTTTGAGTTGTCCGATCTCTTTTTTCAATGCTGCTGTCATGTTATCGCCTCCGTTAACCTGTTACGCCCATGACTCCTCTGAAGGCCGATTTTATCAAGGTAATTGAGATCATGTCGGGGCGGATTTATTTCTCCTGCGCAGAGGGAATTGACTTGAGCTTCTGCGGGCGCGAGCCTTCCGATTTGCCTCTGGAGCCGGGCGTAGCCACGGGCCAAAATGGAGGCGATCTCGGAGAAGCGTTCTTCCGGTGAGGTGCCGTCAGAGACGCGATTCAACGAAGATTTTGTTTTTGGAAACGGTTTCATACAGAAAACCTCGGGGAGACCAAAAAATAAAAACCGCCTTTATTTTTCAGCGCAGTAATCATTGTAAGTGTTATCAGACCAACAACTAAAATACAATTTACATCGTATGGCTTCATGCCCTCATATGCGAAATTGGAAGAGGAAATTTAAAAAGAATTTGACAATAAGCCGTTGTTAGCTATATTGGTTGAAAGCTGATAACACAATACAAGAACAAATCAATATCAAGATACAATGAAGAAGACATTGGGGCAAACGGTAAGGGAACTGCGTCAGGGGCTCGGTATATCTCTGAGGCAACTCGGTGAAGGACTGATGAAACTAGGACATAGCGAAGTGGTGTCTGCGGCATTCTTGTCGGATCTGGAAAACGGGCGTCGCTTTCCATCCGATAAAATGCTGGAACTGCTGGCCAGAGCCTTACGTGTGCCCCCGGAGGAATTAAAACAGTGCGACCAACGACCGACGAAAGATGTCCAGGAATTGGTTGAAATGAATGTCCAATACGGATTTTCGTTTCGTCGGATCGCCCAGCTGACAAAAGAGAACAACATCTCTCCGGAGGAACTGGTCAGGAGGGTAGAAAATGGAGGAAATGAATGAACGGCGAACGAAACTTTAAAGCGAAATATGTTAGTGATGAAACGATAGAAAATTCAGCGGCTCACCTGCTGGTGGAACTAGGTCTTTTTCCGCAGAAACCTGGCACGATCAATGTCGAGGTCATATGCGACAAGAAGTGGTTTGCGCCAGAAGAATACATCCCGTTGGAAGACGGCATCATGGGTCGAGCCTTGTTTTCGGTGATGGGCATCCAACAAATTGAAATTAACGCCACGCTCTGCGACGACAGGACAGAAACGGGCAGACGCAGGATACGGTCGACCCTCGCCCACGAGATAGGACACGCCATTCTCCACGAACAACAGTGGATTGGCTACTTGCAGGAGGCCACTGCACCGCAGTTGTTTTCAGAGGTAAAACCGGTGAAAAATGGGTTTGAATGCCGGGAACAGGATATTCTTGGACAGCAGCCCTCGGACTACGCAGAAGTGCAGGCGAACAAGTTTATGGCCGCGCTACTGCTACCCAAAAAGCTGGTCTTGGAACTTGTCGGGGACGACATCCGCGATTTTGACGCGTTTGGTTCCGCCAGCAAAGCCTCGTGGCAGGAAGAAATGATTCGGTCGGTGGCGCAGACATTTGATGTCAGCTGGAAAATGGCAGAAATCCGTTTAAAAAAGGTGATGCCGACCGAACACTGGGAGCTCGCTCTAAAATGAGCTCCTTTTTTTTGCACATGCAGTCAGCCGTTTTGGCGAACTGGAGCGAATTAAAAATCGGTTTTGGCCTGCCCAGCATAGGGTTGATGGGGCGAATCGATCCGCGTCAAAACCCAAAATCAGACCGAGTAGTTACCAGCAACGAACCGCCTCATTAAGGGGCGGATCAAAAAACAGGAGTTTTATGAAACTTGAAAAAAACAAAGTAGACGAGTGGCTTTACGAGACAACGAGCAAGATGCCGTTCGGCCAAATCGTGGATCTGCATGTTGAAGACGGGGCCGTTGTCAACCCGCAGAAGTCGCGGTTGATCAAAAAATGGAAACCGTCCGAGTCGGCGGACAAAGCCAACGAGGAAAAGCGGCAAGCGGAGATCCGCAAATTTGCCGAAAAAATAACAACTCTGTCTGGGGCAAATAAGGTGAACCTCAAGGTGGCGCACGGCATACCTCTGGACATGGATCATGAGGAAATTCTGCGCTGATGATCCAAAAGTAAAAAACAGCAGATAACAATAAACCGACTGACCGCAAAGCGGAGGTCGCTGCAGGTATCGCAAATGCGATACCAAAGGCGATTCTCCGCTTTTTTTATCTGGCGAAAAGCCTGCGGTCGGTCCGGCAGTGACTAACGGTTTGTGGGGGTCGGGGAAAGAACCCCGTGGAGAAGAAGAACCGTTATGATGGAATACCGGAAGCAATTGAAAAAATCGTAAGGGCTGAAGCCAAGAAATTGTCGCGATACTTCCCTGATGAATTGGATGACCTCGAACAAGAGCTGATGCTCTCTGTGTTGGACTGCGTCCGGTGGGAATGCCAACCCAAGTCGCATGTGCGGCAGAAAGTTAAAAATAAAGGAGCCGACATCCTCAAATATATGCGGGCTCAGTGCCGCGACTACCGGAGGACTGAAGGGCTGATAGACGGGGCAGCGTCGGATGAAAATGCGGAAGGAGAACCGTATCACGCCTTCATTGACTTGGAGACGGCGATGGAGGAAGTGATGGGTTGTCCGGCTCCGTGGCACAAGCGCAAGGAGCGGGATTTGGACATGGCGCTTTTGATGGAAGCAATGCCGCCCAAGCTCCGCGAACTGGCAGACGCAATCGAAAGATACTCGTCGTTGTCCGAGGTTGTCCGGGAAATGAAAACGACCCGGCATCAGGTGACGCTACTGCTTGAGGAAATGAAGCCGTATTTGAAAAAAATGCTGGAAAGATAAAAAAGTTCAAAAAAACGGGCACCCGTTTTCGCAAGGGGTAGGTAGAATGAAAGGCCTTCTACCATACCAACGAGCGCATGCGGAACGGGTGTTCCGTGCTTTAAGGCGGCTCGGGATTGCTCTGGACGCGAGCGATCCCGGGATCGGAAAAACATGGGTCGCCTGTTGGTGCGCCCGCGAGGGCGGGTGGAAGCTGGTTGTCGTCGCACCGAAACCGACGCTACCGGCTTGGAAAAAAGTCGCGGCGACGTTCGGCATCCAAATCATCCTGATCACAAATTACGAAGCCCTCAAGACTGGGAAAACGGGGCTGGGCTATTTTTCTAGCGGGCGGTTTGTCTGGAATTTGCCGCCGGGAACTTTGCTCGTCATCGACGAAGCACAGAGGTGCAAAGCCCGCAACAGCCAGAACGCGCAACTTCTCATTGCGGCCAAGTGCCAGCGGATTTTGACTCTGCTACTGTCCGCCACCGCCGCATCAAACCCGCTTGAAATGCGAGCCATCGGCTTTGCGCTCGGCCTGCATAACCTCACCAACTACTGGGCGTGGGCTAGAGCGCACGGTGTCTCCAAAGGTCGTTTCGGCATGGAATTTCAGGGCGGCCCGACGGAGTTGAGCCGCGTCCACCGGAAAATCTTTGACGAAATTCAGGCCGGTGCCCGTCTGCGGATTAAGGATATCCCCAATTTTCCAGAGACCACGATTGTTGCCGAGCCGATTGAAACGGGGCGCACCCGCCAGATCCAAAAAATCTACGACCAGATGAAAAAAGAGCTCAACCAAGCTCTGGCGCAAGAAGACCACGGGGCACTTGATGATTTGGCGACACGCATGGAGGCCGACCGTCCGTGTCACCTGACCATCCTTCTTCGCGCCCGACAACAGATAGAGTTTCAGAAAGCAGAATCCATCGTCACGCTCGCCAAGGACGGGGCAGAGGAAGGGCAATCGGTCGCCGTATTCGTCAATTTCGATGAAACCCTGGATCTGATAGCCGAAAAGCTCGGGTGCGACTGCGTTGTTCGCGGCGGGCAGACGGATGAAGCCCGCGCAGATGCCATTGCGCGATTTCAGTCGAACCAATCGCCTTTCATCGTCGCCAACCTCAAAGCTGGCGGGGTTGGAATATCTCTCCACGACCCCACAGGAAAGCGTCCCCGCCTCGCGATTATTTCGCCGACCTATTCGGCGCAGGATTTAAGGCAGGCACTCGGTCGTGTTCACAGGGCTGGGGGTGCCCATTCCGTCCAAAAAATCGTCTTTGCCGCAGGCACCTGCGAAGAGGAAGCCTGCGCAGCCGTCAATCGGAAGCTCGAGCACATCGACGCCCTCAACGACGGCGACCTTCAACCCCAACAAGGAGAAAAACCATGAAAGAAATACAACCCGCGCACGCGAAACATTCGCCCAGCGCACTGAAATACAAAGAAACCTGCCCCGGCTTTGAACCGCGGAAAGAGGAAAGCGTGTTTAGCGAAGAAGGCCGCCGCCTGCACGAGGCCGTCGAAAAAGGGAATCTGGACGGGCTGACCGACGAGCAGAAACAAATCGTCAACATGTGCCGCGAGTATGTGGACTCGTTGGAATCAGAAGTTTATGGGACGGGCGAACATCATCTGGTGGTATGGCGCGAGGAAAAATTATTCATCGCCTCCGGGCTCACCTTTGGGACGCTTGACTACGCGCTTTTCAACAACCGTCTCGGGCTCGCTGACTTGGTGGATTTCAAGTTCGGGCGCAACAGCGTGCCCGATGCCGAGGATAACCCGCAAATCCAAGCCTATGTTTTAGGAATTTTTGAAGCATCGCCAGGCACCATGTCGGTTGCGGCACACATCCTCTTGCCGCGCCGTGACGAGGTCTCACGACACTCCTATTCGCGCTCGGACATGGGGCGGCTGCGGCTCCGCATTTCAACCATCATCGCCCGGTGCGAGGAAGCGTCTCCGCAGGTATGCCCGACCGAATCCTGCCTCTACTGCGCCCGGCAGGGCGTATGCGGCGCGCTGCACAGTCACGCGCTCCAAATCGCCAACGGATACGACGAGGAATTAAAACTTCCCGAGGAGTTTCACCCCTCCCGGATCATCGACCCGGCCACCATGTCCCGCGCGCTGAATGTGTCGCGGGTGATGGAAAAATGGTGCGACTCGGTGAAGCACCACGCTTTGCAGATGCGCCTCGGCGGGCAAGAAATCCCCGGTTACGAGATGCGGTCCCGGGCGGGAACCCGGCGCATCGCCGACCCGATGGCGGCGTGGCTCGCGGTTCGGGAAAAGCTCTCCTCGGAGCAGTTCATCGCCTGTTGCGATGTCTCACTTTCCAAGCTGGAAGAAACCTTTGCCCAAGCTGCGCCCCGAGGGGGCAAGGCGAAGGCGAAACAGGAGCTATGCGAGGCCCTGGCCGATCTCGGCGTTGTCGAGACGGGAAAAGAATCCATCTACCTCGCCAAAACCAAAAAATAGGAGAATAAAAATGAAAACATCGTTTAAGAAAAACGCGCCTGCCACGGCGCATGCGGAAGCCGAAGTTGAACCGTTCAAGGAAAACCCGGGCGTGGATCTTGCTCCCCCCACGGACGCGGAGGGAAGAGGGGCGTTGGGTTTTCCCGCCAAAGCGGTTGACGGCGAGTTTTTGACGGATGACTTCATCATCCCCAAGCTAAACCTCGTCCAAGCCGTCGGGCCGCTATCAGAAAAGTTCGAGCCGGGAAGCATCGTCTACAATAAGGAGCTGGTTCTCAGCGGCGGCGCAACTCCGATTTCTCTGACGGTGCTGCGGATCAAGAAGCAGTATGCCGAGAACACCGAATACGGCGGCGAGGAAATGCCGCGCGTATTCGATACGGTTGAGGAAGTGCGCTCTGCGGGCGGCTGGATCGACTGGAGAGACAACCAGAGGCCGCCTTTTTCGCCCGTCCTGCACGCCTTGGTTTTGATTAAAGCCACCGAAGCAGAAAACGCCCTGTTCCCCTACGAGTTTGAGGGAACCGCCTATGGGATGGCGCTTTGGTCTCTGCGCTCCACGGCTTTCACCCGTGCGGGGAAGACGCTGATCACGGCGAGCAAGTTCGCGCTCAAGGACGGCCTGCACACGGGAAGCTGGTCTCTCATGTCCCGCCGCGAAAAGTTAGGCATGAACTTCGTCCATGTGCCAGTCCTGCGACACGAGGCAAAAAACTCACCGAGTTTTGCGGGGTTCGCCGCGTCGCTGGCGGGTTGATGCCCGGTAAGTCGCCGGGGTCGTCCCACCCGACCCCAGCGATTTATTTAAAAATGCACCACCCGTTTTCGCATATGCGAGGCAGAATGAATACGACGACACAAACGCGCTACGCCCGCCTGCTGGCACAGCTTGTCGGCTCGGCGTGGCGAAGCCTGGTCAAGTGGCGAGTCCGCTTTGCCCTGTTCAAACTTTTGCCCGGAGTCACATCCTCGGCTCGCAGCGATCTCCTTCTCTTGTCCGCAAAAGGGGCGATGCTTGCGCAATCCACCCTTGAGAACGCCAAGAGCCTGAAAGAAGCCGTTGCCCTCAAGCAGTGGGCTGTGGCCGCCTTACATTTTCAGTTGCTGCGAAAGCAACTTGCCTTGGAAGAAAAGATCAGCGCATCCGTCCGTTTGCTGCTGGAGGATTCAAAGAAAGGAGGTCGCCATGGCCGTCGCCGTTGATTTTGAAACCTTTTATTCTTCCGACTACTCGGTTTCCGACATGGGAATCTGGCGGTATGTGACCGACACGCGATTCGACGCCTACTTGGTAGCCGTTTTCGGAGAAGGCATCGAGTTTGTCGGGCACCCGAAGGATTTTGACTGGCGCAGATTGCACGGGAAGGAGCTGGTCAGCCACAACGCATCCTTTGACGCTTTTATTTTTGTTCACCTGACCCGTATCGGAGTGATCCCGCCCGATGTCGGATTCCGGCACTGGCACTGCACCGCCAACCTTTCCTGTTACTTGGGCGCGCCGCGCGCTCTCGCTCACGCCGCCGCGCAATTGCTCGGCATGGATGTGTCCAAGGATTTACGAAAATGGATGAGGGGCAAACAATGGGCCGATGCCGTGGCCGAAGGGCGCGAATCCGAATTGCGTCAATACGCCCTGCGCGATGCCCGAGCCTGCCACGATATTTGGGAAAGAAACCACGCCCGCTGGCCTCTCCACGAGAGGGAACTGGCACGGCTCACGATGGTCTTTGGGTGGAAGGGTGTCCGTATCGATACCAAGCGTGTCGAAGAGGGTATTGTCGCTCTCAATCGCGTCATGTTTGAAGCGGTCGCGCAAATTCCGTGGGCGGGCGGCGACGATGTCGCGATCCTCTCCCCAAAACTTCTGGGCGAAGAATGCCGCAAAGCAGGCATCGAGCCGCCGTCCTCTCTCGCCGAAGATTCCCCAGAATGCGAGGAGTGGGAAAACCGTCACGGATCCCAGTATCCGTGGGTGAGCGCCATGAGAACCTACCGCAAGGCAAACGCACTTCTCGAAAAACTAAAAACCATGCGTTCCCGCACACGCCCGACGGATCGTTGCATGGGCTACGAACTCAAATATTTCGGCTCGCACACGGGACGATGGAGCGGCAGTAGCGGCTTCAACATCCAAAATCTGCCGAGGGAAGAAATGTTCGGTGTCGATCTTCGCGCCTGCATCGTCCCGCGTCCAGGTTGCAAGTTTGTCATCTGCGACCTTTCCCAGATCGAGCCACGGATTTTGGCGTGGCTCTGCGACGACGCTACTTTGCTCGATCAAATTTCTGCGGGCATCCCCCTCTACGAAGCGCACGCCCGAAACACCATGGGATGGAAAGGCGGCAACCTTAAAAAGGAAAATCCTGGCCTCTATGCTCTGGCCAAGGCTCGGGTGCTCGGATTGGGCTACGGCTGTGGGCCAGACAAATTTGTCGTCGTCGCCAAAAACATGGGCGGGATCGATCTCTCCCTGCAGGAGGCCAAAGCGACCGTCACCGCCTTCCGCCAGTCCAACAGGAAAATTGTCGCGCTCTGGAACCGGCTCGATGCCGATTTCAAACGGTCAAATGGAAGCACCTTTGAAATCGAACTGCCCTCGGGGCGCGCGCTTTCCTATTTCAATGTTTCTTCTACGGGCGGCTGGACAGCGCAGACCGAGCGCGGCGGTCGCCGTGTCCGCATTTACGGAGGGAAACTTACCGAAAACCTCGTCCAAGCCGTCGCCCGCGATGTGTTTGCCGAAGGCCTTCTGCGGTTGGCCGACGCGGGGATTGATGTCGCTTTTCACATCCACGACGAAGCGGTGTGCGAGGTGCCCGTTGACACCGACCCTAGTGAAATCGGGCGGATACTTACAATTAACCCCGACTGGTTGCCCGGCTGTCCGCTGGCGGCAGAATCCGTCGAATCAGGAGTCTATAAAAAATGAGCTTTTTAACCGAATCGAATTCCGCCCCCTTGTTTTGTCTGGAAAACCTCACCTCAAGCCAGGTCTTCCAATCCAAGCCTTGGGACTATCGCAACGGCACCAGGCCCTGCGGCATCGACAAGGAGGCGTTTAGGCAGTGGTGCGCCAACCCCGCCACCAAGCACCTTTTTTATTCTGGGTTTGAAGGGGCCAACGCCGCCATGCGCGTTTCGGAAAATAACCCGCCCGTTTTTATGCATGCGCTGGTGGCCGATTACGATGCCGTGGTTCGACCGGGCGAGCGGGACGCGTTCCTGAGCAGGATTTCGCCCGACTTCCCTCCCAACTACATCTGCGAAACTTTTTCCAAAGGAGTCCGTCTGGTCTGGCTCTTTCGTCGCCCGATCCCGGTTTTTTCAAAAAAGGTGACTGAGTCATTTTTGGCCAAACTCAAAAAAGAGCTTTGCTTGAAAAAACTCTTTCCCGGCTTGGACGAAGAAGCCCTCTTTAGAACAGGGCAATATTTTCAATGCGGCCACGACTGGACTCTCCTGCATCCAACTCCGCTTTCGGAGGATATTCTCCACGCATGGCTTTTGGCGGTTTCAAGCAAAGCTGACTGGACGGTTTACGGCGATGCCATCCCGATCTCCAAAATTGCTGAGGAAGTCGAAAGGAGATTCCCCGGACGCTGGCGCGGCCCTTTTGAGGAAGGAGCGCGCGGTGTCCGGTTCTGGGATGATGCCGCCAGCAACCCCACGTCCGCCATCGTCCGTTCCAGCGGAATGCAATGTTTCACGGGACCAAAACCCTTCGTGACATGGTCTGAAATTCTAGGCCGCCGTTTTGTCGAGGACTACCGCGCCAACACCACGGGTGCCGCCATCGCCAGGGTGTGGTTTGACGGGCGCGATTACTGGCGTGAGGTGGACGGCGTGTGGCGGCTTTTCAAAAAGCCGGACCTCGGCCTTTTCCTGCGCGTGGCGCACGGCATTTCCGATGAGCGCAGGCGCGGCGACAACGCTTCTCCCCTAGACAGGGTGCTCAACCAAATCCATCAGGCCAAGGCCATCGATGGCGCGGCTCCCTTTGTTTATATCAAAGAACAGGTCGTGCAATGCAACGGCAAGCACTATCTCAATATCGCCCGATCCCGCCTTTTACCCCCCGCAGAGGAACCGCAGGCGTGGGGCCAAAACTTCCCGTGGCTCGCACAGTTTTTGGACGGGTTCTTTGACCCGCCCGAACAGCTCGATTTCATGCTTTCATGGCTCGCCTACGCTTACCAGCAGGCGTATCGGGGCAAACCGCGCAACGGGCAGGTCAGTTTCGTCGCGGGCGATGTGGATCAGGGCAAAACCTTTTTCTCAAACGGCGTTTGCGGCGGCCTGTTCGGGGGGCACATGGACGCGAGCGATTACCTGCTCGGGGAGTCGCGTTTTAACAAGGAGCTTTTTGAAGTCGGGCTCTGGTGCGTGGACGACACGGTTCCCTCCAGCGACCCGAAAAAGCAGCAGCTTTACAGCGCGATGCTCAAAAAAATCCCCGCCAATTACAGCTTCCAATACCACCCCAAATTCCGCGACCAGCTCATGCTCCCATGGTCCGGACGGGTGATCGTCACCTGCAACGCCGACCCCGAGTCCATACGCATCCTGCCCGATACGGATATGTCGCTCCTAGATAAAATCAACCTGTTCAAAATACGGACTGCCCGAAGGAATTTTTCAGGCGCCGCCGATGCCCTAAAAAATGAACTGCCGTTCTTTGCGCGGTTTCTGCTCGATTACCAAATACCCGAACATTGCAGGGGCGACAACCGCTTCGGGGTGAAATGCTATCACCAAGATGATTTGATTGAGGAGGCGCGCCAGTCCAGCCGCACGGCGGGGTTTGCCGAGCTTATCGAGGTGTTCCGACGATCCTATTTCAGCAACAGTGGGCAGGGTAATGACTGGCAGGGTAACGCTACGGAATTAAAACAGGCTATGCTTACCGACGACGCAATTCGCCCGTTGGTGGAGTCATACACCGTGGATGCCTTAGGCCGTCTGTTGGGGAAACTTGAATCGCAGCAATATCCGGGGCTGAGCCGATTACCGAGAAATGGGTTGTCGAGGCTTTGGTGCTTGGAAAAAACGCCGACACCAGCGCACGGCACCGCCGATTGTCCATTTTAAAAATTTACCTTGGAGGGAAAACTATGAACAAAATCAAAACAAGGATTCCTATAAATGCAGCTCGGGCTGTGTTTGTCGATGGAGATAGCTGTCCTTTTTTAGAACCTGTCCTGGCTCTCGCTTCTTACGAGGATGGATCAGGAGAGCATTGGATTGCCCCAATCATTTTAGAAAACGGCCGCCCCACGCTTTTGATCGAGTCAGAGCACCCCGAATTTGTGGGGATACTGTTGCCAGATGAACAGCTATTACCAGATTGGGAATCAAGAATTGAAGCCACGCGGAGGATTGTGAAAGCAAAAACAAGGCAAATGACACTTAGAAGTGTCACTTGAAAGGGAAGTGTCATTGAAGGAACATGCTTTAATAAAGGTGGTTATGAAGATTTTGTGTCACATGACAGATGTTTTTGAAAAAACAGATTATTTATACAATAATTGTTTTTATTTTCTAAAACACTATACTCTCAAATATAGTGTCATAAGTGTCATAGTGTCATTTGTCATAGGTAAAATCGGTGTGACACTTGCTGTGACACTTCCGATTTCGCTTCTGAAGTGTCACGACATATCTTTGCATCAAATCCGTGAGGTTCGCCATGTCTGATGACTATTCCGTCAAACAATCCGTCATGGATCAGCAATACCGGGACGTTTTCGAGTCTCCCGAGGTCAAGAAGTGGATTGCCGACCTATCGCCCGAGGAACGCAAACGCATGGAGAAAGAGGGGCTTCTCAAGCCCATGCTTCCGTCGAAAGGTTCCGGAAAAGGCGAGCAGGACTGGGCTGATTCCCCGCTGGCTTCGGAGGAAAACCATCCTATCGACCAGATTGAGCCGAAAGAAATTAGTATGCAACCGGCATCCGGCGAGGAAGTTCAGGATGTTCTTCGCCGCCTGATCGCGGAAATGCTTACGCAAAAGAATACCCGGCTGACGCTGGAATGTTTGGCCGCTGCTTGCGGTCTGAATGTCCTGCAGGGCGAAAGCCTGTCTGAAATTGCCAAACGGCACGGATTGAGCCGGGCGGCCGTATCCAAGCGATGCGTTGACATCACTACCAAGTTGAACCTCGTGCCGTCCCGCTCGATGAAAGCGGGTTCGGCCCGAGAAAAATATAGCAGGACGCAAAAACAAATCAGGAGAAGGCATGAACGAGTTGAGCATCAGCGGCAATAAGTTTTCGATCACCGAACAAGGGATCGAGTTCACGGGCGAACTGAGCCGAAAAGAGTGGGATGACTTGGGCGTGAAACTCGCCCGTGTCGGCAAAAGCATCGGCTTCATGATCGGCGACTGGATCAACCACGGGGAGAAGAATTGGGGCGACCTGTATCGGGACGCGATGGAGTTGACGGGGCTGGATTATTACACGCTGGCGCACTACGCTTACACAGCCAAAAGGGTTCAATTTTGTTTACGTCAACAAAATTTGGATTTCTCGCATCATGCGGTCGTCGCTAAAATCAAAACTCCCGAGGAGCAGAAGAAGTGGCTCGACCTCGCCGTGGAACACAACATGAGCGTGAGACGCCTCCGCAAGTCTCTGAACTTCGGGCGTGTCGCCACCCTCGAAGAATTAGAAGAAGACCCTGCTGACAAAAGCCAAATGACCTACATGGCTTTCATTCTTCGCATTTGCCAGTGGTGGCGCAAACTCATTGACCGCGACCCTGTGGAAGGTTGGGATGAAGATCGCAAAGCCAAGCTCAAGCGGGATCTCGGACTTGTCGTCGAAATCTACAATCAACTCTAATCGGAAGGAATTTTATGAAGGAAATTATCATCAGCCTGTTGTCCATCGTTGGAATTGCAACGCTCTGTTTTGGCAGCGTGTATATCGGATTTAATATTTGGGAATCGCGCCGGAACCGCCACCGAGAAATCGTCGACCTTCTCAAGGAGTGTCGTGATTTGCTCCGAAGATTATCGACTTGCACCCAAAATAACTCCAAGTAAATTGTTTGCATGGCAACACCAAAAATAGGAAATGCTGCGGAACGGTTTTTTAATGATAAAGCAAAAACCGCTGCAGGGTTAACTGCTCAATATTCCGGCGAAAACAAACGTGTGACATTTACGAACCCCGTCAAAACACCTGCAGGTTCTCATTATGATTTTGATGCTGAAGTGGATAGTG
>JFJP01002239.1_pt1 | contig 17592 bp, 18 predicted proteins | sample 431651 | NCBI WGS metagenome assembly JFJP01 (sample SAMN02602958, study PRJNA72255) | Microbial mat metagenome, whole genome shotgun sequencing project. | biome: fresh water; feature: sink hole; material: water; isolation source: purple microbial (photo- and chemosynthetic) mats found in...
CAAGTGGCCTGGATGCGAGCGCCTTTGCCGTATCGTTGCCTACCAGCAATGCCAGTAGCTCTGCGTTTGATTTCTGCTTCATGGTGCCTCCAAAATGAAAAGGGGGCACCCTCCCCATACGGGGATAAGTACCCCCATAGTGGGAACAATGAGTCACGCCGCCAGAAGTAGCGGCATCTGTTGTTTTGCTTCAAGAACGCCGATGCTGATTCCATGACGGTCCTGCACGGAGGCAAGTGCGGCATCGATGCTTGCTTCAGCACCGCTGCTTTCGCCATCCGCCCGGCCTCGACTGAGCCGCCAGAAAGGATCTTGCCAGCCGGACAGGTGTTGCTTGGCGACTTCGGCCCGAACCTCTTTATCCAGCTGCTCCGCCTGGTCATATTGCAACCAGAATCCCTCCGGTACCGACTCCCCATCGGGCGGCAGCCATTGACGATGGCGGCCGACCATGCGGTTGAGACGGTCAATCAGTTTCACGTTTCGCGGATAGAAATGGATCGTCCCCATGCCCTTGAAATAACGGACATCGAAATAATCTGTGCTCATCCGCTTTGACGTGCGCAGCATATTGAAGCTTGTCTCGAAAAGACGGGCCAGACCGAAGTCAGGTTCCTGCTTTCCGTCCAGCAGCGCAAATACCTTATCGAAGTCGCGCAGCAATTGAAGCGAGTCCCAGGATGGCTCATTGCGCCATGAATCAGCGCGGTGGCCAGGCAATATGAAGCGTGTGCCTTTGATCCTGATGCCACAGGTGCGATGCTTGTCATTCGACTTCCAGCCACGGTAATACACGGTGTTGTCCGAGTAGTAGCGGGTTATCTGATCGAAGACATCGCACACCATGCCCAGCTGGATCTCGCCCTGACTTTCGACGAGGCCCAGCAGGAATCCCTGGATGTTGCCGGTGCTGAATTCGAGGTGTTTGATATTCTCGAATTCGGCTTCCAGGCGCTTCTGTGCTGCAGACGACAGTTTTGACAGCACTTGGGTTGAGCGCAGGATATTGCTCCACGCCTGATCCTTCAGCTTGTCGTATCGATTGCCAAGTTCGGTTCGAACAAAGTCCAAGGTTGATGCGGCTTCCTTCGCAGGAATGTTGCCGTTCATCTCGGTCAAGGATTTCCCGATCAGGCCAGAGTAGTGCTGTGCTCGCGCCTCGGCATGGACGGACTCGCGCATGGCGCGAACCGCCGCATTGAATGTGAGCACGGCGTTCTCGATGTATGAGTTTGGCAGAACCAGCTCATTCATCTCCCGATAGCCCTCAGCCAGCTTGGCGTCGGACATGGAATCCCGTTTCAGGTCTTCCATGATGCTGCCGACGATATCCTTGCCGTAGTTGGCTTCCTTGACGAGGTGCACCAGCGCAATCTCGACCTCTGTCTTCCGTTTCGTATCGGGATCCATGAAGGCTTCCTTGATGAACTCGACGGAACCATGCTGCTCGATGATCCGGGCCAGCATTTGGCGTTCCTTTGAGTACGGATTCCGGATGGTTTCCGCATTGAGGATCGCCACGATTTCACCGTCGAAGAGGATGTCCCAAGCCTTTAGGACATGACGCGCCCCTTGGGCAAACGGTGGATTCATGAGGATGTGGCTATACGCTGCCGCACTCGAGAACTGCATGAAATCGAGCCCGACGATGGTAAAGCCTTCCTCTTTCAGATTCGGATGCTTCGAGATGTCGATCTCGCAGCAGTCGATCTTGATTCGCCGCCAGGAGTCGTAACGCCCTGGGCGTACCTTGGCCAAATCGCCGGTACCGGCCGATGGTTCAAGAACGCGAGAGAAATCCTTGTTCTTGAAGGTTGCCCATGACTTCCGTGCAAGCTGTTCTGGCGTTGGGTAGAACTGATGCTCATCCATGATGCGTCTCCTTTGGATACACGGACGCACCATGCCCTTGCGGGAATGGCGAGCCCGCAAGGGTTGAATTAACGACGGGTCACCCCGACGCAAGTTATTTGCTGTTTGTTTTGACTCCCCAGCTGGGAGCATCGATCACCTGGCGTAGCCGGGCGACTGAATTCCTATTTTCCTGAACGGCCTGTTTGTTTCCAGACGGTTCAGGAAAACCCCGTGCCACAAGGGCACGGGATTCCTGTCATGCTATGGTCGAATGCATTCCATCACTCGCCCAAGCGAAAAATGCGACCGATATAGCTACCGATCGCAACGAACTTCTTCCGGATCTTGTACAGCGGATGAAACGACGGCAAAGGCTCGATATAGGCCAGCCCGTCTCTCTCCCTTGTTCCAAACAACATTTGACATGCACGCATCAGTACCTCCATGAAGACAAGGGAGGCCCGCCCCTATCGGAGGAGATGCCCCCCGGTAAGGGATTGCTGTTACTTGCTTTGCGCTTCACACGCGTAATCGACCACGAAGGTCAAGCGGCCGTACTTTGTGCCGTTTCGCTCAAAACGCTCCTGAATTGCATCGTAGTGGGAACACAGCGTGCGAAGAAGCTCGGCTACATTGACTTCAAGGCCAGGTACCTGCTCGGACTTGACAGAGAAGACCGATGCTGGAGTCGGCTTAACGAGCGCTCGCACGTTGGGCAGAACATCCCACAGGGTATCGATTGCCTTCTGAACGATCACTTCAGACTCGGTTCGATGGAGCGAGAGATACTTCGCTTCACCAAAAAGAGTGTTCCATGGCGTGCGCTCATGACGGTAAATATCCTCCATCCCGTCAAAGCTGCCGCCTTTGAAGCCATTCACCAGGCTGCCGACCTGCATTTCAGTCGGGCCATCAGTCCATCGCACGGTCAGCGAGCCAAACGAATCCTGACGAACGCTGAACTTGATTCCTGAGAACAACTCCTTCAGGATGATGCGGACATTCACAAGGCAGCGCTTGAAATTACTGGACTCGGTCTCGCGCGTTATTAATTGCGGATAAGCCTGACGAAGCCGATCGCACTCCTTGTTGAAGGTAACCTGCCTGGCGTCCTCTTCTGCCTGGCGGCGCGCCTTCTCAATGGCAAGATTCGCCTTGAGTTCGACTACCTCCGACATCGAGGCCACTTCCGCATAGAGCTTCCACTGCACAGAAGTTCTGGCCAGGCTTTCCGGAATGCCGCGAGATTCAGTGCCGTCATCCCAGACAATATCGAGATGGGCACCCCCGCCTGTCACTCCGATGCCACTTGCGATCGTTTGACACGATCCCGGATCTTGTACGCCATGAATGGCAGTGACAACGCCATCGGTGCCGCCATTGAGAATGCAGTGAATCCGCTGGCCAACGTGTATCAGCTTGCCAGACTCCAATTGCTGCTTTATTTGTGACATGGTGCAACTCCTCTTGGAAAGGCGGGGCACCATGGCCCACATGGGGCCGTGAACGCCCCGTGTGGGAAATGATTTGCTGACTACAGTATGTGGTTTAGCTCACCCCCGTTTGGGGGCATAGCACTCGACACACTCCGCTGTCAGTTGGTTGTAAATCGAGCTCCAGTACCCTTGTTCTGACCAAAGCTTCGCCAGCTTCAGGGCTTTGATGCGATCCAGATTGACGCGATCATGAACAGGTTCTTCATTCATGCCCTTGTCGGTAAGTGGATCGTGGACTGTTGCTACTGCTTGATAAGTTCTGTCGTGCATCTGTCCTCCTTCCCTTGTAGCCCGATGGTTCCAGCCTTCAGGATCTTGTCCGCTGCGGCAAACACCCGGCGCGACGACTTTTCCGGAAATTCCTCTCCGTCCAGCCAGCTCTGAATGTAGCCACGGCTTTCCTCCATGCCTGGCAACCCAAGGGTCGCACAGCACAGATAGGCCGTTGCCTCGGCTTCCGCCTCCCTGATGCATTTCGGCATCGAGGGGCCATCGGCCATCACACCAGACGCATCGCCCGTGGCCGTATGGCCAAGCAGATGATGAGCAATCTCATGGAACAACGTCTTCCATGGCATCGCCGCTACCGGATTGACGGCAACCTCGCGGACACCCCGCTTGGCATAGCCCTGGCAATTTCCGTCAGCCATCTCGAAGGGAACCTCCTTGATGTCCAATGCGACCAGGGCTTTCACCTTGTCCCACTCGGTGACGATCACTTCGGGCCTGAATGCTTCACCCTCGGTTTGATCGAGCGAGAACCAGTTGCGCTTCAGGATGAAGATAGTGCGGACACCATCTGCTGACTCTTCGCCGGCATCGGCATCCACTGCCTTCTTCTTGATGGTTACAGGCATCACCAAGCGAATTGCCTTTTCGCCCTTCTTGACGCTACGCCCCAGGTCCTTCCAACGCATGAATGACGCGATAGGGGACAGAGGCAAACCGCGACTGGCAAGTTCAAAGGAAGCCAGCAGCTGATTGCCCAGCGAGTAGTTGTGAAACACCGAGTAAGCCTTTGAAAGCGTGCCCGGCACTGTCAGAGCCTGTTTGAGCAGACTCTGCCAATCTGGTTTGTCTATTGACATGTGAACCTCCGAAGAAGATCCGCCGGAGGCACTATCCCTGCCGGGAGTAGAGCTCCCGAGCGGGTAGGTTTAGTAATGCTTAATGAACTACCAAATGTAGCTTGCTGCCAGATCGAACTCCTCACGCGTACAACCAATCCGCTCGCGCTCAAAGTCGCCTACCCCTTGCTGGGGAAGCTCTCGCATGTCGTCGTAGTCCACCACGACACATGGCACTCCACCTTCAGGAATATCGCGAACAGCAACGGAACGTGTCACTCCTTCACTCGCGAATACCACCACTTGGGTGGTCTCGTTGAGCAGCGTCCGAGTGGGTACCGCAGCTTTTTCAGTGACTGATGTCGCTACTTTCGCCAACAAGCCGCCACCGTCAGGAGACGGCTCGTTGAGCTGCACTTCCAGTCGGTAATGCGTTGCCCAGTCCATGCTGTCTGCTTCCGGGATGTAGCTAGCCGGAGTGGTCACCTCGCCGCCGCAGTAAGCACAAACGATCTGAGCGACATCGGTGAAGAACCGCTCAAATGTTTCCTGCTCCTCGACCTCCCCCGAGAAGGGGTTGGTGAGAATTTCAGAAACGATTGAAGCCATCTGTCCGTTGGTGACTGTCAAGGAGGTCATGCTTCAACCTCATCTTCCGCTTCGTCGTCGTCGAATTCGTGTCCGAACTCATCGATGCAAAACTGTTTCACATCATCAACCGGGCTATCTGTTGTCTCGCCATCGCAGCCATATACCTTGCCGGCAAACCAGCAGCCAGTTTCGGCGTAGGACAGTTCGACTTCGATATCGGGGTACTGTTCGCACAATGAATCGATAGCAGGCACCGGAGGGCTCCAGGCGGTACTGAAGTAGATCGTAAAGACCGACCAGTCGTACCAGTCCTTGAACCCGTATTTCTTCCGATTGGCTTTCGCCTGGCGCGCTTCATTGAGATTGAACGACCACGACAACCGGTTGCTTGGCTGGTAGAGGCGATGCTCATTCTCGATAAGGCGAACCATCTCCTCACGCGTTTCTGGCAGTAGACCGCCAGTCAGTTCGAGGAAAAGATCGCGCCACACCGGAAAGCCCAACATCCTGGCCCAGTCGCCGTATAGGATGTCTTCGCCCCAGCTTGTGGATGACCCAGCGGTGATGTTCAACTCTGGCGGCATCGGGACGATACCGTTGAAGTCGAATTCACCTTGATCCACTTTGGTCGCCACGATGATCTTGGCGATAGTTTCTTTCGGGCCTGAGACCGAAAGGCGGTTTTCGCACCAGTTAGGCATATTGCGCTCCTAAGATAATGTGGAGGCACCACGCCCCTTGCGGTGGCGTGATAGCCCCCGCAGGGTTGAGAACTACGTTTAAGCAGCGGTGTTGCGTGCTGCGTTCTGATGCTGCTTGTTTGGGAAGGCCAGCTACCTTCATGTCCTCATGGCGTAGCCAAGGGGAACAATTCAGCTTTCCTGAAAGCGCTGTCCAGCGCTCTCGGGAAAGCCCAGCGCCGAAGCGCTGGGGATGTTTCTACATGTCGACTCCCTACGCTGCATTCCGCATGGCGCGCTCGATCATGTTCATGACCGGAAACCCTGCGCTGCCTTTGGCTTTAAGGATGTCGAGCCAGTCCAGCGACTTTTCACCAGGCGGGATTTCTCCTGCCGGGATGATTGCCGATGCCTGGATACCTCGTTGCCAGAGACGCTGGACAAGCTTCTTTGCAGCTTCCTGTCCATGTCCCTTGGGGTGTTGCTCGGTAGGACGATCTTTGTCGCCGAAAATGATTACTCGGATTGCCCACTCAGGGGGAATCAAGTTCTCCATCAGAAGCGCATTGACTGTGCTCCAGACAGGGAAATTGGATCCTTTCGTTCCCTCCATGACAGCAAGGGCGGTTTCAACGCCTTCGGCGACCAGCAAGGTGGATGACTTCACCATTGCCGGCGACAACTGTATGGCACCACCAATGATCTGTCGATCACCGGGATATGCCATGAGCTTCTTTGGCGACTTGACCGGTGCCTTGATGCCATCCTGGGTCAGATAGATGCGGTGGATCGTCACTGCGTTCCCTAGAGTACCGGACACCATTGAAATCATGGCTGGATACTCACCACACTTCTCTTTCCCATCGTAGTACGACAGTGACGGATGGAATCGAAGCGCTTCTGGCGGACTGATTGCAATGCCGCGCCGCGCCAGATACAGCCTGGCCGGCTCTGCATCACGCTCGCAGATCTGGATGGATTCATTCCAGACCCGATTCAGTGACTGACGAAGTTTCTCGTCTTCCTTTTCATCCGACATCTTCTCGCGCTTCACGACCCGTGCTGGTAACGGCCGGGTTGTGCCAAGATGCAAGTAGCCCACAACCTCGCCAAGTGCTTCCTTGAAGTTCATGCCGGTCACCCACATCAGCGTAGCAAAGCCATCTGCATGTACTCCGCATGTATTACAGACGCCACCACCTGTTTCGGCAACGTCCGGGAACGTTCGGTATCCGTCCTTTCCACCATGAACCGGGCAAGGTACGTGATGCCCTGGACGCTCAAGAGCATCTCTCAACTGGGGTGCCAGAGACCGAAGAATCGAGTCCCACATGCCTTGTGCTGCAATTTTCAATTCATCTACTTCCATGATTGCCTCCATGTGTTACCCGGACCGGGCCTGCCAAAGCACCCCAAACGAGGCACTTTGGTAGGCCCCGTCGCGGGCCGATGAAATTCCCACCGGCATGGAGACATCCCTGCCGGGATGGTCTCCCGGCAGGGACTGTGTGTGTTGCTGATATGTGCGTGACTAGCGCTGGCTAGAAAGGACCGTCATCATGCTTGGCCGCCGACTTCTTGCCTCTTGCAGGCGGTTCCTCGCTGGCAGGATCGTCTTTCGACTTGCTGCTGCCACTGGGTAGCATCTTCATGCCCTCAGCGACGATCTCGGTCGAATAGCGGGTTTCGCCTTCCTTATCCCAAGAGCGCGTCTGCAAACGACCATCGACGTACACCAGAGATCCTTTCTTGAGGTGGTCGCCAACAATTTCAGCCAGCTTGCCGAAGAACACGACGTTATGCCACTCCGTCTTCTCCTGACGCTTGCCGTCCTTTTTCCAGGTCTCACTGGTGGCGATGCGCACGCGTGCGATCGCTTCCTGTTCCTGGGTGAAACGCACATCCGGATCAGCTCCGAGGAAACCGATCAGTTGAACCTTGTTAAGCATGGTGAATCTCCTTTATGAAGAAAAAAAGACGCGCACCATGTTCCTGACGGGTACATGGTGTCCCGTCGAGGGTTGAAATTCAATTGCAGGTTATGAACCTGAAAGTCCTGCCATGACGTTCACGGCGAAGCTTCTTGGCGTAACCGTAAGCTGCAGACCTTGAATGATCCGCACTCTACGTTTGGCGGTTTCTTCCCATCCCGGAAATAACATGCAACATCATTCCGACAGCGTATTCAGCAACAACGTATCTCATGCTGCCACCCCCGCTGCGCAAACAAGCCGCCTCACGTTCTTTGGCACCATCACGACCTCCTCTACAACCTTGCATTTGTCGATCAGATCGATGAAGTTGTCTCTGATGTCGTCGCACGCCATGTCGAATCGGCAAACCAGTTCGACTCGATCACGAAGCTGGCCAATTGACCATTCATCGTAATCTTTGTCTTCGTCCATTCCGCCGCTCATGACACGCAGGATCCGAGGTTCGTGCTCATAATTCACACGTCCATTGTCACCATGCGCACCGCACTTTCCACACTTGTTGCCAAGCGTGTAATTTTTGCCATTAAGTTCAGCCAGGTATTTCCGAACCAGCCCAATCTTCTGGTCCTCAGGCAACTTCAGATTCTGAATTGAAGATTGCCCAAGATAAACTTCCGGCCGGAACGTGCAATTGGTCCGCAATACTTCTGCGGCGACAATTCCCTCATCGCCAGCCGGAATAGTGAAGACCTTCGCGTAATTGCGCTGCCCGCATGTTCGGCACCAGGACTTATAGCCGGTACTTTCATGCGCCGACCCGTACAGGACAAGATAGCCGCCAGAGCGGCCATTTGATCCAATGGTAAATTCGCCACCAAATTCAGCAGTGAATTCATCGATTGGGTAACTAATCTCGTCCCACCAACCATCGGCGGGGAGCACATCGTACGCAGCTGATGCTTGATCGCGGGTCAGACCAAGATGGTAAATTTTTATCTTGTTGGCGTAGCTTTTGGATAAATTCCACGAGTTCATCGTGGAATATCGGTAGTGGCCAACCAGAAACTCGGTCATTCCCCGCCGGCTACGAAGATCAACTTTTTTCTCGAAATACATGACGCCTCCAGTAATGAATCCGCTGGAAGCGCAGCGTCCCTGCCGGGAGCACAGAGCGCCCCACAGCGGGAGTTTTGGACGTGAGTGGAAGACCGCTCACTGTGAATGCTGTTTGTTTGGGAAGGCCAGCTACCTTCATGTCCTCATGGCGTAGCCAGGGGGAACAATTCAGCTTTCCGCAACGCTGAATCCACAGCGTTCTGGAAAACCCTCCCCGTTTGGGGAGGGAGAATGCATGGTTGCTGCCACGTCACAGCTCAACTCACTATCTTCATCTGGGGGCCGGAAGCTTTAACCGACCCGTCCATATTCAAGAGATTGAGCTGAAAGTAGCGATACAGCAGCAGTCGCGCTATGTAGGCAATCGTCGACGGGTATTTCTCCTGTGCACCCGAGCCAGGCACCCTCCCGATAAAGCTGCCGAGAGGTTCCTTGTAGTTGAGCAGTTTGCGCAGTTTCATCCCGATCCATGCGAGGTCAACAATCCGCATGTCGATCGACAACAGCTTGCACAGGCCATCAATATCCTTGGGGTAGGTGCCGGACAGCCAGACCGAATACGGCCTGCAGGTGCCATCTGGCAGCTCCAGTTCCTTGATGAACATCGCGAAGTCTTCACCGGTTGAGGGATTCTTGACATCGAAGGTTTTGGAGAGCGTCCCTTCGGTTCCCGTTTTGGGTTCCTTGCGGAACATCATCGCGTTCACCAAAGAGTTGTCTCCTTCGCCATCGATCCAACCGATTTTCTTGACGTGATACTGAACGACGCGCGCAAACGCACTGACCACCCCAGGAACGCGAACCTTGTCGCCATCTGGCGGAAGTTCGATTTCACAGGGATAACCGTCGCACATCACGAGCGATTCCAGCTTGAGAGACAACCAGGATCGATCATAGGTGCGCATGTCTGCGGAAAGCGTCTTGGCAATGGCTCCCAGACCGCGCGGAGCCTCTGCACCGTTGATCCACACCTCGAAAGGATGAACCACGCCGTTGACGTAGTGACCGATCATGATGGCAAAGTCACCTTGCGGAGTTTCAACCATGTACGAGTAAGCCGGGTTTCCCTCCGGCATCTGCGGCCGACTCAGCCACCGCAAACTGCTCATCACGGTGTTTGGCAGAGCTTCGAGTCGAAAGCGGCGATCCGGGTCGGTTTCATCCGTCGCCAGCGCTTGGTTGCCCGAGGTAGTCGAATTCACTGTTTGTGGATTGCTGTTCATTGCCGCCTCCAATCAGTGAATGGTTTCATCAACACGACGATCCGCCATCCTCTCCGCATCGTGGAGATTGTGCGTAGCGCCGTAGAAGTGAGACATGCACATGCGCCACCAAAAGGACTTGGCCGCTTCACGCGTCATGTTTTTCAGAACTACGACTGCAGGCCTGTTGACGGCCTGACGAACGATGGAAAACTGGCCAGCGTTTTCAACGAGATTCACTTTGTGAAGTGAATTCGACACAGGAATTGCATCGATGATTTTCATGTTGATCTCCTTTGCGATTTGAAGCGACAACCCCAAACAGGGCCTGCCGTAACGCCCAGCGGGCTAGACGCTATGGCAGGCCCTGGGTGGGACGTTGGGAATGACCCAGCGCAAAGGAGATTCCCTGTCGGGAAGAGCCTCCCCGGCAGGGTTGTTTTGCACCTGCTGTTTCCAGCGAGTGATCTTGAATGCTGTTTGATTTGAGTCGCCAGCTACGACTATCAGCCTTCCGGATAACCGGGAGGAAGAATCCGGGTTTGCCGAGGTGCACTCGCATGAATGCCACCGGGGAAACCCACGCGCCGAAGCGCGTAGGGTATGTTTGGTTATATCAAAGATCCGATATGGTTCTTGCACTTGCGGTATTCGCGCATCAGTGCCTCCAGTTCGGTACCATCGAGCTCACCTTCGGCGCGAACGTAAATCTCGTCCAGTGCTTCGGTAGTGGTTGTGGCAGCCATCTGTTCAAAAATCGCCTTCAGTTTGGCATTGGGCTCAGCTTCGGCCTTTGCCGCACTCGCCTTAGCGGCTGAAGCGGGTTTGGACTGGGTGGTTTGCTCAACCTTGGGCTCGGAGATTTCGCCCGTTTCTTCGTCGACAACCGGAGCATAGTTGCCCTCGATGACATCGTTCAGATTCAGGTTCTGCTCCTTGCCCTGCTCGGAAGCCGCATCAAGCGCAAGCGCTGCGGCCAGTTCGGGAGATTTCGGCAGGAACTTGCAGAGGCGACGAATCGCCGTCTTGAGTCCCATTGCCGTAAAGTCAGAGTCCCAGACAGACTCTTTCTTGTAGCGCTTGGCTGCCTGATAGCCCCGCGAGTTGTCGCGGATCTTCTCGATTTCCTTGCGCCCCATCGCCACGAATGTTCTGCTACCGTCTTTGAACACAGCGACGGCATAGAAACCTGCCACGTCGCCACGCTCTTCATCGGATGCGGGAAACCCGCCAAAACCTGTCAGCGGTTCATGTTCCAGGCTGCGCTCCATGCCGAGTTTCAAGGTGAACTGGTCATTCACACGAACCTCATGGGCATAGATGTCCTGGACCAATCCCGATTGACGCGCCAGCTTCATGAGTCCGGTGTAACCGGGAATCAACTGGCACTGGTTACCGAATGGCACCAGGTGCGCCTCTCCCATCAGCCCGACCTCCAGACCCATCTGCGATGATTGGATGACCGCCGCAAAAACGCTGCGGGGGTCACACTCACCAAGCTTCGGCGTCATGCGGAATGCCGTCAGCGCAATCCGCGCCATGCGATCCGGGTTGATGTGCTTGGGCAGGGCGCGAGCGATTTCCCCTTTGAACTGATCCAGCATGGCCGGAAAGTTTTTGGGTTGCTCGCCGGCTTCTGCCGTGGCATTGCGATTGATGTTCTTGAGTGCTTGCAAAGACATGGTGGATCTCCTTCATGAAAGAAAAAAGGCGAGCACCATGTCCCTGACGGGAACATGGCGTCCCGCCGAGGGTTGAGAACTTCTGGTTGTTACGGAGCCAGACGCGGGCTACCGTTGTTTCTGTTGCACATAACATCCGCCATCTCGATTTCCGAAATGACGTAGTTACGTTTGACGCAGGCCATGAGCAGACGACGACTTTGCTTCAGCTCGCGGCGACAGCGGATGACTTCTGCTTCTGCCCGTTTAAGCGCTTCGGCCTTCTGTCTTGTCTTGGCTGCCAGATCAAGGATCGGCTGGCCAACCTCATGGAGGTAGTCCGCAATCGACTCAATCGGGTTGGACAACATGCTAGTCCTCCAGATTGAAGTTGGCTGCCCAGCGCGGCAGGTTGATCTCCTCGATCTCCCCGCTTGGCTGGTAGGCCGGCCATTGATTGTTCTCACGACACCACTTCAGGAGCTGAAGTGCACCGCGATACTTCGCGCGGCCGATCTCGATCACCTCATCACTTGCCTTGTAGACCGCCGTTGCATACGGGGCGTCTTTTTCGACGGCGATGAAATAGAACGGAAGCCTGCAACCCGTCAGGGCTTTCATCCCATCCTGGTAGTAGGCTGCCTGCAAGTCGTAGCCCATCGTTGCAATGGCTCGGGCAAAACCCTCAGCCGATGCATCGCAGCAGGACTTCACATCCACGATACCGGTGGTCATTTCACCTGCCATTACCAACCAGTCAGGGCGGCATTTGCACTGGATTCCGGTTTCGGAATCAACCCAGAAGCCAGACATTTCCGCCAGGCCACTGGATAGCAGACGCGCCGCGCCCGTATGCCGGGAGATACTGGCCTGAATCGACTGAATGGCCAGCATTGCCGTCGGTTGGAGAATCTGCTTCCCGCCGTACAGCTTGGCGATCGCATCTTCACGGAACACAAAGCGGGATTCGACATCGGCTACCTTGATGGCATCCTTGATCTCATCCTTCTTCATCCGGCCAACTTTGATACCCAGTGCTTCAGCAGCAACCTTGTAATCATCCAGGGACTGCAACGTGCCTTCCAGTCTGGATTCATCGAAGACTGCGTACACCGAGGCGAACTCGGCCGGCTCCAGAACCGCCATATGCAGCGCAGTACCGAAGGCCATGGCCGGCGTCGGATCAAGCGGATTGGTTACGTACTCCTGATAGTGCGCAGGGGAACGCATCAGCTTCACCAGTCCCGAATGCCCGACAGCGTCCTTGTTGCCGTGATACTGGTCGGCCGTCATCGACAGCAGACCTACGTTTTCCATCTTCATGTGGTACCTCCAAGAAAATGAGGCACCACTCCCCTGACCGGGGGCGCGATGCCCCGGTTAGGGAACTGAGTTGGCCATCTCTGACCACTTTGGTTGCTATTTATTTCGAGCGGCCAGCTACCGCCATGAAGCTCCAGAATAACCAGAGCGACAATTTTAACTTTCCTGAATGCACTCTCGAATGCATTCAGGAAAGTCCAGCGTCGTGACGCCGGACTCTGACATGCTCATTAAACTGGCGCGAGATTGCACAAAGCGTCTCGGAGCTTCCAAAGAACTTTGTGATCACACGCCCATTGGATCAATTTATCCATGGTGTCCGCATCGATCGAGCTACATGCGTTACGGTCACCCTGGATCACCTTTTCAAAGAGATGCGACAGGCTCATGGCATCCGTTCCCTGGTTCTCACCGCAACCCGAACGCCTTGACGATCGGACGACTGATGATGAATCCTGAAATGACGCACATGGTGAAGATCGCAAATATCATGGCTAGGCTCCTAGTTGGGTTGGTTGATAACCCCACAGGAATTGCCAGGCTTGATTCGCGCCCGTAGCAACCCCGCAGGCCTAATGGCTCTCTCTCGAAAGCGATTAGGCCTGCGGGGATTCCCACAGGCGATTAATGCTGCTGCCGGTTAAATACCCAGCACCCGAACAACGGGACGGCTGATGATCCAACCAGTGATACAGCAAGCGATGATGACGAGCGACATGATGCCTCCAGAAAAAAGCGGAGGCACCACGCCCCTTGCGGGGGCGTGATAGCCCCCGCAGGGTTGAAAAACTGTTTAAGCCACAAACTCGAAGGCAGGAGACTCAGGCGTAACGTCCGTGACGGGTTTGCCGTCCGACTTTGCCTTACTCCTGCGCTTGCGGGTTTTGGTAGGTTTTGCGCTTGCCGGCTCCAGCACTGGCATGGGAATGCCGCGCCGGATGAACGCCGGAACTTCGTACTTCGACCAATCTTCTTCTTCGTCCTTGCGAACGGCCATCCCTGTGGTGTCGAGCATCCGTACTGCACTGGGGAGGACGGGAATTGCCTTCGGCATCAACAACGCCAACAGCAACCTTCCGACCTTAACCAGACCGCGCAGTGCCAGATACACAGAACCCAGCAGGGCCATGACAAGAAGAACTTTTTCCATGATGCCTCCAGATTGAAAATGCGGAGGCACCACGCCCCTTGCGGAGGCGTGATAGCCCCCGCAGGGTTGAAAAACCGTCCTGCATTCGCAGGCGGGAGGTCAATGCTCTTCTGGAGCATCGATCTCGATGGTTGAAGTCCGTTGACGCAGGTTCACGGGGTACGCTGCCTCGGCACTGCGCATACAACGCGCATGCAAGGTCTTACATCTGCACCCAAGCCCAGCCGCATTGCCCTGCGGTAAGGGGATGGGCGCTTCGGCCCCTTTTAGCTCGCCTTCGCGTATGACGCGATCGACGGATTGATGCTGTTTGTTTTGATCGGCCAGCTACCGAAGCATCGAAGGCGTAACGCACCTCGAATGAATGGCTGCATTGTAACGACCGTTTTGGCAATAGCAATGCCTAAACAGTGCATTTTGGAGTGCTTTTCGACTCGGTTTTGGGTTTTTCGTTTCCTATGATGATGAGGTTTAACTCATCGGGAGAAACCCAAAATGGCAGCCAAGGAGGTAGCAACAATCGCAGTACTGAAGGAAGTTCCCACCGCATCAGATCGTTCAAAAAGTCATCCCTATTTCACCCAGAAGGTCCGCCTGCATTCCTTCCATGCCCAGCAAGTTTTTGATCGTGGTTTCGATCTCTGTACAACGGCAATCTTCTCCCTGTCAGTCGTTCTGAGAATTATCGGTACCGACGATCAGGCGCGGGATGTCGAGGGGATTGTCGATGAGCGACTGAGTTCAATGTTTGAAGAAGTTCGGGGTGAGGTTGCTCGCCTGGACAAGCTTGCCGAATCCAATGGGATTGAATTTTCCGGGATCGATTACTCGCACCCGAAAGAAGTCGAGGCGAAGATAACCTCGCCAAGAGCTGTGCGCTACATCGGCCTGATCCGTGAATTCGATTCCCTGGTGGCCAAGCTCGATACCCTCTGGCTATCCGGCGTTATCCCCGATGGCATCTACTCTCGCAGCATCTATGACTGGAAGCGCCGCATCCTTAGATTGGCTGGCACCATTCGTTCAATCTCAGGTCGCGCAATGACGGCCGCTCGAAGAAAAGAGTCTCAAGGCAAGGACAAGGCAGAGGTGGTTGAAATCACTTCCGAAACCTCCGCTTCAGTCCCTGAACCAGTTGTCGTATAGGGGTTGAGTGAATCTCAATCTGTACCAGGAGCGTGCCGTAACGGCTAGCGGGCACTGCACGATCCTGGCGTGTCCTGGTTCCGGCAAAACCCGGGTTCTTTCGGCGCGGGCTGCACACCTTCTGGCCACCAATGAGAAAGGTCGATTGTGTGCAGTGACTTTCACTCGGGATGCTGCGGATGAGCTTCGATCCCGAATTCTTCAAGCCTGCGGGCCTGCCCACGCAAGACGGCTCGCTGACGGGACATTTCACTCACTGGCGCTTGCGCAGATCAAGCGCTTCGGTAAAGGGAAGCCGCCGAGGCTGCTCGCAGAAGGTGAACGGCTTGCCGTGCTACGACGATGCTGGAAACAGCATGCTCCAAGTCTGTCCTTCGAGAATGTTATTCAGGGAATCGACCGAGTTAAGTCCCGACTGGCGCTCTCGGTGTTCTCTGATCCGGCACTTGAATCGGTCTTTCATGGGTACCAGGATTTGATGAAATCCGAAGGATCCATGGATTTTTCCGATCTGCTACTGACCACGGTCAGCAAGATGACCAATGGCGAAATGTCCCCTCTGCCCATTCGCTGGCTTCTCGTCGATGAGGCGCAGGATATGGATGAGGTACAGATGGAGTGGATCCTTCTTCATGGCCGCTCCGGTATCGAGGTGACCTTGGTTGGGGATGACGATCAAAGCCTTTACGCCTTCCGCCATGCGCTTGGCTACGAAGGACTCCAGGAAGTGACCTTCGCCCTATCAGCTATTGAGACCACCTTGCCGATCAATTACCGCTGCGCTCCCAACATCCTGACCCATGCGGCGAAACTCATCGAGCACAACAAGAATCGGGCGCCCAAAAAGATTACCGCGCACAAGGAGGCCTCTGGAGAAATAAATGTACTGCGCTTGCCAGATCGATGGGCGGAGGTCGATCAGATCGGCAACACAATCAGAAATGGCGATGAAAATCAGGAGTGGGCAATTCTTGCGCGTACCAACCTGATCCTCGATGCCGCCGAAGTTGCCCTGACCGACATGGGCATTCCCTATCGGCGCACGGGCGGCAAGTGTATCTGGGAACACTCGATTGGTAGCGTTTTCGCAGGGCTCCTGCGAAGTGCCGTCGATGACTCATGGACAGGTATCGCCAATGCGCTGTCCTTTTGCGGAATTCATGCCGAGTGGGTGAACAATCACTCGCGAAGAACGTCGGGGGGATGCGCTGGTCGATTGGATGCGGCAATCTATCAGGTACCAGAGGATGCCTCAAGAAAGACCATAGTACGGTTGCGCATGGGGCTTTCCTCGTGGTGTGATCAGATCGCAAAGGGTCGATCTGCTTTGGTTGTGCATGGTATCGCCGGGTTTCTGGCTGATTACTGCAAGCCAAACCAGCTCAATATGCTTTACAAGCTCGAAGCGGTCGTGGCCAGAATGTCTGGCACTCTAGCTCAGCGACTCTCTGCTCTGGGAAGAAACATTCAAGACCGCCAGAAACCAACGATCCAGATCATGACCCTACATGCCTCGAAAGGGCTGGAGTTCGATAACGTCTGGATCATGGGCTGCGAAGATGGGAATTTGCCTCACACCGATTCGACAGAAGAAGATGAGCGACGACTGCTCTATGTGGGCATGACGCGGGCCAGGAATAGACTTGTCCTGAGTAGCGCCATGGAGGAAGGCCTTGAATCGCGATTTCTCAGTGAATCAGGTCTGGATTAAGAGATTGGACACCATGTTGCTCAGAGATGTCACGGATTGATCGCCGCGAGCTTCTTGGGTCTTCCTCGAGGGCGACGAGTAGCATGTAAGCTATTCTGCGAGTTCGCTTCACGCTCCTGGTTGTCGTGGCCGAGCTGAAACTGATCACGCGAAGCCGCTCGACAACTAGCACCAACCTGTGGTGCTAGAGATGATACCCAAGCCTCCAGATCCGCTACGCGATAGCGTAATAGCCGACCAAGCCGAACAGGCAGTGGAAATCCAGCCGGTGCTGGACGTGCCCCGTAAGCCCAGCGGCGTAATGTGCCACGAGCAATGCCAATCGCATCAGCGGCAGATTCAAGATCAAGTAGCAGTGGTGACATGTTGCAATTGAACCAATTTCAACACGCAAAACCGGAGGTGAAAAGCATCGATATTTGATCTATTTAGATCTGCGTTCAGATCATTCCCCACGAACGAAGACCGGATAGTCCGATGATCTGAAAACTGCCATTGCAATCGGTGGCACTTCGACCGACATCAGGCCGGAGTCGTGAGGTAATCGGCTGCACAATGTGCAGCCGCTGGTTGCTTATTAGATTTCCGTCTGCTCTGAAATCTCCAACGCATCATCCACTTCGATGCCCAGATAGCGAACTGTCGACTCCAGCTTCAAATG
>JFJP01031733.1_pt1 | contig 17592 bp, 16 predicted proteins | sample 431651 | NCBI WGS metagenome assembly JFJP01 (sample SAMN02602958, study PRJNA72255) | Microbial mat metagenome, whole genome shotgun sequencing project. | biome: fresh water; feature: sink hole; material: water; isolation source: purple microbial (photo- and chemosynthetic) mats found in...
TTTCCATAAAATTAAGTTTATCAGGTCTTTTTGAACAAAAGCTTAATCTTACGCCATCCTCTGGTAAAAATTTTCTGGCGATATAATTTATCCAGCTCCAGTTCACGCATTTGCAGGCGAGAATCTAAGGCTTTTATCTCTTGTTGCAACTGAAACACGGTAAATAAAATATAGTCATCAAAATAACGCGGTGGGCAAGTAAAACTGTCTAATAGGTGACTGTGTTCTGAGGCAACATAATACCGATTTAAGCCATCAAAATAAGCGTGTTTGTACTGATGCGATAACACTAAATCATGCCATTGGTAAGAGCTGTCTTCAGGCGAATTAGGAATCGTGGCTTCAATAATCAATATCCACGGACGAACCTGTTTAAAGGAACAGCCTTGCAAAACCGATTTTTCATGCCCTTCGACATCGATTTTTAAAAAATGCACGATTGGCAGGGGATGCTGGGCTAAAACTTGGTCTAGCGTTAAACAAGGCACTGTGTTTGTAACATAGTCAAAGCCCTGTTTTTGATGCTGCTCTGCGTACTCAAGATTGCTGGTGGTTAATCCTGTGTGCAAAAACTCATAGAGTGTTAATTGCCCTGCTGTGGCAGAAATCGCTACTTTTAAGTTAATATCGTCAGGTCTGTCGGCGACTAATTGCTGATAATACTCCTGGGTGGGTTCAATATTAATCCCCCGCCATCCCGCATCATAAAAGGTTTTGGTCACAGAGCCTAAAACAGGGTCTTGCGCTCCCACATCAATATAGCAGCCTTTTTCAACCTGTTTTAAGGCACGGCGCAATAAAACATCTTCTTGATTTTGCGCATAGGAAATAAATGTCATTGTTTTGTTATCTCTATGTTCACCGGCAGCCAATTACAGCCTATAAAGTAGTCTTTATTCAAATTGCCCACATTAAAAATTAACGCCAAATCGCGCCATTCATAATTATTTTCCAAATGCGTATCACTACTGACTAAGGCGGTCGTAATCGAATAAGTGCCTGTCCCTAAATTGGCAGGAAACGCAACGGCAAAAGTTAACCTATCGCCTGCTTTGGCATCGGAATAAGTTTGGTTGGTATGATAAGTATTAGTACCGAAAATATCTTGTCCTAGCCGGTCTTTGATAAGCAATCCAAACACCAATTTAGGCAAATCGGCGTAAACTTTGACTTGTACACGCAAAATAACTTCTTCACCGACATGGATAAATTCTTTTGATAATCCTGTTTTATCAAATAAACCAATGGTTTCAACCCGCGCTTCACCTGTGCCTGAAACCGTTTGCAGTTTTCCCGAATCGTGATAATGCACTTGGGTACTTTTGGCATTTTCCTTTTCCGCGATTAAAGCATTGTAAAAATCCATAATGGTATCGGGCGAGCCTTCATTAATCACCCGTCCATCTTCCATTAAGATAGCACGATTGCATAAGGCTTTGACCGCACCCGGGTCGTGTGACACAAATAATAGCGTTGTGCCTTGTTCTCGGTATTGACGAATGCGGTCAAAACTTTTGTGTTGAAAATAGGCATCGCCCACCGATAGTGCTTCATCGACAATCAATAAATCAGGACGCACGGCGGTAGCAACACTAAAGGCAAGGCGCATTTGCATTCCGCTGGAATACACGCGCAGCGGCTTTTCAAAATATTCGTTTAATTCCGAAAAACTTAACACATCAGGAATCAGTGCATCGACTTCGGCATGACTAAATCCCATCAACCCTGCGGAATGATACACATTGTCACGCCCTGATAGTTCAGGATTAAAACCCATCCCCAGTTCTAAAATCGCTGAAATTCTGCCGTTGACTTCTAACGTGCCTGAACTGGGTTGTAATGTACCCGTGATGATTTTCAATAAAGTGCTTTTGCCCGCGCCGTTTTGTCCCACTAGCGCAACTGCATCGCCTTGATTAATTTGAAACGAGACGTTTTTTAACACATCCGCTTGTTGTTTAGGCTTGAAAGGAATTCCAAACCAAGTACCTACCCGTAACCATTCGCTGCTGTATTTGCGATAGGATTTACAGATATTGGTTAATCGTATTTTATGCTCACTCATAATTCATCCACAATATCAGAACTGGCGCGTCTAAAAATGATAAACGCGACTCCTAACAAGCCTAGGCTACCTACCGCCATCCAAACTAAATCGTCACTGTAAGCAGGCGGTATTTGATAAGTGAGAATGTCTTGATAAGATTTTACAATGTAAAACATCGGGTTATAGCGCATAAATTGGGTGAAACTTTCAGGCAACATGGTGGATTGATACACAATCGGTGTCATCCAAAACCAAAATTGCAATAGCATTGGAAAGGCTTGGCTAATATCGCGTAAAAACACATTGATAATTCCCAGTAACAAGCCGAGTCCTAAGGCAAAAGCGATGTTAATCAGCATAACGACAGGCAGCCACAGTAAAGCAAGCGGCGGAGCTTGTCCTAACATGATAAAAATCCCTAATGTGCAGAAGGCAAGTAACAGATGATTGAGTAATGCCGAGCCAACCACGATAATTGGTAAAGTAACGCGGGGAAAGTTTATTTTTTTCAAGGCATTAGCGTTGTCTTGAAACAAGGTTAAACAGCGGGTGGTAATTTCGCTAAATAAAGCCCAGCCTAATGAACCTGAAAGCAGATACATTGCATAAGCGTATTCGTTATTGATGCCTGGAAACTTGGCATTTAAAACTTTGGATAATACTAAAGCCAGCACTAAGGCCTGTCCAAGAGGATTTAAAATCATCCATAACCAACCCAATTTGCTGCGTGCAAAACGGGCGCGATTTTCGTTGGCAATTGAAGAAAAAACAAAATGGCGGTAATTCCAAATGCCGCGCAATAAAGCTAACGCATTCATGAAGCTGTGCCTGTCTCGTTAAAATGACCTCGCCCATAAGCATCATCAAACCGCTCAATATCGTCTTCTTCGACATATTCACCGACTTGCACTTCAATCAGTTGAACTTCAACTTTGCCGCGATTTTCTAACCGGTGTTTTTCACCCACAGGAATGTAAGTCGATTGATTTTTAGTGACAATAATCACTTTGTCATTACAGGTCACAGTTGCCGTCCCTGAAATCACCACCCAATGCTCGGAGCGATTCTGATGGCTTTGTAGGGATAATGAAGCTCCAGGATTGACCACAATCCGCTTGATTTTTACACCTGGTTGGGCTTCTAAAACCGTATAAACGCCCCACGGACGACGCACCGTTAAATGCAATAAATGTTCTTGGGCGTTGCGTTTTTTCAGCTCATCAACCACTGCTTTTACCCGTTGCGTATCGCCCCGTTTGGTTAATAAAATCGCATCGGGGGTTTCAATCAAGCAAATATCGTCCACGCCAACCGCAGCAATTAAGCGGTGGTTGCTTTGAATGAGGGTATTTTTACAATCCAAGGCTAAAACATTACCTTGCAGCGCATTGCCATTTTCATCTTTGGGGGAAATTTTATGTACCGCATCCCAGCTACCGACATCGTTCCATTGAATATCACAAGGAATCACCAATAATTTATCTTGGTCTTTCACAACTTCTTCTAACACGCCATAATCAATTGAAATATCAGGCATTTTGATAAAGTGGGTATCAACGGATTTTTGAAACGAAATGCCTTTCGCACAATCGGTTCTAATCGTTGCTAAGACTTGCTCAACCTCGGGTAAGTAGCGTTTCACCGCTTCTAATAAAACCGAGGCTTTCCAGACAAACATACCTGAATTCCAATAATAGCCCCCTTCAGCTAAATAGCTTTTGGCGGTTTCAAGGTCAGGTTTTTCGGCAAATCGGTCAACCAAAAAAGCGTTCTCAGGTAATGAAGGCGAGGGGGACGGTGTGGCTTTAATATAGCCAAATCCTGTATCAGGATGGGTGGGCATAATGCCAAACGCCACTAGATAGCCTTTATCGGCAGCTTCAATCGCTTGGTCTAACACCTTGTGGAAGGCTTCAATATTTTGAATCACATGGTCAGCAGGTAACACCACCATAATCGGGTCTTCATTGGAATTTTGATTATGTAAATAACTGGCAGCTAAAGCAATGGCAGGGGCGGTGTTGCGTCCTATCGGTTCGGAAATGACTTGATAAGGTTGTAACGCTTGATAGGCTTCGCCTGTCGCGTGTTGTTCACTGGACACCACAATCGCATCATCAGCCTCACAAAACGAGGCAACTCGATTGATCGTCGCTTTTAACATGGTTTCTTTGCCATCTAAACATAAAAATTGTTTAGGGATTTGTTTTCTGGATAACGGCCATAATCTTGAGCCACTGCCGCCTGCAAGAATGACGACTCTGACTAATTTTTTTTCACTTTTTTTCACAAAGACTCCGATAAAGCTAGCACACAGCTATATTCAAATTAATAATTAAAGGTTTAGTCATTAACAGATGGGATTGAATGCGCTAACAAAACATGACCTAGCGCAACGTGTAGATGTCATAGGGTGGATGACGAAACTAACCGATTGAAAATCGACCCGCTGCCAATCGAAAAAGCTTGTTAAATGCTGTATAAGAAAACGGTATCTTACCAAAATGGTAACTGTTGCGCATTAAATAAGGCAGGGGGTAACTATCGAAAAATAAAAAGGTTCTTAAAATTTACCAGCCTTTCGCTGTTATTTCACCTTTGGATGTGTCATCAAACATTATGCGGTTGGTTTAGCCGCCAAATTCCATTTTAACTTAACTTCCAATTGCGCTTCTGCACCAACGTTGACTAAGACTGCCCCGGCATCGCCTTTGAGCGCGATGGACAATTTCAGCTCAACTTCATCAGGACGGTATTCGGTTTTCAGATTTTGTAATCCTGCAATGGTTTGAATTGCACAGCCTTTGGCTAGTTTAACGCCTTCACCAAACACATCTTTTCCTGTTTCAATTACATTTTCAGCGGCTGCAACCGTCACTTCCCGAGTACCGCGTGATGAGCGTCCTGAATCTGCTTCGGCTACGTTGGCAGAGTCTAACACCGCAATCCGAATCGTTACTTCCTCGCCATTAATCAGTTGCGTATTTTCTAAAATTTTCATGGTTTAATCCCTATTATTTCATTAGTCTTTGCGCTGAAACGCATAAGTGTTTTATATAACTTGCCATACAATCGCGTAGCTCTGTTGCTCATTTTATGCGTGAATGACCACTAAAACTGCGCCCACTTCAAATAAGTCATTGTCACGCGCTACGGTGCGAATGACTTTCGCATGAGCAATCATCGGGGCTGTTAAGGGGACGGGTGAGGCAATGGTTACTTCTAATTCATCTTGCACGGACAAGGGCTGTGTTGTCAAAAAAGAGATGCCTCCGCCACTTAAGGTAATACAACGAGCGGTTTTGATTTCTTCGGTTGGTAAGACCCGATATTCAATATCACATTCGACTCTGACGTGAAAATACTCGCGCTTTTCAATAAATGTCACGCTAATAGCCTCCCACTTTTGGGTTATTTTTTTGCTCAAGTCTACTCTAAAAAGAATCCACGCTTAAAAATAATCGCTGCCATCTTGACAGCTCTACTCGCTTGCTTGTGACTATTGCGCGGTTTTTGTGTAGAATTTTGCCCGAAAACTTCTCATTATAACGATTTTGCGAGTCCACAATGAATAAAGCAACCGTTCTTACAGGCATTACCACCACGGGTACGCCGCATTTAGGCAATTATGTGGGGGCAATTCGCCCTGCCATTGCTGCCAGCAAAAATGCCAATGTGCTGCCCTGTTATTTTTTGGCAGATTACCATGCCTTGATTAAATGCCAAGAACCTGAACGGGTTAGACAATCGAGCTTAGAAATTGCAGCAACTTGGTTGGCGTTAGGGCTGGACACCTCAAATGCGATTTTTTATCGCCAATCGGATGTGCCAGAAATTATGGAACTGACCTGGTTGCTGACGTGTGTTACGGCAAAAGGGCTGATGAATCGCGCCCATGCGTATAAGGCGGCTGTTGCTGAAAACGAAAACCTTACCGAAACCGATGCCGACAAAGGCATTACGATGGGCTTGTTTAGTTATCCCATTTTAATGGCAGCCGATATTTTAATGTTCAACGCTCACCAAGTCCCTGTGGGAAAAGACCAAATTCAGCATATTGAAATGGCGCGGGATATTGCCAATCGTTTTAACCATATTTATGGCGAACACTTTGTGATTCCCGAGGCAGTGATTGATGAAAAAGCCGCAACGTTGCTAGGATTGGACGGGCGAAAAATGAGTAAAAGTTACAACAACACGATTCCGTTGTTTGAACCTGAGAACAAATTGAAAAAACTGATTAATAAAATCAAAACCAATTCACTTGAGCCAGGTGAGCCAAAAGACCCTGACACTTGCACTTTATTTAGCACTTATCAAGCCTTTGCTCGTCCTGAAGAAGTGGCACATATTCGCCAGCGTTACGCCGAAGGAATTGGTTGGGGCGAGATGAAAAAAACGCTATTTGAGCATATTAATGAACATATCGCTCCAGCAAGAGAGCGTTATCAAGCTTTATTGCAAGCCCCCGAACATATCGAAGAAGAGTTGCAACGCGGTGCGGAAAAAGCCCGAGCCATTAGCCAACCTTTTCTGAAAACATTGCGTGCAGCAGTAGGCATTGCACCGATTCGTGCTTTTTAAAAACTTAACTTTAAAGGAAAACTCATGTCTGATATAGAAATTGCCCAACAAGCCACGTTAAAACCGATTATCAACTTGGCACAGGAAAAATTTGCCATTCCTGCTGAACATTTAGACCCTTATGGGCATTACAAAGCCAAACTATCGCTCGAATATGTCAACAGCTTGACAGATAAAACAGACGGCAAACTGATTTTAGTCACGGCTATTAGTCCAACACCCGCAGGCGAAGGTAAAACCACGACCACGGTTGGCTTAGGCGATGCGCTGAATCGGCTGGGCAAAAAAGCCATTATGTGTTTACGCGAACCGTCGTTAGGGCCTTGCTTTGGGGTAAAAGGCGGGGCGGCAGGCGGTGGTTATGCGCAAGTTGTGCCAATGGAAGATATTAATCTGCATTTTACGGGTGATTTTCACGCGATTGGGGTGGCGCATAATTTATTGTCCGCCATGATAGATAATCACATTAATCACGGCAATGCGTTAGATATTGACCCACGGCGGATTCAGTGGAAGCGGGTCGTGGATATGAACGACCGCGCGTTGCGCCATATCACGGTTGGCATGGGCGGTGTGGCAAATGGCTATTTGCGCGAAGATGGCTATGATATTGTGGTTGCTTCGGAAGTGATGGCGATTTTATGTTTAGCGACGGGTCGGGCGGATTTAAAAGCCCGCTTGGGGCGAATTGTAATCGGTTATAAATCTGACCGAATTACGCCTGTTTATGCCAGCGATTTAAATGCACAAGGGGCAATGGCGGCGTTATTGAAAGATGCGATTAAGCCGAATTTAGTGCAAACCTTGGAAAATAATATCGCGATTATTCACGGCGGCCCATTTGCCAATATTGCGCACGGTTGCAACACCGTTACGGCAACGAAAACCGCGTTAAAATTAGCCGATTATGTGGTGACAGAAGCAGGTTTTGGCGCAGACTTGGGCGCGGAAAAATTTGTTGATATTAAATGCCGAATGGCAGGTTTAACCCCGTCTGCGGTGGTTTTAGTGGCAACCGTTAGAGCATTAAAATTTCACGGTGGCGTGGCTAAAGAAGCGTTGAATCAAGAAAATTTACCCGCCTTAGCCGCAGGTTTTGTGAATTTAGAACGCCATTTAACCAATATCACTAAACATTACGGCTTGCCTTGTGTGGTGGCGATTAATCATTTTACCTTTGATACTGAGGCAGAAATTGCATGGTTAAAAAATAAATGCACTGAGTTAGGCGCAAGTTGTGTGGTGGCTAAACATTGGGCAGATGGCGGCGCGGGTGCAGAGGATTTGGCTCAGGCGGTGTTAGCGGTGGTGGATAATCGAGAACCTGCTTTTCGCTATGTTTATGATGAAAATGCGACTTTGTGGGAAAAAATCGAGGCGATTTCCACTAAACTGTACGGTGCAAGCCAAGTGACTGCCAGTGCGAAAGTCAAAACCCAGTTACACGATTGGCAAACAGCCTATGGAAAATTTCCCATTTGTATGGCAAAAACGCAAATGTCATTTTCCACTGACCCAAACTTAAAAGGCGCGCCTTCTGGACATACCGTTGAAATTCGTGAAGTGCGGCTTGCCAACGGAGCGGGGTTTGTTGTTGCGATTGCAGGCGATATGATGACCATGCCGGGTTTACCTAAAATACCCGCCGCTGAACGAATTGACATCACCGATGAAGGCGTGATTACAGGCTTGTTTTAAATCCGCCCTTTGTATAAACAGGGGTTCTTGAAATTTTTAAAGGTGAGTAAAAAATGACAACGCAAAAATATCGCTTGGTAACACGCAGTGATTTTGATGGTTTAATCTGTGCTGTCTTGCTAAGAGAGCTGGATTTAATTGAAGAAATTAGCTTTGTCCATCCGAAAGATATGCAGGATGGAAAAATTGCCATTACCGCCCAAGACATTACCACCAATTTGCCTTATGTTGAGGGCGTGCATTTAGCCTTTGACCATCATTTAAGCGAAACGTTGCGCAATGAAAAAAAAGCTAATCATATTATTGACCCCGATGCGCCTTCGGCGGCACGGGTGGTTTATGATTATTATGGCGGCGCGACACGTTTTCCAGCGCATTGGGATGAAATGATGGCGGCGGTTGACAAAGGTGATTCGGCGCAATTTAGTCAAGAGGAAGTGCTAAATCCAACAGGTTGGGTGCTGCTTAATTTCTTAATGGATGCGCGGACAGGATTAGGGCGTTTTAAGGATTTTACCGTTTCTAATTATCAATTAATGATGGCGTTAATTGCTTATTGTAAAGACCATTCTATTGAGCAAGTTTTACAATTACCTGATGTGAAAGAACGGGTTGAATTATATAAACACCACGAATCCTTAGCCAAAGAACAGCTGCAACGCTGTGCGCAAGTGCATGATAATGTGGTGGTATTGGATTTACGCCAAGAAACCACGATTTATGCGGTCAATCGGTTTATGATTTACGCGCTTTATCCTGAATGTAATATTTCCATTCATGTGATGTGGGGCTTAAAGGAGCAGAATACCGTCTTTGCGATTGGCAAATCCATTCTTAATCGCAGCTCCAATACCAATATTGGGGAACTTTGTTTAAGTTATCAGGGAGGTGGGCATTTAAATGCAGGAACGTGTCAGATTGATAATGCAGACTGTGAAACGGTATTGGCCGAATTAATCAGCAAAATTAATCAAGACGGTTAGCTTCAGTTAAAATCCACCCCACCCCTCCTTTACAAAAGGAGGGAGTTTCCTTTTTTTAAAGGAAGGTTGAGGAGATTTACTCATACTGAATAAATTTTGACAAATCCTCGAGTAAACATTATTTTCTGTTTGCTGGGGTGTTTTTTAGCTGACTAAGAGGCAGTTGCGATAGAATAACCGCTTTACAGTCGCCTTTTCTGGATAATCTATTATGCCTAACAAACTTTTTCTTACTTTACTGGCAAGTTGTTTAGTGTCAGCTTGCGCTACCAGCCCTACAGGTAGAAGCCAACTGTTAATGATGCCTGACGCGCAAGTGAATCAAATGGGCTTGCAAGCTTTTTCAGACTTAAAAACGTCTAAACCTGTCAGCAAAAGCAGCAAATACACAAAATTTGCCACCTGTATTGCTACCCCTTTAACACAACAAGTCGGTGGTACTTGGGAAGTGGTGGTATTTGAAGATGAAACTTTAAATGCGTTTGCGTTGCCGGGTAATAAAATTGGTATTCACTCAGGTTTGATTAAAATGGTTGATAATCAAGACCAACTTGCCGCTGTGATTGGGCATGAAATTGGTCATGTTTTAGCCAAACACAGCAATGAACGTTTATCACAAGAAACCGCAGTCAGTGGTGGGTTGAGTGTATTATCTGCGGTGATTCCTGCGGCTGGCGCGTCCAGTGCATTGACACAAGTGGGAATGAGTGCTTTAGGTGTTGCCGCAGAATACGGTGTGTTACTGCCGTTTAGCCGCACCCACGAAAGCGAAGCGGATGTAATGGGCTTGGACTTAATGGCACGCGCGGGATTTGACCCCAAACAAAGTGTAACCCTTTGGCAAAAAATGAGTAAAGCCAGTGCAGGTCAACAGACCCCTGAGTTTATGTCTACTCATCCAGCCGATAGTACACGAATTGCCGATTTAAACGAAAAATTGCCCACTGCCTTAGCACAATATCAAAAAGCCCAAGCCGCAGGCAAAAAACCTAACTGTAAAAAATGAATCCGCACTTAGCCCAATTACATCTGTATCCGTTTGAAAAATTGGCGGTTTTGAAAGCAGCCGTTACTGTCCCTGTTGATAAAACGCCCATTTTGTTGTCTATTGGTGAACCCAAACAGCCAACCCCTGATTTTATTCAGCAGGCATTAATTGCCAATCTTCACGGTTTAAGCAATTATCCAACCACCAAGGGCTTGCCTGCGTTGCGGGTTGCAATCTGTCAGTGGCTTGAAAAACGCTTTGATTTTCCAACGGCGACGGTTAATCCTGACAGCCAAGTTTTACCTGTAAATGGGACGCGCGAGGCATTGTTTTCTTTCGTGCAAACAGTGGTGAATGCCGCTGAAAAACCGTTAGTGTTAATGCCTAATCCGTTTTATCAAATTTATGAAGGGGCAGCACTGCTAGCAGGTGCAGAACCTTATTATATAAATACCAGCGCGGAAACCGATTATTTGCCTGACTTTGAGGCGGTTCCTGATGAGATTTGGCAACGCTGTTGTTTATTGTTCATCTGTTCGCCAGGGAACCCCACAGGTGAAGTTTTAACTCAAGCCCAGCATGAGAAATTACTCAAGTTAGCCGAAAAATTTGACTTTATCATCGCCTCCGATGAATGTTATACCGAATTGTATGACGATGAATTGCATCCCCCACAAGGTTTATTGCAAACCGCTTATGCAATGGGCAATACCGCTTTTAAACGCTGTGTGATGTTTCAAAGTCTTTCCAAACGCTCAAATGCACCCGGGTTGCGTTCTGGCTTTGTGGCGGGCGATGCGGCTATTTTGGCGGCATATTTTCAATATCGCACTTATCATGGTTGCCCGATGGCATTACCTGTGCAGTATGCCAGTATTGCCGCGTGGCAAGATGAGGAACACGTTAAACAAAATAGGCAAACCTATCGGGAAAAATTTACCGCCTTTATTTCTATTTTAGGAAGTAGTTGTGAGATTCATAAACCGCCCGCCAGTTTTTATATTTGGTTGAAAACCCCTATTGGCGATACAGAATTTACCCAACGTTTATTTGCCCAGCAAAATGTGACTGTGTTGCCGGGTAGCTATTTATCGCGAACCGCTCATGGCAGCAATCCAGGTGAAAATCATGTCAGAATTGCCTTAGTCGCTCCGCTTGCTGAGTGCATTGAAGCGGCCTGGCGACTTAAATCTTTTATTAACTCTCTATAAAAAATACGCTATGGAAAATCTTGAAAAAATTATTTGTGATGCGTTTGAAAACCGTGCTGACATTACCCCAGCCAACGTCTATCCTGATTTACGCGCCGCCATTGTTGAAAGCGTTAATCTATTAGATACAGGAAAAGCGCGGGTCGCTGAAAAAATCAATGGACAATGGGTGGTCAATCAATGGCTGAAAAAAGCGGTTTTATTATCGTTTCGCATCCATGAAAATCGCTTAATGGATGGTGGTGTTAATCGCTATTACGATAAAATTGAAACCAAATTTGCCACTTACACCCCTGAAGATTTTGCGCAAGCAGGGGTGCGGGTTGTGCCAAATGCCAATGCCAGACACGGTTCTTATATAGCACCTGGGGCTATTTTGATGCCTTCTTACATTAATATTGGGGCGTATGTAGACAGTGGCACAATGGTCGATACTTGGGTGACAGTCGGTTCGTGTGCGCAAATTGGTAAAAACGTGCATTTATCAGGCGGTGTCGGTATCGGTGGCGTATTAGAACCCTTACAAGCCAGTCCGACTATCATTGAAGACAATTGTTTTATTGGGGCGCGTTCAGAAATTGTCGAAGGGGTGATTGTTGAAGAAGGTTCTGTCATTTCAATGGGAGTTTATATCGGTCAAAGTACCAAAATTTATAACCGAATGACAGGGGAAATTAGTTACGGACGTATTCCCGCAGGTTCAGTGGTGGTATCAGGTAATTTGCCTTCGAGCGATGGTAAATACAGTTTATATTGCGCGGTTATCATCAAACAGGTTGATGAAAAAACTCGCAGCAAAACCAGTATTAATGAGCTATTGCGGGATTGATAGTTTGAAATTTCCCTCCTTGATAAAAGGAGGGCGTTTCCCATTCATATTTCATTAAAGGTAATCTTTCAAATGGCAAGTAAGCCGAAACGTATTCGTAGTTATTCGGATTTTAGCTTAAGCGATTTAACTACGCTATTTGGCATCGAGAATCGGCAAACCAATTTAAAACTGACAGAGACGGCGAAAAAAATCACCCCAAGCGCGTGGCTCACAGAAAGTTTGCAGAAAAGTTGTAAAATTACCTTAAATTCTGAAAAAGCCAAGTCTGAATGGCTGATTGTGCCTGTTTTAACAGAACTGCATGAAAGCAATCTGGAAAAATTTAATATTTTTTCGGGTAATAGTTTTGATGTGCTACCCGAAAAATTTTTAAAAGGCAGATGTGATTATTTACTGAATAAAGGGCAAAGTGTCAATATTACCGCGCCAGTGATTGGGATTTTTGAAGCTAAAGACGATAGTTTAGAAAAATGGTATGGGCAATGTGGCTCGGAAATGTTGGCGGCACAATTATTTAATCAACAGCATAATGAGCCTTATCCGATTATTTATGGTGCAGTGACCAATGGCTATGAATGGATTTTTTTGCGCCTTGAAGACAAATTATTGCTGATTGATAGTCAACGTTATTATTTACAGGATTTATCGCAGTTGTTGACCGCTTTGCAAACGCTAGTGGACTTTTATCCATGAAAACAGCCTTTCAACAGCAACTTGGACAATTTTTAGCCACACAATCAGAGCTGGAATTAGCTATTTTGGTCGGCAGTCAAGCCACAGGACAGGCAAGCTCTGACAGTGATATTGATATTGCTATTCGATGGCAAAAAGGAATTTCATCTTTGGACGCACTCATTAAAACAGAAACCCTGCGGCAACAATTAGCCAAACAATGTCAAGTAGTTGACACTAAAATTGATTTGATTGACATAACCTGTAGTCAATTACCGATGCGGGCATTAATTGCCGAAGAAGGTTTAATTTTAAAAGGGGAAGATAGTTTAGCGTGGTGCTATTTTTTACAACGCACTTGGCGCGAATTAGAAATGTTTTATTGGGATGAACTGTATGCGGCTTGATTTGTATCAATTAGAGACAGCTCGCATTGCAACCGAACAGACTGCCTTATTAGATGAGGTGCAACAGCGGTTAAATGCAGCTCAATCCTTATCACGTTTAGAACAGAATGGCGTGTTACACGCGCTACAAGTTTTGGTTGAAAATGCCATTGGAAAAGCCAAGCAATTGCTTAAAGCGGCAGGTGAGGTTGTTCCTTTATCAGCACATGATGCGTTTGCTAGTTTGGCAAGGCTTGGAAAAATTAACGCCAAGGATGTGCAACAATGGAGTTTAATCATTGGGTTACGCAATAAAATTGTGCATGATTATATAAATATTGATATGACGCTGGTTTATCAACTGATTATGCAAAAACGTTATTTGTTCGTCACCGCTTTTTTATGTCGGCCATTTGAAAAAAGCAACGCATCATCACAGTGATTGACTGTGTTACAACAAGTTGTGAAATTTTAGAATAAACAAAACCCTCTCTGCTTTACTGCCTTTTTTGAAAACCCCACCCCCAAACTTCATGCAGCCTTCATTTATTCACCTTCGACTCCACAGCGAATTTTCTTTAGTAGACGGCATTGTCCGCATTAAACCTTTAATAAAACGGCTCACTGAGCTGAATATGCCCGCTGTTGCTATCACAGAACAATCCAATTTGTTTTCATTGGTTAAATTTTACAAAGCCGCTTTAAATTCAGGAATTAAAGCCATTGCAGGAGCGGATGTTTTAATCGTTAATCCTGATGATGCGCATAATCCGTTTCGCTTAACTTTACTGGTTAATAACAAGCAAGGTTATGTCAGCTTAACCGAATTGATTTCTAAAGCGTATCAAGAAGGACAACAGCAAGGCGTACCGCTGTTACAAGCCCAATGGCTTGTTGAAAATAACAACGGCTTAATTGCTTTATCGGGGGCAATGGAGGGCGACATTGGACAGGCTTTATTAGCGGATAAAAAAGACCTTGCCCAGCAACACGCTGAAAAATGGGCAGCTGTTTTTCCTCAGCGGTTTTATTTGGAATTGCAACGGGTTGGAAAAGCCCATGAAGAGTCGTATATCGTTGCGGCTGTTGAGCTGGCATTGCTTTTAGATTTACCAGTTGTTGCAACCAATGATGTACGGTTTTTAGAAGCCACCGAGTTTGCCGCGCATGAAGTGCGGGTGTGTATTAACCAAGGGCGCATTTTAGATGATGCACGTCGCCCAAAAAACTACACTGCGCAGCAATATTTGCGCAGTAGCGATGAAATGCAGACTTTGTTTGCCGATATTCCCGAAGCTTTGGCAAATAGTGTCGAAATTGCCAAACGCTGTAATTTACAACTTACGTTGGGGGAAAATTATTTACCTGCTTTTCCTGTTCCGAATGCGGGGCAAAGCAGTGATGCGTATTTCACCGAACAAGCGCGATTGGGTTTGGAGCAACGGCTGCAAGAAATAAGCGTGTTCAAAAACAAACCCATCAGCGAAGTGATGCGGCAGCAATATCACGACCGACTTGATTTTGAATTAGCGACCATTTTGCAAATGGGCTTTGCGGGCTATTTTTTAATCGTGGCAGATTTTATTCAATGGGCAAAAAATAACCAAATTCCTGTTGGCCCTGGACGAGGTTCTGGCGCAGGTTCTTTAGTCGCTTATTCTTTAAAAATCACTGATTTAGACCCGATTGAATTTGATTTACTGTTCGAGCGATTTTTAAATCCTGAGCGGGTGTCGATGCCCGATTTTGATATTGACTTCTGCATGGAACGGCGGGATGAGGTAATTGATTATGTGGCGCGGCGATATGGACGTGACCGCGTGTCACAAATTATCACTTACGGGTCAATGGCAGCCAAAGCGGTGATTCGCGATGTGGGGCGCGTATTGAATCACGGTTATGGATTTGTTGATCGCTTGGCAAAGTTAATTCCGTTTGAAGTGGGGATGACGCTGGAAAAAGCGTTAAAAGAAAGCAGTGAGTTAAAAGTGCTTTACGAAACCGATGAGGAAGTTAAGCCGCTGATTAACATGGCATTATCGCTGGAAGGGATTTCCAGAAATGCGGGCAAACACGCAGGGGGGGTGGTGATTGCGCCCACGAAACTGACTGATTTTACGCCGCTGTATTGTGATGAAGAGGGAAATAATTTAGTCACCCAATTTGATAAAGATGATGTTGAAGCGGTTGGTTTGGTTAAGTTTGACTTTTTGGGCTTGCGTACCCTTACCATTATTGATTGGGCGTTACAGACCATTAACCAACAGCAACGGGCGAAAAACTTGCCAGCGGTGGAGATTAGCCAAATTCCGTTGGATGATGCAGATTCTTATAGCTTGCTACAAAATGCCCAAACCACCGCTGTGTTTCAGCTCGAATCGGCAGGGATGAAAAAGCTGATTGATAAATTAAAGCCAGATTGTTTTGATGACATTATTGCGTTGGTGGCGTTGTTTCGTCCAGGCCCGTTGGAATCAGGGATGGTGGATGATTATGTGAATGTGAAACATAAACGGATGAAAGCCGAATATGCCCATCCGTTGTTAGAGCCGATTTTAAAACCGACTAACGGGGTTATTTTGTATCAAGAACAAGTGATGCAAATTGCCCGCGAGATGGCTCTTTATACTTTGGGCGGGGCGGATATGTTGCGCCGTGCGATGGGAAAAAAGAAACCCGAAGAAATGGCAAAAGAGCGGGATAAATTTACTCAAGGTGCGACTAAAAATAACGTTGATGTGGCTATTTCAACGTATGTGTTTGATTTAATGGAAAAGTTTGCAGGCTATGGCTTTAATAAATCACACAGTGCCGCGTACGCGCTAGTCGCCTATCAAACCGCTTGGTTAAAAGCCCATTATCCTGCGCAATTTATGGCGGCAGTATTGTCATCGGATATGGATAATACCGAGAAAGTGGTGGGGTTAATTGAAGAATGTCGGCAAATGAAATTGACCCTTTGTCCACCGAATATTAATTTGTGCGTTTATCATTTTACCGCGAATGATAAAAACGAAATTATTTATGGGATGGGGGCGATTAAAGGGGCGGGTGAGGCGGCCATTGTGGATTTAATTGCCGAACGGGATGCGAATGGGGCATTTTTGGGCTTGTATGATTTGTGCAAACGGGTTGCGCAACGTAAAGTCAATCGACGGGTTTTGGAAGCACTGATTAAAGTTGGTTGTTTGGATGCCATTGATGATAATCGTGCCAGCCATTTGGCGGAATTGCCAACTGCCTTAAAAGAGGCAGAACAACAGGGTAAAAACAGCGAAACAGGGCAGAATGATTTTTTTAGTTTCGCAACCGATGAGGTGAAAAGTTCAGATACGCTGCCAGTGTATAGTAATAGCGTATTAGCATGGACAGAGAAAGAGCGTTTAGATGCGGAAAAATCGGTGTTAGGTTTTTATTTAAGTGGTCATCCGATAGAACACTATCAACAAGAATTAAAAAACTTTATGTCGGGTAATATCGCCACAGTTGTTGAAAATGCAGAAAAATCTCGCACCAAAATAGAGGCAAAAACGGCTGGTTTTCTTACCGAGATAAAAAAATATTCCGATACCAGTCTTGTGATTTTAGATGATGGAAGTAAAAAACTAGAAATTAATATTTATAGCGAAACTTATGAAAAATATCGTTATTTACTGATAAAAGACAGTTTGTTGATTGCAGAGGTAAGCTTTTCACCCAAAAGAGATGCTTCTAGTAGTTTTACACCACGTCCGATTCTAAAAGCCCTTTACAGCATCGAACAAGCCCGCGCTATGTTTGCCCGCGCCATTGAGTTTGAGTGGGATTGCCAACAAAATCAGCCCACAGCAGATTTTTTTCAGGGGTTGCGTGAGATATTAATGCCGTTTAAAGGCGGGGATTGTCCGTTAATTATTCGTTATGTATCGGCGCGAGCCAGTGCAAATTTACTATTAGGAAATGAGTGGAAAGTGCAGGCAAGTGATGCGTTATTATCTCGGTTGCGACAATTTCCAGCTATTAAAGCCGTGGAAATAAAGTACAAATAAGTAGAAACACATTTTGAAATCTACCGCAGCCCTTCTTTACCAAAAAAGGGAGAAATACCCCCTTTTTTAAAGGGGGGTCGCTGAAAGCGGGGGGGATTTGTTTTGAAAAATCCACCCCAGCCCTTCTTTCTAAAATCCCCCTCAATCCCCCTTTAGGAAAGCA
>JFJP01022211.1_pt1 | contig 17590 bp, 17 predicted proteins | sample 431651 | NCBI WGS metagenome assembly JFJP01 (sample SAMN02602958, study PRJNA72255) | Microbial mat metagenome, whole genome shotgun sequencing project. | biome: fresh water; feature: sink hole; material: water; isolation source: purple microbial (photo- and chemosynthetic) mats found in...
GATTTTGCTTTTTTGGATTCCTCGATACAGGGAAATTTCACCTTGTCATATTCGGCGTATTCAAGGGTTTCAGGATTGATGACTTTGCTGACGGGCTTGCCGTCCGGGGTTTTTTCTTTTTTATAAAAACCCGCGCCGGATTTTTTGCCGAGCAGTTTGTTTCCGATCATCTTTTTGACAAATGCGGGAATCACAAAACGCTCTCTCTGCTCATCTTCCGGAACCAATTCATAAGTGTTGTCAGATACATGCGTCATGACATCCAGCCCCACCAGATCGGTGGTTTTGAACATGGCTGTTTTGGGTCTTCCCATCGCGGGCCCGAACAGCGCGTCCACTTGGGGAATGCTGAGACCCTGTTCCACCATCATCTGCATCGCGCTGACAATGCCCTGAACACCGATCCGGTTTCCGATGAAATTCGGCGTGTCTTTTGCCCACACAATGCCTTTGCCGAGACGGCGCTCGCCGAAATCCGCCATAAATTGCAGAATCTCCGGCAGCGTTTCCTCTCCGGGAATAATTTCAAGCAGTTTCATGTATCTGACCGGATTGAAAAAATGCGTTCCCAGAAAATGCTTTCTGAATGCGCTGCCAAGTCCCGAAGACATATTTTTCAGCGGAATGCCCGATGTGTTTGTGGAGACAATCGCCGTGTCTTTTCTCACGGTTTCAAGCCGTCTGAGCAAATCCTGCTTGATTTTCAGATTTTCAACCACCACTTCCACAATCCAGTCGCATTCGGCAAGCTTGGCAAAATCGTCTTCCAGATTGCCGATGCGGATGAGGTCCGCATCTTTTTTATCCATAAGCAGGGGCGGATTGGATTTGAGCATCGCGTCAAAGCCTGCTTTTACGATTCGGTTTTTCGCTGCCGGATCATTTTTTTCCTCCGGCTTGAGATCAAAGGGAACAATATCCAGCAGCAGGGTTTTGATGCCGGCACTGGCAAGCAGCGCGGCAATACCGCTTCCCATCACGCCGGAACCGATGACTGCGGCTTTGCGTATTTTCCTGACCATATTTTTACCTCCGATATAATCCGATAATAAATCGTCTCTGTTGAAAGAATGAATGTCTGAATGATTGAATGAATACTCATTCATTTAACAGAGACGGAAATGTCTGTCAAGAAAAATCTTACTGCTGCTGTGAAAAAACAGCAGAGACGCAATGCCTTTAGGATTTACGCATTTGGAGTTTTTTTATATAAAAAATGAACCGCAAAGAGCGCGGAGTTTTCCGCAAAGAGCGCAAAGTTTTAAAATATATCTTTGCCTTGTGTCTGCATTGCTTCTCTGAGAAACGGGACGGTAGCAGGGGACAATATGGGCAGGGTGACAAAGAGATGTGACCGTCTGTATAAAATGAATATATATTCATTTCAGACGGAGCAAATATTTTTTTCACCGTCATTTCAAATTTCAAATCACGGTCTGAGGTCTGATCACTTTTTCTGACTTTGCAATGCGGCGATAATCTGCCGGGAAATATTTTCCAGCGGAACCACTTCATCGGCGGCTCCGATTTTGATCGCTTCTTTGGGCATTCCGAACACCACGCAGGATTTTTCATCCTGAGCGATGGTATGCGCGCCGGCTTGCCGCATTTCCAGCAATCCTTTTGCCCCGTCGGAACCCATACCGGTCATCAGTACGCCCACCGCATTTTTCCCCGCATGTTTTGCCACTGACTGAAACAGCACATCCACGCTGGGCCTCTGGTAATGCACCGGAGGACCGGTTTTGATTTTTACCGTATAATCAGCGCCGCTGTGCCGAAGCACGATATGATGATTGCCCGGAGCAATCAGCGCCACGCCGGCAATCACACGGTCTTCATCTGCGGCTTCCCTGACTTCCATCCGGCAGATATCGTTGAGGCGTCTGGCAAATGCCGCGGTGAAATTTTCCGGCATGTGCTGCACAATGACGGTTCCCGGGGCATCCGCGGGCATGTCTGTAAGTACCGTTTCAATGGCTTTGGTTCCGCCGGTGGACGCGCCCATGGCAATAATTTTGTGTGAGGCAGCAATGCTTATGAGGTCTTTGATGGCATTCGGGGGAGGAACAGCAGGTATCCGGCTCTGCCGGTGAACATTGAGCCGGGCAGAGGCCGCGGCGCGAATGGCATTTGCCAGGGCCCGGGAAATGTTGGGTGTCGAATGTGCGGGCCCCGGTTTGCAAAGCACTTCCACTGCCCCCAGTTCCAGCGCTTTCAATGCGATTTCGCTGTTTTTCGGAGTCAGAGAACTCAGCACCACCACCGGCAGCGGATAGTATTTCATCAGCTTTACCAGAAATGAAAGCCCGTCCATTCTGGGCATTTCCAGATCAAGCGTGATGACGTCGGGTCTGAGCCTCACGATTTTATCCCGCGCGGCGTAGGGGTCAACCGCAGTTCCGACGATTTCAATATCCCTGTACTTGGACAGCTCTTCTGTCAGAATTTTGCGGATAACCGCGGAATCATCAACAACAAGCACTTTAATCATTTTTTCCTGCAACATATTTTTCTCTGAAAGTGAGAGGCGGGAAATCAATTCTCAATTCTCAATTCTCAATTCTCACTTCTCAATATAAAGCACCAGATCACATTGTCCGTCATCCATATCCAATTTTGCCACAGCCGGGGGGCCGGGGGCATTTCCGCTGACAGCAATGTCATCCGCGCCGATGATACCGGGGGCTTCCACATTGAAAACAGTCTGTTTGCCGGCAATTACCGGCAGAAGGTTTCCGCAGATCACATTAATCAGTTCTTTAAGCGCATCGCACTGCTGCTCTTTTGTGCTGTCGTTATTATCTTCCAGACCGAGCATGTTGCCGGTGATTTCGGGTATGACTTCTGCTGAAACTGCCATTGTCAGCGTTCCTTTGAAAGGACCCGTAAAGAAAACTCTGGCAATCACCGCATCGCTGTAATCCATCGGCTCTCTTTCCTCTTCCGGGAAAGAAAAAATAAAGGCAAGTTTTTCCAACACTTCCCCTGCCACATTATAAAGTGTTTCTTTAATCTGTTCCGCGGTCATCACTGCCTCCCAATCCCAAAAGATTTCTGATTGTATCCCGGATGAGTTCCGGGGAAAAAGGTTTGTGAATAAAAGCAGCCCCTTTCTGCCGGAGCCTTTCCAGCCGTTTTTCACTGCCTTCTGTTGATATGACAACGATAGGGATGTCCTTTGTTTCAGGCTTCTGTTTCATAGATTCTATCATTTCTTCACCGTTCATCACCGGCATGTTGATATCAGCGATCACCAGATCCACCCAGTTCTGATTGAGAACATCGAGTCCCTCCTGTCCGTTGGCGGCCTGATGGGTCTCTCCGAGCGGAAGCCCGCTCATGTTCAGAGACTTCAGGATCATTGCGCGCATCACACCGCTGTCGTCAACAATAAGAACATTGATTGCCATCTTTATATAACCTCTTTGTTTCGGGTTTCCAAGCTTCCGAATTGTCCAAGTTTAAAACAGATAATTGATAATTGAGAAGTGAGAAGTGAGAATTTTCATTCCCCTCATCACTCATCGCTCATCACTCATCGCTCCGATTTCAACTGCTCACCGTTACCTGTCCGGTTGAAATATCAAAATTCACGGTACGGTTGGCCACGCCGCCGACATCTTCAGATTCGAGGATCATGGAGTTTTTCCACAGAATCTTTTTCAATACAGAATAATTTCTTTCCCCGATTTTGAACATTTCATTTTCACCCGCAGGTCGGAAGCAGCCGGCGGCTCTGAGAATAAGCCTCGCTCTCTGTCCGCCCATCTCGGTTATCTCCTGGAACAGTTTCGGAATCCCTGTGTCAACGAATATGCACGGATTTGTCTCCGCCTTCTGCGGATCGGAACGGGACAGCGGCAACATAGCATGTAACAGCCCGCCGACTTTTGCCACCGGATCGTAAGCCGTCAGTCCCAGGCTGGTACCCAGCGCATAAGTCACGATGATGTCTCCTTTTTTTCCGACCTTCATGTTTCCGACTAAAACGATGTGTCTCATTTATCCTATTTGCTCCAAACAAAAATTTTATAAATGACTTTCTGAAACCGACAACCATCCGAAAATATCCGCAATATCAGCACAAGGGGCAGCCATGCCCCTGTCAAAGCTTTTTTTTGGTTCCGCTGCTGCTGATCATCACCTGTCCGGTTGAAATTTCAAAATGAACCGTGCGGCTTGCGTTTCCGCCGATATCTTCAGATTCTAACAGCACGCCGTTTTTCCAGAGAAGTTTTTTCAGAACCGTATAATTTCTTTCACCGATTTTGAACATTTCATTGTTTCCCAGAGGCTGACCGCAGCCCGCGGCTTTCACGACGAGTCTTGCCTTCTGTCCGCCCATTTCATAAACGCTTTTGAACAGCTCCGGCACACCGGTATCAACAAACATGAACGGATTGGCTTCGGCTTTCTGCGGATTGATTCGAGACAGGGGAAGCATGGCATGGAGCAGTCCCCCCACTTTCACTGCCGGGTCATATATCATCAGCCCCAGACAGCTGCCCAGCGCGTGTGTCACTAATATGTCCTGCTCTTTTCCGACCTTCATATCACCCACTAAAATCACATGTCTCATTTGTTCCCTCATAGCCCGCAGGGCGGGCAGCCTGACTTAGGCAAGAGCTTCAGTCTGAACGCTGCCCGCCCTGCGGACTATTTCCGATAGACTGCCGGCTGTATATAACGGAATTTGTGCGATATGGCTGACAGACCTTCCGAATGACCCACAAAAAGGTATCCTTCCGGATTCAGCAAATCCCAGAAACGGTTTATCAGCTTCTCCTGGGTAGGCTTGTCAAAATAAATCATGACATTGCGGCAGAAAATCACATCAAAGGTTCCTTTCATGGGCCATGATTCCATCAGATTCAGCCTTGCCACCCGCACCATTTTCCGGATATTTTCTTTCACCTGCCAGAGACGGGGAGCGTCCTGAATCCGCAAAAAATATTTGCTGAGAAATGCCGGCGGAAGTCCGGCGATTTCCTGTTCCCCGTAAACGGCTCTGCGTGCTTTTTCAAGCATTTTCGATGAGATGTCTGTGGCAAGGATTTTCATGTCTTTCGAATCGCTGTCCGGTATTTTTTCTCTCAGCATTATTGCCAAAGAAAAAGATTCCTCCCCGGAGGAACACGCGGCGGTCCAGAAACGCTGTCTGCGGCCTGTCAGTTCCGGCAGTATTTTTTTTTCCAAATAATTGAAATGTTCCGGTTCTCGGAAAAAGCTGGTTTTATTTGTAGTGATAACATCAATCAGAAAGCCGATTTCCTGAGGGCCGCCGTCGCTTTCGATATATTTCAGATAGGCTTCGAAATCGGACAGATGCAAAGCTCTCAGACGCTTCATCAGGCGCGCTCTGACCAATGCCTGCTTTCCGTCCCTCAGATATATTCCGCATAAGCGGTAAACAAGCTGACTGATTATTCTGAACTGCTTTTCACTCAGTTCGGCTGACATTAAATTTATCAACAAAACCTCATTATTGAGAAGTGAGAATTGAGAAGTGAGAAATAAGATTCTTCACTTCTTTCAGAATGACAATTCTCAATTCTCAATTCTCAATTCTCAATTCTCAATTCTCACTCTGCTTCGAATTGGCAAGCTTTACTAATCCCCCCACATCTAAAATCAGCCCCACTTTGCCGTCCGGCATAATCGCACTCCCGGAAATGCCGGGAATATTCCGCATGATCTCTCCCAGTGTTTTGATGACAATCTGCTGACTTCCGATCAGTTCATCCACGACAATACCAGCCTGTTTTCCGCCGTCTTCCACCACCACGACAATGGAATGTGCCGGGTCCCGGCCCGCGCCTTGGATGCCGAAAAGGTCCGCCAGCCGGAACAGGGGAATCAGTTTTCCCTGAAGCTGTAAGATTTGCCCACGGTTGTGAACCCTTGAAATCGCCTTTATATCCGGGCGGACAGACCGGACAATCGAAATCGTCGGCATCACATATTTCTCCGTCCCCACCCGAACCACCATTCCGTCAATAATCGCAAGCGTCAGGGGCAGACTGATCCTGAAGGTGCTGCCGATGTGAAGTTCGGACTGAATTTCAATCTGTCCGTGAAGAATTTCGATATTTGTTTTGACCACATTCATCCCGACCCCGCGTCCTGAAACCTCGGAAACAACTTCGGCAGTGGAAAATCCCGGCTCGAAAATCAGGCTGAAAACCGCATGTTCCGTGAGCGTTTCCGGCCTGGTATTTTCCGGAACCAGCCCTGTTTTTACGGCTTTGGCAATAATGGCATTCCGATCCAGCCCTTTTCCGTCATCTTTTATCTCGACCACCACATTTCCGGCAGAATGCCGGGCAGACAGGATAATCGTTCCCTGACGGGGTTTTCCGAGTTTTTCTCTGAATTGCGGGGCTTCAATGCCGTGATCCACGGCATTGCGAACCATGTGAACCAGCGGATCCGCTATAATGTCCACCATATTCCGGTCAATTTCCGTATCCTCGCCCTGCGCCGCAAACACAATTTCCTTGCCGGCTTTGCGGGCTAAATCCCTTACTAAACGCGCCATTTTCTGAAATGTGGGTTTGAGGGGCACCATCCGCATGGACATGCTCATATTTTGCAGTTCACGGACGATTTTGGCGGTCAGCGCCACCTTTTTTGAAAGCTCGTGATGGCCGCCTGCCCCCACAATTTCATCCTGCGCCACCATGGAATGCGCCACCACCAATTCGCCCACCATGTCAATAAAGCGGTCTAAACGCTCCACCGGCACGCGCACGGAAGATTCTGTCAGATGTCTTGCACCTTCCATCTGCTGCTGAGTCCTAAGCCCTTTGGCCACATCTGACAAAGAAGCGGTTTTTGCCCTCACCATCTTGAGACCGATAGGGGTTTCATCCTTCCGGTCCGCACCGGCGACTGCCTCGACATCTTTTCTTTCAGCTTTATCAGCAGCCACCAGAATGTCGCCGATCCGGGGGATCACTGCCGGCGGCTCTTCTGATTCCTCATCGGATATGCCGGCTTTTTCCGGGTCCGTCAGAAAAACCATCAGTTCGTCATAGCCCTGAGGTTTGACAAAAGGCTTTCCTTCGGCAAGCAGCTGCGTTGTCTGTACCAGTTCTCTGAGCATGTCAACAGAGCGCAGCGCGAGGTCGGTATATCCGCCGGCATAGCGGATTTCCCGGTTACGGATACGGCTTAAAAAGGACTCGGCATGATGCGCCATTTCCGATATGAGCGTCAGTTCGAGAAAAGCAGCAGTGCCTTTGACTGTGTGAAATGCCCGGAAAACCGTGTTGACCGCATCTGTATTTTCAGGATTTCTTTCAAGAGAGAGCAGCGCCTCTTCCGCATTGACAATCAAATCCATGCTTTCTGTAATAAATGCGCTGACAAGTTCCGGATCCGCATCGCCGGGGAGAAAAACCGCCCCGGTCCCGGAAAGGGGGGATTCCGGAGTCAGTCCGCCGTGTTCAGACATGAGCAGCCCGCGCTCGGACATATCGCAAATTTCCGCCGGGGGAGAATCTGCTGTTTTCCCGGCATCCGGCGCCGGGGGATTTTCTTTTTCATCCGCGGCATTCATTGCAGCCTCTATCATAATACCGATTTTTTCAATCGCATCCGCTGTTTCAGAATCCGTATCCGAGGCATCTTCCGGTTTCCCTGCGGAGCGGAATGTTGTGGCGATCTGTAGGGCGCGGGCAATTTTTTCCCGGCAGGATTCGGGATAAGATTTGTCATCCGCAATGGCAGTCAGCATCTCCTGCAAACGGGCCCGGGCTGAGACAGATTCGGAAAAATCAGACGGTTCCATAAGCAGCAGAAATGAGGCAACGTCATTGAGAGATGCAGCAGCCCCCGGCTTAAATCCGATCTGAGTCGTATTTTTATCATCATCTGACATAACAGATTTATTTCCTTTCGGTCGCTTACCGATTTGTCAACCCAGCTTTCAGAACGGATTACAAGCCGCGGAGAGTTGAACAACTTAAAAATTGCTTTGCTAAAGCCTGCCGCCAGGCAGGCGCCCATAAAAAAAACTCCCTGAGAGAACACACCGCGGGGAACGAATTGGGGACACACTTTCACGGATCCGCTTTTGAAATAAGCAAGCTCGAAATATTTAACAAGATACAGGATAAAGGAAATTATGATGCGGAAATTCATAAGTCGGCAATAATCCTCCCCTTCAATTTCTTTTACAAAATTTCCGTTCTTTTGTAAAGAGGAAGCGCAGAATATTTTTTAATGAATCATATTTTTTTCATTTTCATTATTCGTGCGATAAAGTACAACGGGTTTCAAACCCGTTTTACAGTCATGGTCGGACAAAGCGCAGCGTGTCCGCCTTTTTTCTGTAGAACGGGTTTCAAACCCGTTCTACAGTCATGGTCGGACAAAGCGCAGCGTGTCCGCCTTTTTTCTGTAGAACGGGTTTCAAACCCGTTCTACAGTCGTATAAAACCGCTGTTGCGGTATGGACAAAATGCAAATCTTCTGCTATTGATAACAGCCGTTCCTTTCCGTTCTCTGTCAGAAGGTACTGCTATATGACGGGATGACGTGTCGGCGCAATATAATAATTTACATTTCAGACGATTCCGGGGAAATCGGAGATGCATCGGAGCAACAAACGATATGGAGCCGCGGGAGATCAGTATTCTGATTGTTGAAGATGAGGAGATGGTCCGCATCAATTTGGAAGATTTTCTTGCAGATGAAGGCTTTGAAGTGAAATCAACTGACAGCGGAGAAGCAGGTCTTGAGAATTTAAGCAAAAGGACCTTCAGCACGGTTGTGGTTGATATGCGTCTGCCCGGAATAGACGGAAACACATTTATTAAAAATGCAAAGAAAATGCAGCCGAATCTGAATGTTGTCATTCATACCGGTTCAACTTTCTATTCCGTGCCCCGGGAACTTCAGGATATGGGCATCACACAGGAGCATGTTTTACTGAAGCCGCTGTCGGATATGAGCGTTTTGAGCCGGCTGATTTTAAAATTTGAATGAGGTTAGGGGTTTGAGGTCAGAGGTCAGGGGGTTCGCCGCTCCCCCGAACCTCTGACCCCGAACCTCTGACCGGAGCATTTGTTTTATGGATAAAAAAAAATTATCGGTGCTTTGCATTGATGATGAAGAAATGATCCGCTTTACTGTCGGGGATTATCTGGAAGATTCCGGTTATACAGTTCTGATGGCGGAAAACGGAAAAACAGGGCTTGAAATTTTTCGTGAAAAAAAGCCGGATGTTGTTCTTGTTGACCTGATGATGCCCGAAGTCAACGGTTTTGAAGTCGTATCCGCAGTAAAACAGGAATCGCCCCAGACACCGATCATTGTCATTTCCGGAACCGGCATTATTCAGGATGTGATCGAGGCTAACCGCAGGGGTGCCTGGGATTATCTGACCAAACCAATCCAAAGTCTGGCGGTTTTGCAGCATGTTGTGGAAAAATCGCTGGAAAAAGCCGCGCTCATCCGTGAAAACGAAGCATACAAAAAATCCCTTGAAGAAAAGGTCCGCAAACGGACCCTCGCACTGGAAAAGATCAATACACAGCTTCGTGAAATCCTGTGGGAAACAGTGAATGCGCTCTCTGTGATGACGGACAAAAGAGACCCTTACACATCAGGGCATCAGAAGCGGGTTTCTGTTCTGGCGCTGGCAATTGCTGCTGAGATGGGTTTTTCAGAGGACAGAATGGAGGCGATAAAGGTTGCGAGCCTGCTGCACGACATCGGAAAAATCTATGTGCCTGCGGAATTTCTGTCAAAACCGACCCGTCTTGAACCCGAAGAAATGCAGGTTATCAGAAAGCATTCATTTATGGGATATGATATTCTGATCAATATCGCCTTTCCCTGGCCCATCGCGGAAATCGTGTATCAGCATCATGAACGGATTGACGGTTCCGGCTATCCCCGGGGACTGAAAGGAGACGATATTTTACTTGAAGCCAAAATTATTGCTATCGCCGATGTGGTGGAGGCAATGTCTTCCCACAGACCTTACAGACCTTCATTAGATATAGGCTATGCGATTTCGGAAATAGAATCCAAAAAGGGAAAAATTTACTGTCCGGACTGTGCGGATGCTTTTCTTAGAATTATCTGTAAAGATATAAATAAAATAAAGACCTTGCTCAAAACGTCGTGAAAGAGAAGTCAAAACAGGATTGAAACTGTTATGAAAGTTTTTGATAAATTATTCCGCCTCAGAACAAGTATCAACATAAAGCTTCTTTTTCTGAATCTGACGGTTTTCATTGTTTTCGGAATTATTTCCGGGATGGTGGTTTATGCTTTCCGTAATATCGAAACAATGACTGCCAAAGCAATCGAAAGAGATGTCAGAGGAATTATTCATAATACCCGGCTGGGAAAAGAACTTTTCGGAGCGGTTGAAAGAACCCATCTGCTGCTCAGTTCTTTCTATAAAAATGAAAAAGTATTGGAAACCGAGGGAAGTCTTCTGAAAGATAATCTTTTATATTTAAACTCGGGACCGGGGCTTTCAGATCAGCCGGATGACAAATATCTGAAAAAATGCCTCGGAGACTTCCATGAAAAACTTGACGCCCTGTTGAGACAGTGTGCGCTTATCAACACGGTCTTCCGGGAAATCGAAGCCGTTGCCGCACAGACACAGGCGTGTTTTGCCGAATTGGAAGACAAACTTGCCCGGGAGGGCAGCCACGGGGGGCTGCCCCTACGCGCCGTACCGTGGCAGGATGATATATCTGATCTTGAGCAGTTCGGAAAGCTGATACCCTCATACAGGCAAATTTTTCTTCACACCGATCTTCATTTTTCCACGCTGGAACCCCTCCGGACGCATACCGGCGATGCGGAGGCGATAGTCCTCATATTGGATGATCTGTCTCGGAAAATTCTGGTGCTGCTGCTGTCCGACCCTGAGATTGCCGCGTTCGGAGAAAAGCTGTGGGACAATATTTCAAAATACAAATCCGCGGTTGTGACTTTCAATGAAGCCCGAAATGAATTCCGAAAGTGTTTTGCCGAACTCAGCGATGCAAAAGAGCGCACGGTCGCCGCCAAAAGCCGGTGCGATGAAAACAGGATGCGTGAAATTGAAAGGATGCTGGCGGAAACATCGAAAAAAATAAAAACATCCACCCGCTTTGTTTATATTTTATCCGGCGCGGCCTGCTTTCTGTTTGCGGTGTTCAGTTTTCTTTTTTTTCAGACAAACATCCGCAAGCCCATCGAGAGTATCTGCGGGGTGCTGGAAGCCATCGGAGACGGCGATATGGATGTCCGGATCCGCTTAGGCAGAACCGATGAATGGCTGATGATCGAAACGGCTCTCAACAAGATGGTTTCCGAAGTCTGGAATTCATATTCCGAACTCTACCGCAAGAATGAGGCAATGCACAGAATCCATCAGGAACTGCGGATGACCCAGGGATACATCAAAAATATAATTGACTCCATGCCCTCGGTGGTGATCGGCGTTGATCCTGAGGGCAGGATCACGCATTGGAACATGGCGGCTTCCGCGGCAGCGGGCATCAGCGAAGGGGAAGATATTCGGGGGCGTCTTCTGACAGATGTTTACCCTGATATGTCCGCCTATACGGCGGCTATCCGGAAATCGCTTGAAGACCGTGAGCCGGTAAAGACGGAAAAACAGCCCAGACACCGTTCGGAAGAGATATATTATGAAGATATTATGATTTATCCGCTGGTGGCAAACGGCGTGGAGGGGGCTGTTATCCGCATTGACGATGTGACGTCCCGGGTCCGGATTGAGGAAATGATGATTCAGACGGAAAAAATGATGTCTGTGGGCGGCTTGGCTGCGGGCATGGCACATGAGATCAACAATCCCCTGGGCATTATTCTTCAGGGGGTTCAGAACGCTATCCGCCGTATTTCCCCGGATCTTGAGGCAAACCATGAGGCCGCGCTATCCTGCGGCGTCAGTCTGGAGGCAATCCGTCTGTATATGGAAAAGCGGGGGATAGTCAGATACCTCAACGGCATAAAAGATGCGGGTTCCCGGGCCGCGGATATTGTCAGCAATATGCTCAATTTCAGCCGGCGCAGCGAATCGGCGATGATTCGGACCGATATTAACAAACTCCTTGACAATACGGTGCTGCTTGCCGCAAGCGACTATGATCTGAAGAAAAAATATGATTTCCGGCATATTGAAATTGTCCGGGATTATGAGCCTGATCCGGTTCAGGTTCCCTGTATAGATACGGAAATCGAGCAGGTCATTCTGAATCTTCTGAAAAATTCCGCACAGGCAATGGCAGAGGTCAAAGAGAAAACGGAAAAGCCCCGTATTATTCTGCGGACCAGAAAAGAGCCGGAACATCTGAGAATCGAGGTCCAGGACAACGGTCCCGGGATAGATGAAAAAATCCGCACCCGCATTTTCGAGCCTTTTTTCACGACAAAAACCGTCGGTATCGGCACAGGTCTGGGGCTTTCGGTTTCCTTTTTCATTATCACAAATAATCACAAAGGAAGGATTTTTGTTGAATCCGAACTCGGAAAAGGAGCGAAGTTTGTTATACAACTGCCGGTGAAACGGTGAGAAGCGGGAAGCGAACCACGAATTTTTTTCGTGCCTTTCGTATCTTTCGTGCTTTCGTGTTCCTCTTCTTTTTGAACCACGAAAACACGAAAGAAGCGAACCACGAAAGCACGAAAGAAAGATGATTCCTTTTTTTTTCGTGCCTTTCGTATCTTTCGTGCTTTCGTGTTCCTCTTCTTTTTGAACCACGAAAGCACGAAAGAAAGGAAAAACACGAAAATAATGATTCCTTTTTTTTTCGTGCCTTTCGTATCTTTCGTGCTTTCGCGGTTAAAGAAGGGCGAAAAGCGAAAAAAGCGGGAAGCAGGTAGCATTTTGCTACTTCAAAATACTCCCTCCACCCCATTGATTTTCTGCCGTTTTGTTCTATATAATCAGATTTTATAGAAGATCAGCATAACAAACGGAAACTTATAACTGATTACATAAAAATGATACGGGAGGAAAACAGATGGACATTCCCAAGATACTCTCAAAAGAAAAGGCGCTTTTTATTATCTGTGCCGTAATTAATCCGTTTATTTCAAATCATGTCGGTCTGTTACGTGAAAACAGCGGATTATACAGACCGATTCCCGGTGCTGAAAAAATCAAAATTGACAGTCTGCTGCTGAATATTTATAAAAACGACCAGCGGCATCAGCTCAAAACAATTGATTTTATATTAAATTCAATTGCAATGAAATGTCAGCAGGAAGGATTTGTCATTACGCTCGGGGAAGAAGAACTGATTGAGGGCAATTTCAGCACTATCGGAGAACTTGCGGGCATACTGACCGACACATCAATGCCGATATGGGTGTAGGTGGACACGCTTCGCTTCCTACCCGATTGATTCGGATTGATTCCGATTGGTTCCGTTGTTAAATGTCCGCAGTTGTTGGGGTTCGCAAGCTCACCCCAACCTACAGCACTTCTCGCACGCCGCCGGCGTTCCCCTACTTCTCACTTCAAAAAGGAGTCATATCATTGTCTGTTTTAAGAAGGGCGCATGTTCAGACAGGTCTTGAAAACTTCATCGCTTCCCCGCCGGAAGCGATATTGGGGCACCGGCTCGGTCTGTTATGCAATCCCGCGTCGGTTGACAGGAATTTCAGCCATGCTACAGAAGTCATTAACGCCGCTTTGCCGGGGCAGCTGACTGCCCTGTATTCGCCTCAGCACGGTTTTTTTGCTGAAAAACAGGACAATATGATCGAGTCGGAGCATCTCACGGATCCGCTTTTGAAAATTCCGGTCTTCAGTCTCTACGGCGAAACCCGGATGCCCGGCAAAGAAATGTTTGATCCCATAGACATACTGCTCATTGACTTGCAGGATGCCGGGACCCGTGTTTATACCTTCATCTATACCATGTCTTACTGTATGGATGCTGCGGGCAGATTCGGCAAAAAAGTCATTGTGCTGGATCGCCCGAATCCAATCAGCGGCGTGACGGTTGAGGGAAACTGTCTGTGTCCGGATTGCGCGTCTTTTGTGGGGCGGTACCCCCTTCCGATGCGTCACGGGCTTACAATCGGCGAGCTTTCGCTTTTGTTCAACCGTCACTACGGCATCGGCTGCGATCTTGAAGTCATTCCCATGAAAGGCTGGAAACGCGGCATGTATTTTCAGGACACGGGGCTTCCCTGGGTCGCGCCGTCTCCCAATCTGCCCACGCCGGTATCTGCGATGGTCTATCCGGGGCAGGTTTTGTGGGAAGGCACCAACATATCCGAGGGGCGCGGGACAACCCAGCCGTTCGAAGTCTTCGGCGCGCCCTTCACAGACACGGAAAAAATGCTTGCCGTGCTGGGCGGGAATCAGGTTCCCGGGGCAATCCTTCGGCGTCATATCTTTGAACCGACTGCCAACAAATGGAAAGGGATTCCCTGCAAAGGCTTTCAGATTCACATCACGGATCCGCATCAGTACAGCCCTTATATAACGACGCTCAGACTGTTGCAGACCGTGATTTTTCTCTGCAAAGACAGCTTCAAATGGAAGTCTCCGCCTTATGAATACGAGTTTGAAAGACTGCCGGCGGATCTGATTATCGGAAGCAGTGAAATCAGAAAACGTATTGAAAATTTTGATAAAATTGAAGACATCGTCTATTCATGGAAAAAAGAACTTGAAGCGTTTGCCGAAATGAGCCGGAAATTTCATCTTTATTAAGGACGGCCAGGGGGTTGGGGTTCGTAGGTTGGGGTGAGCCTGCGAACCCCAACAATTGCCCGACATGTTGTTGGGGTTCGTGCCTCACCCCAACCTACCCATCTCATGAACATGCGGAAGTTTTCCCGCAGTATGGCTGTGATAATGTGTGTGAAGCGCAGCCGAATCTCCGTTATACTCTGTTCTGCCATCCTTCATGCTGTATATAAAGCGGGTGGTACGGGCGAGAAAATCATATTCGTGCGATACGATCACACAACTGATGTCAAGTTTGTTCAGCACAGCGATAATCCGCTCCCGTGCTGACTCGTCCAAGCCGGTCGTGGGTTCGTCCAAAAGCAGCACCTCCGGCGACATGACCAGCACCGTTGCCAGCGAAACCAATTTCTTTTCGCCCCCGGATAATTTGTGCGTCACACGGTTCTCAAAACCTTTCAGGTTCAGTTCCGCCAGTGTTTTTTCGGCCATTTCACGGGCTTGCCGCGGCGTTTTGCCCAGATTCAGCGGACCGAAAGCAACATCCTCCAAAACAGTGGGGCTGAAAAGCTGGTCATCGGCATTCTGAAAAAGCAGACCGATTTTCTGCCGCACCGCATCAAAATCTTTCCCGCTTTTCACCGGTTTCCCGAAAATCCGCATGTTGCCCGAAGAAATCGGCACCAGTCCCATGATGATGTGCAGCAGCGTTGTTTTGCCGCTTCCGTTGGTGCCGATCAGCCCTGTCTTTTCCCCTTTTTTCAGTTTGAAACTGACATGATCCAACACTTTCCGTTGCCTGTCTGTGTAGGAAAAACAGACATCTTTCATTTCCAGAATAATATTATTTCCGTCCATTCCAAAATTTCCAATACGATCATTGCCCCGGTCATCAGCAGGGCGCCGGTGATATCTGCCCGTGTAAGCGAAAACTCGCTGAGGCAGTAAAATTTTCCTTTGAAGCCGCGGCAGAGCATGGCATGATGCACCCGCTCGGCGCGGGCCGCGGCTCGGACAAAGAGCATTCCCAGAAGATAGGAATATGTTCTGTAAGTGTGCATGTCGGTTTTCGGGCGGAAACACCGGACCTTTGCGGCAATGCGCAGTTTCCGGTATTCCTGCTCGATGACAAAGACATAGCGGTAGGTCAGCAGCAGCAGATGAATAATTTTTTCAGGAACATGCAGACGGTTCATGGCATGTCCCAGCGTGACTACAGAGGATGTCGCGGCCAATGCGATAAATGCCAGCAGAATCGCATTGGATTTAAGCGTGATCCGCGCCGCATATACAATGCCCGGACCGCTGACGGTAAAAGGACCGGCACAAAACAAGGGTTCGGCTTCGAATGTGAGGGGCAGCAGCAGCCAGAAAAAAAACACCGGCACGTTGACAACAAAAAGTCTTGCGGCAAGGTCCCGAAGATTTGTCCGCGCCAGAAAAATCAGCGCAAGGGAAACAAAGAGCGCGGCGATCAGTGAGGGAAAGCGGCTGAGCATGGCAACCGCAAAGGAATAAAGCGTTAAAAAAATGATTTTGATTCTCGGGTCGGTCCGGTGAAGAAGAGAAGTTCCCGCTGAACTTTTTTTATCCGAAAAAGGCTCGCCGATCATTTTTTTTGTCTCCGCTCAGATAACAATCCGCAAGGAAAAAAAGGAATGTTTCTCATTTATTTTTCTGAAATCAAACTCAATGGGTCTGCTGGCTTTTTTTGCCATTTCAATGAATCCCAGCCCCCCGCCTTTGCTGTCTTCGGCGGGTCCGTTTTTGCGCTGCTCTTTGTAGTATTGTTTCAGTTCTTCTTTGGACATGTCTCTCATTAACGTCAGCTTTTCCCTCAGCGCCGGCACTTTTTCATTTTCGATCATGTTTCCGCATAAGACAAAATAACAATCATTTTGAGTCTCCGGCGTTTCAATCCCTACCGCAATGATGCCGAAACTGTTTTCGGCAGAATAATGGAGAATATTCTGCGCATTTTCCACAACCGCGGAAAAAACTCTGAGAACCGTTGTTTTGCTTGCCTCTTCGAGCTTCATTTTTTTCTTGAGAGTTGCACCGATTTCTACGACAAGACTTTGCGAAACAGGGCCGCTGAAACTCAGAAAAATTCCCCGCTTATTGAAATCCTGTTTTAAAGAATAAAGATCGTTCACCGTACTTCCCCCTTTTATCCTGACGGATAAAAAACAAGATATGCTTGTCATTATCTTGTTTTTATTTCACATAAAAAAGTGACTTTCTTTCAGTTGCAGGCTGTCTTACAGATGATTCCGACGGTTCCGGCAACAGGAATATAACGGAAACGGGAAAACGGGAAAAAAACAGCGTTCCCGACATTATGACTCCTTCTGCGCCACGTTGAAATTGAGCGCCTCAAAATCTTCCTGAAATTCCTGTCCGAATTCCAGAGAATCTTCATCGCCTTCCTCATAAAACCATGTGACAGTGATGTTTCTGCCGCTGCCTGCCGCGTTCTCAAGGGTTTCAAAAAAATCGAGCAGCACTTTTGACGAGCTGCTGTTAAAATAAATAATATCCATATTCACCGTCACCTGTTCATCTTTTAACTGGCTGAGATATTTCTCCATCCATGCAAAAATCGGCGAATAAAATTCTGCTGTGTTTTCCGGATAAGATTTGCCCCTGACTTCTATAAGATGCTGCTGTGCGTCAAAATTTATTTCGGGCGTATCTTTTGTGGCTTCAAGTTTCAAGTTTTCCATTACTGCCTCCGTTTGTTGACAACTCTTCTCAACTTTTTTTAATTGAGAATTGAGATAGGACTTACGCAGTTGAAATTTGCCTTTTTTATTTAACCGCAAAGATCGCAAAGTTTTCCGCAAAGTTACGCAAAGATATATTTTAAAACTTTGCGCTCTTTGCGGAAAACTCCGCGCTCTT
>JFJP01006033.1_pt1 | contig 17586 bp, 24 predicted proteins | sample 431651 | NCBI WGS metagenome assembly JFJP01 (sample SAMN02602958, study PRJNA72255) | Microbial mat metagenome, whole genome shotgun sequencing project. | biome: fresh water; feature: sink hole; material: water; isolation source: purple microbial (photo- and chemosynthetic) mats found in...
TGTGCCGCAGGGTTTGTCATGCGAACAGACTTTTCAGTTGGCTTGAGCAGCCCAGCCAGCGCAGCCGTTCGTGTCAGTGCGCCCCAAGCGTTGACGTGGTGCGGGGCGTTGTCCCAGTCCATCTTGAAATCTTCCATCGTTACCTCGCGCACGCCACAGGCCAGTTTCAGCGCCAGCCACTGCTGCAACGCGGTCATCGCCTTGTCCTTCCACTCACCCTTGAGCACTGCTGCAATCCCTGCATCGCGCAAGGCAGCGCCCGATGACCTCCGTGTTTTGGAGGCCACCGGTGCGGCTGGCGCAGCGCCAATCTCGCGCAGCAAATCGCTGGCCTCTTTCAGATAGAAGCTGTAGTCAACGTCTGTCGGAAATTCGCCGGTCAATTCCATGAGCGGTTGAGCCCCGTCGCTGCCACCGACCTTGTTGCCGTTGGTGACGTACTCGATGTAGCCCGATTGACCCACGGCGCGATACCAGCGCACAACGCGGCCAAGGTATTGCCCGTTCCATTTGCCGCCGCCAGTGACTCGTTTGACGCGAAGGAACTTGCGAATGTCGGTGCAGCCCAAGATGGTTTCAGCAATGGGCGTGCCCTTGTCCAAAAACTTGCACACAGCCTCAGCCACAATCTCGTTGTCCGGGTTTTTCTGCACCCCTGGTGGCACCAGCGTGCCCTTGACTTTGTAGCCGCCGCCGACCTTGAGCGCGAGGTAGTTGTTCACGTCACGGCTGAACAGCGCCCGGTATTGGGTTTCCTCAGTTTCAAGTCCTGTTTCAACCTCCCACTGCCGTACCACGTCAAGCATTTCACGCTCAAGGTGGATCGGGCAGGCCATGACAATGCCGTCCGTGTTGGCGCTGACCACCGGGATACCGGCCAGTTCCATGCGCTCAATCAGCATCAAGATGGCCAGCTGGCCACTGACGGTCACTTGGATTAATAGGTCAGGGCTGTAGAGGATGGAATACTTGCTGCCCAGCTTGCCAAACGTGCCATTGAGCACAATCTTGAGGGTCTGTGCGGTGGACTTATCGCCTGACTTTTTGGCAGCAATTCGCCTGTCGAAAAAGTCTTTGTAAACCGACTGGAAGTGCCCGCCCATATTCTCGGGAGACAGGCCGCATTGCAGGATGAGCGACGGGTAGTAGCTCACCACGTCGCGGTCACGCAGGATCATTTCACTATGTGAAATATAGGCGACTGATTCCTCATTGGAGTGCAGGCCACCTAGTCCCATTTTGTAGCTGGTGCCGTTGATGGTGATCAGCTTGGCGATGGACTCGGGTAGCGCGATTTGACCCGTGTCCTGCACCACGAAGTCAGCTGCCAGCACGTCAGCAAACACACCTTGCATGAGGGGTGTTTTGAATGTGAGAAACGCTGGCGGTTTGAACTTGTATGCCTGACCCGCTGGCACCACGTTTTTCGATATTTGCTCGCCCTTTTGCTCTGTCACACGGACCTTGATCATGGCTTCTGCGCACTGTGCATCTGACTTGCTGCGCATGTCCACGCCGAACTCAGCCGTCAGCAGTTCGCGGGTGTGGATGATGTTGTCTTTGGGGTTGGTTGCAGTGCGCCACAGGTCAATCGTGGTATCGAGGTCATTTTCACAATATGAAATTAGCTGTGGGCGCTGATCTGGCGTGATCAGGGCATCAGGCTCAATCGGCAAGTCTTGCAGGCGCTTTGAATGCAGGCGGGCACCGTACAGTTTCAGACTGATCATCACGCCTGGTACGGTTTCGCACAGGTCGATGTGGTCCAAGTCACGGAGTATGGCCACGTTGAACTCGCGCTCAATGTCCCACGGCTTGAGATTGCGCAGGATGATTGCATCGCACGCCTGTTTGATTTCCTCATTGCTGCGCCCGCGCATAGCCAGCGAAATCATCGGTATATCAAAATTGATACCGTTGAAGCTGACAAGCTGGTGGGTTTTCAATACATTCAACAGCAGTTGCTTGTCGAACATGTGGCCATCGTATTTTTCAAATACAGCCACCTTGCCAGAGTCCACACCCTTGAACATAAGCAAGAAATAGTTTTTATAAACCTCAGTATCTAAAACAATAATTTTTCGCATAGTTCAAAAGTAAAAAATAAATGACTATTCCCTAAATTGATGCCCACGACTTACCACGCGGCGACACCGTACTATCCAACCTGCCTCAATTAATGCGGGAGCAAGTTGGTATCCATAAAGGGCTGTGTATCGAGTAGTCAACTCAATTAGAAAGAGCCGCGTCCCGCTTAATTCTGGTCAGCACGCTAGTTTTCGCATAAAGCAGCGTAGTCCTAACAGTCTATTTACTTTCGATATAACGGCGCTAACCCGTTAATACCAGCGTGCTGACCAGAATTTTGATGAGATACCTCTTGCGGGGACTTACTTGCAACGCCCGGATACTTGGGAAGTACCTCATCAAAAGCCCCCAGCCCGAAGGCTGAGGGAAAGGGCGAGCAATCTCAGCCCAAGGGAGACAATCGATTACGCCAAACGCCAAACGCCAACAGCAGGAGCACCGGTGTCAGGGTCAGGGTGAGTGGTCACGCGCAGCTTCATGCCCTCAGCCGCGGTCTTTTTCCAGCGCTGGGCGCTGGCGCGGACACGGTTGAGAACCTGCTTTTCGGTTTCACCTTCAGCCAGGGTGACAAAGAAGCTGTCGCTGACCATCAGTTCAGCGAACGGGTACAGCATTGCGGGGCGACCCATGCTGAACAGCTTGGGGACAGGGATACCGGATTTGATGGAAATTGCCATGAGAAATACTCCTATTGAGTTGGTTGAGAAAATTTTTAGAACAGGTCCGATGCGTCAACACCGGGTGTCGATGCCGCGCTATCGCCTTCACCATCATCGAGAACGTCAAAGTCGTCAGCACTGCCTTTTGAGCCACCGAACGATTCGCCGTCAGCCACGAACTGAACAGCCAGCAGCGTTGCGTCAACGCGCTTGCCAAGACCGGGTTTGTCGTGTGCGTAGATGTCAACTGTCACGTTGACGAAACACCCACCGTAGGGCTTGCCATCAGCTTCGACCAGCGGCGTTTTGTCGCGGTCAATGACGATGGGGCGCACCTTGTTGCGAGCGGTGATGTAGCTCATCCCGGCATAGCCGTTACGCACTTCACCGGACTTGTCCAAGTTGCCGTCACCCTTGCGCAGACACACTTTGTCCTTACCCAATTCGGCCAAGATCGCAGGTGCGTTCTTACCGAACTTTTCGATGGCCACGCGCATCACTTCGCCACTGGCAACCTTGAATGCGTCACTATCTTTGGCGAAGATAAATTGCCCGCCAAACTTGGGTTCGCTGACACTGCCAGCTGGGGGTGTACCGACTTTGAACAGGTCAGGAAACGAGAGGCGCACATTTTTCAAAAACACTTTTGCCATTACAAATACTCCAGTTAAAAAAGATCAGATTCGATGGGCTCAGCCATCACAGTTAAAGGAACAGTCAGGGGTTCGGGGATCACGTCGAAGTCGTCCTCTGCCGGATAGACTTCCTGGCGCGGGTCGGTTTCAAGTGCTATCTCAGTGCTGGCAGGGGCTCGCGTAATAAATGTCTGCAACCTGTTCCAGCGCACGGGGCCGATAACGGCTTTGTCATCGTCAGCCTCAGCTGGTTTTCCACGCGACTTGCGTACTTTGGCCAGCTTCTCAGCGTCAGTTGGGCTGATCAATTTCTGGTTGAAAATCTGGTTTTCCTTCAAGCGCATTTCACGCAGCATTGCTTCAACAGCCGCTTCGTCAGACCACTTGCGGTTACCAGCTTTTCCATTGACCATCTTGTAGCGAAGCCCGTCAGTGCGGATAACAGGCGTGCCGTTATCCAGCGCCGCACGTACTCGTTCTTTAACGTCATCGCACCAGTCGCTCACCAGTCCAACCAACGCATACAGGTCACCCAAGTTGTGTTTATCGATGGGCTTTGGCTTCGCCGCACTCAAGTCCTCAAAATCACCGATGACCTTTTCAAGCACGTATGCCTCACGCGCTTCACACGTCAGCCGGGCCGGGCAGAAATAGCAGTTGTCAGCTGATGGGTTGAAAGGCGCATCGGCTCGCAGTGCTACCGTTGCTGCATCCCGCAACGTCTGGATATAGGCACGCAAATCAGCAACGCTCATCGTGTATTCGCTGACATGGTTCAGAGCGGGCTGAACAATTACCATGCGAACACGCTCAAAGTCGTAGAAAAACTCATGCTCTGCCAGAGCAGAATCTGCGTACATCGCCAGCTGAGAATTCGGCTTGATAATCGCTTGCTCAAGAATCTCACCGCACTCGGGGTCAATCACGGGTGGCTTTATTACCGTAAACGCATTGACTTTAGATACCCCAAACTTGGCATCAATAATCGTAGCCACAGGTGCGTGAAGTACCAGCGCGTCAGTAGTACCTTTAGCGCCTTTCTCCCTAGTGATATGCTCAATAGAAAGACGTTGCTCTACGAAAAGCGTGCCACCATTTAGCGCAACAAATTCACGCACATAGTTGACATACTTATCGCAATGATCAACAAACTCCTGATCAACACTGAACTCAGCATTTACGATCACAGTTTCCACGTCAACATCGTCAGCAAAACATTCACGCTCTTTTTCAGGCGTATCAAATTCGCTGACAAAAAGCACCAGCTTTCCGAGGTAGGAAATTGGCCGCTGGTTTTTTTCCAGGCAAATTGCCGACACAAAATGCTTGGCAGTTCCTTTACGGGATGCCGTACTAGATTTACTGCGTATCCCGATTGAACGGGTAACAGATGCTGGGCACCCACCGGTTTCACCCCAGCGAAAGCTGGAGGATGGGCTCAGCAGTGCGTGTGCTTCCTCAGTCATGGCTGACCTCTTGGAACGCACCGAATGCACCACCCGCACGGATATAGGTGAGCATGCAGCTGTGAATGGCACGATGGTCATGCATGCTGGCAACGAAGCCAGCATCGCGCATCGCAAGGTAGATGGCGCTCAGCATGATTTACAGCCCGAGGGTCACGCTGTCGATGCAGGCGATCAGTTCTTCGTTGCTGGCCTTGCCGTTCAGGTTCGGCACACGGGCCGCGCCGAACTTGTCCAACACCACCTTCACGCCAGCATCGCCCTGCGCTTTGAACAGTGCCCGCATCTTCTCGATCACTTGTTCAAAGGTTGCAGCGACAGCTGGGGAGGCGGGGGCTTGCACCGGAGCGGACACTGGGGCTGTTGCAGTAGGCGCGGTAGTAGCAGCTGGCGCTGTCACCGCTGCATTCGCCGTTGGGAACTTTTTTGCCAACTCGTCCTTTTGCAGCTGGTACTCGCTGGCGCTGACAGCCAAGGCACCGGCTACTGAGCAGTCAGGCATGCCGGGCAGCTGCTTGTAAACCGTGTTGTAGGCCGGGACGTGGAAATACTTGGTGCCTTCCGGGTCACCCTCAAGCGGCGTTGAAATTTGAACGGGCGGGGTTGCGGTTTGAACGGGCGGGGTTGCGGTTTGAACGGGCTGAGTTGCCGTTTGAACGGGCTCATTCCTCTTTGCACGGGCTGGCTTTTCGGCCACGGGTGCTGCAACTGCGCCTGCTTCGGTAGCGCTGACCAAGACGGTTGTAAGGCGGGTGATGGCAGCGGTTGCGTCCATCAGGGCTTGCTCAAGACTCATATTTAAAAATCCTCAAAGTGTTTGTGAGGACTGAACTTTAGCATCTGCAAAGTGCAAATAGTTAGCAAAAATGTAGTTAAGCGCTAAATTGTGTGTTACAGTTCATCCCGTTCGCTATGAACCATGCTTTAACGAAGGAATACCACTATGAAAAAACTGAACGAATGGCTAGTTGGACTGTTTCACGCACTGCCAGCCGACAAAATCGCTGATAAAGAGCTTGCACAAGCTAAACGCGAACTGCTAAGCGCAGAGAGCCACCGCGAATACTGGCAGCGCATTGCCGAGTACCAAAAAGACCGTATCCGGCGTCTGAATGGCATCCTGGCTTCGGGGGAACTGCTTTGATACAGCGCAAGCGCATCACTGCTACAGCCCAAGCGGCCATGCTTCGGGCCTTGGCAACAACCAGTTGCAACTACCTTGAACTGGCTGCGATTAGCAGCCAAAGCCAATCGACTATCTCCAACTGGCTTACTGCACTGCGAAATGCAAAGCTGGTGCATGTGTGTGCATGGGACGGTGATACCAGGGGCTACCCAACAGTTCCGAGATTCGCCTTTGGCATTGACAAGCCTGATGCGATTCGCCCTTCAATCCCGGCGAACGTGCGAGCACAAAAGATTCGTGACAGAAAGAAAGAGGCCCGCAATGGCTGACTTCAAGCTGACCAAGGATGCAAGCACGGCGGTGTCGCTGAGCACCTACTACAAGCCTATTGACGACAAGACGCCAGTGGGTGTGAAGCTGATCGTTATCAACCGTGCGCGGGGCGTTGCCGTGATGTCTGAATACCAGCGCGGCAGCGAGTGGACGCACTGGGCACCCCTACCTCGATTTAAGGACTGACCATGCCGAACCTTGCCAAAAACCCAGTCGCAAAGGCTGTCACACAGGACATGCTTCGCAAGGCGCTGCGTGACCAAAAAATAGCGCTGTACCTCACCGCTACGGGCGACGAGTGCTCTGAGTTGATGAGCAGCGCCGGGACCACGTTGGCCTTCATTGGCTTTGCCTTTGAGTGGCAGCACCGGCACGACTCTGAGGACGAACGCAATACCCCTGAGCTTCGGGTGTTGCGAGGGGGCTTGTCGGCTTGTGACCAGCTGCTGACCAGTAGCAAGTACGACGCGGCGTACACGGTGGCCATTGCGAACGCGCTGGACGCTGGTGAAAAACTCATGCGAAAGATTGAGCGCGAATCTATTGTGCGTACATGGGAGCTACTGTTCACCAAAAAGACCAACGCTGAGAGGGTGTCTGAATGAACTGCCCGATGTGTGGCGCATGGGTGAAAGTCATATCTGTGCGCAAAAACTCTGACGGCAACCAGCGCCGCTACGAATGCAAAGAAGGGCACCGGTTCTCAACGCAGGAAAGCATTACGCATATCCGCGACGTGCTCAAAGGTGTTAGCACTAAAAATCTGCATAGTGTTGTAAAAACGCAAAACTGAAAATAATTTAGCAAATTAGCAGAAAGTTGTCGTACACACTTGAAACCGTGATACAATTTCAACATCGACACAAACAGGAGGTCATCAATGACACGAAAACACTTCACAGAAATCGCCCATGAAATTTACGCGGCCCGCCAACTCTGCACAACGGACGAGGCTCGCAAGGCAGTTGATCGCGTTGCAGAGGGTTTGTGTACCACGTTCAAACGTCTGAACTCAGCGTTCGACAAGACCCGGTTTATGGCTGCTTGCGGGGTGTCGGTATGAGTAAGCCCCGCAAACCTGAATTGCTGCTGGCTACGTGGCCAGATCAGCCCAACGCAAGGTACTTTGGCCATGCCGACTACCCAAACCACGTTGACGGCTGCGACAGCTTTTGGCTGAGCCTACGTGCTACCAGGGCGAACGACGAGAGCAGCTGGATGGACGAGGAAGTCAGAGCGTTCAGCGACATCGGCCTGTACTGCTGGTTTGGCGACACGGGAATCTTGCAGTTCTATTTTGCAATCCACGATGTCCACAACATGAATCTGTCAGAGGCAGAGGCCCGCATCAAGGCGCTGCGCTGGCTGCAAAAACAAATGCCAGAGGGCATTCGCCACCGGAATGCTGACACGTTTAGGGCTGCGCTCATGGATATTTTCGCGGCCATTGGTGTGAAGCGGGCCATCGAGTACCGGCACATGGTCCCAAGCAATAAATCGACTTTCACGCCGGTTTACGACGCCATCGATGTGATTGGCAAAGAGTTCGACAAGCGCTATGCGCGTATCAAAAAGGAGGTCTGATATGGCCAAACAAAAGCAACGTGACGATTACGACTTGGACACACCCACCGGAAAAGCCAACGCAGTTGTATGGCTTGACCAGCACTTGCGCCACATCAAAGATGGTGGCATGTGGCTTATCCCTCGCAGTGGGTCGGCGTATGAGATTCGGCACTCGCAGAAAGCTGTGATCAAGGTCATGGGGTTTCTGCCTGACCCAAGCCTGGACACTGTGTTTCGTGCTGCTGGCTGGAAAGTAACTGACAACACTTAGGAGGTATTTATGAACATTGAAAAATTCAAATCGGCATACAACGAATCACGCAACGGCACCGAGCAGTTGCACTACGGGTTTCTCAAATTTTTCACCTATTCGGACGGTGTGAAGGAATGCGCTGATGCAGGGTGCCACTGGCTCATTGACATCTTGGCTACCGAGGGCGCACAAAAGATTCGCAAGTCGGGTCAGACGCTGGTCACGGTCAATGTAGAAGTCAAAAAGGACAAAGCCATGATCAGGCTGCTTGGCAGCGGTGACGTGCAGTTCTGGAAGCGCAGCATCGAATACACCGATCTGCCAGAGGGTACGTGGTCATTCCTGATTGCTGACGAGGGCAACCGCATGGTGATGATTTTGTTGTCGGAATACTGAAATTCTGCAAAATAGCTTGAAATCGTGATACAATATCAACATTGAAACAAACAGGAGGTCCACATGAACTTCAAACCAACACTCGCAGTCAACGCAGACTTCTCAAAAATCCAGTACCCGGTGTATGCCAGCCCCAAGCTGGACGGCATCAGGTGCAGCATCGTGAACGGCAAGGCGCTGAGCCGCACGCTCAAGCCTATCCCGAACCGCCATATCAACAACCTCCTGTCAACCCTTGCGCTGGATGGCTTGGACGGTGAACTGATCGTGGGAAGCCCCACCAGCCCGACTTGCTACAACGAGTCAGTGTCGGGCGTGATGCGTCAGGACGGTGAGCCCGAGTTCTGCTACTACGTGTTCGACAATCACGACATACAGGGTGCGACCTACAGGCATCGTCTGGACTGGCTGCTTGACACCAACGAGAGCCTTTTTGCATGGGGCGGCATCAAACAGGTACGTCTGCTTGAGCAGCGCCTACTGACCGATGAGGACAGCATGCTGGCCTACGAAACTGCCAAGGTTGCCGAGGGCTACGAGGGCATCATCCTGCGCCACCCCGAGGCCCCGTACAAGTTCGGCCGCAGCACGGTCAACGAGGGCTACTTGCTCAAGGTCAAACGCTTCATGGACAGTGAAGCCGAAATCATAGGGTTTGTCGAGGAAATGTTCAACGGCAATGATGCTGAGGTCAACGAGCTAGGCCACACCAAGCGCAGCAGCGCCCAGGCCGGGCTGGTTGGCAAAAACACCTTGGGAGCGTTTGTTGTGCGTGACGTGGTAACCGGCGTTGAATTCAACATCGGCACGGGCCTGACGGCAGAGCAGCGGCAGCATGCGTGGGACAACCGCGATGCACTGTTGGGGACGCTGCGCAAATACAAATACTTTCCAGTGGGTGTTAAAGACAAACCAAGGCACCCCGTTGACCTTGGCCCGCGTGACAAATCAGATTGGAGTGCTAAATGACAGAACCTAGTGACTGGGACAAAGCGTATCGAGGTACGCAGGAGCAAGAGCCAATTCAGCTTGACACAAGAATTGACGACATTCTTGACACCGTGGTGACCATCGTCGTAGGCGTGTGCATTGGCGGTGTTGCATTGGTTGCGTTTTTGGGGAGGTAGTTATGAGCTACAAACGATCAGGAGGTGCAGCGTTTCCGTCACCCGGTGTGATAGTGCCTGGACTTGACCCTAACGCACGGCAGCAGGGCGCATATGAGGGTATGACATTGCGCGACTATTTTGCAGCAAACGCACTTGTCGGCGCGTTCAACGCTAGAGGGTTTACCGACGAACTCACGTTTGCAGAAAAGGCAGAGTGGGTCTATCTTATGGCTGACGCAATGCTGTAGGCACGTAAATGACAACCCTTCAAATCATATTAGGCGTCATTGGGTACGCAGCGTTGGTAGCAGCCGTGATCGCTGTAGTTGGCTATGGGGGTCGGGACGAATGAATACAGTGCTTGCACCCGGAATAGCGTGGCCACTGTACGGATTCACACCGCAGCCAAAGCCGCCTAAAACCCGCAGATCGTACAAAGCGCGGGTAGCGGGCAAGACGTGCGGTGAAGCCATATTGAGCTACCTATCAGACCATCCCGGCTCAAGTATCGCAATGATCATGCAGGACGTGAACTGGTCTGAAAACACCATCGCCTCTGCACTGTTGCGAATGCTACCAAAGGAGTTAGTACGCAGAGAGCAGTGTCCGACTGCAAATGGATTTGTTTATTTGTATTGGAGGGTTGAATAATGAACAGACAACTTGACGCGCTGCGACTTGCTGATTGGCAGGATCAATCAGCATCAATTTCAGACATGGGCAGAAAGCCAGATAAAAAAGACCAGCGCAGATTAACCGCCATAGAACTGCGCCGACAACACGCTGAAATCGAGCGGTTGACAGCAGAGCGCGATGCAGCCCTTGCCAAGCTCGCAGCACTGGCAGCGCAGGAGCCTGAGCTATTTGGGTGGATGGTGAGCGGTGTGCCGACTGTGATGCGCGGGTCGCTGGCTGAAGCGATCCAGAAGAACGAGGCAAAGCACCGTATTGCTGCTGCAAATAGACTGGCCGAGGTCACGGATTGGAGCGCATCATGAGCCTGCCACCACTGCCACCACCTGCCGTCCCGCCGTCCGAACTCATTACCAAGAGCGGTGTGTGGGCGGGGCTCTACACCGCCGACCAAATGATCGCCTACGGCCAGCAATGCCGCCAGCAGGCGCTATCAGCAGCCGCAGAGCAAGTCCGCATAGGACAAGGGCCACGGAGCAGCGCGGAGGATGCTGTCAAGAGCCTGACTGGTGAAGTCAACTGCAACCGACACCCGGACGCGCCCCACGGATACAACCGCACTGCCAGCCTCAACGCTGGGCGCTACGTGTGTGAGTGTGAAAGCTGGTCGCCTGGAGAAGCATCGTGATGTATTTTTGCAAAAATTCGCTACAACAACTTGAAAAGGTGATACACTATCAACATCGAAATAATTAAGGGGTACGTCTATGAAAAAGAACCAACTTGCATTCACAGTTTTGGACCGCGCACTGACCACCAGGCGCCCACACGGTGCTGAGTCAACCCGTAAGTTTTGTGCATGGCTGCGCAAGATGATCACGGTATCGAGCGAGGTTGACGGCTGTGGAAATATCCACGTCGATCTGCGCTTTGGTACATCGAAGTCGCTGTTTGTTGCTCACGTTGACACGGTTCACCGCGCTGGTGGTAAGAACAAGGTCATCAAGACCGAGAAACAGTGGAGCGCTTGCGGTGCCCCACTGGGTGCCGACGATGGCGCTGGTGTTGCAACGCTGATGCACATGATCTCTCACAAGATACCGGGTTACTACATCTTCACGCAGGGTGAGGAAGTCGGTGGCGTTGGCGCTGGCTGGTTGGCCCATCACAAGACGGACCTTTTGAAGCAGTTTAGCCGGGCAGTCGCGTTTGACCGTCGCATGACCTACAGCGTTATCACTCACCAGGGTGGTTCGTGCTGCGCGTCTGAGGAATTCGCCAACAAGTTGTCGGACGAGTTCAACAACCGCGGCATGCTGTTCGCTCCCGATGACACAGGCGTTTACACCGACACAGCTGAGTTCACCCAGTTCATACCCGAATGCACGAACGTCAGCATAGGCTACGACGCTGAGCACAGCGAGCGTGAAACACTTGACATTGAACACTTCACTGAAATGCTTAGCGCAGTGCTCAAAGTCAAGTGGGAGGAACTGCCAACAGTGCGCGACCCGAACAATGTTGATCGCTTCGATGCATTCGCGTTCTACGGGCCGGTTCGCAAGTCGGGCAAGTCGGGCAAGCTGCGCAAGCCGCAAGGCAAGGGAACCCCTGTCAGTGCTTACGATAGCTGGATGCAGAACGAGGTTGGGTATGGCGGCTATGGCGGCTACGACGCTGGCCTTTCGTCTGACAACTATAGTTCGGGCCATCAGTTTGACAAGCCTCGCAGCTTTGAATGCGAGGGACACGTTGACCCGGATACGGCCTCAAACGACAAGGAATTCAACGAAGCGATGGAAGCTGCGTTCGATGACAATCTGAGCCCACTGGTTAAAATGATCGCTCGGGCTGTTGAACCTGAATTCCCTGCCCTGGCAGAGAAGCAGATCAGCAAACGCATGATCACCGAGTATTTCCTGATCAACATGTGGGATGATTCGCTGATCATGGATACGCATACTCTGATGGTTAGCGCATTTGAGGAAATTGCAGTTGTTGTATAGGACAGATATGGAATACGAAAAGTTGCACGGTGGTAAACGCAAAGGCTCTGGCAAGAAACCCTTGGACGGTGAACGAGCCATGAGCGCTGTTATCCATGTACGAGTATCTGTTGAACAAAAGCATAAACTGGACCTGCTTGGCGGTGCTGAGTGGGTACGGCAAATGCTGGACAACACACCACTGCCTATTCCTAAGCTCATTTAATACAAACTGCGTACTAATAAAAAGGGGCCTCATGGCCCCTTTTCTATTTTGTCAAATCGATCAACGCTCGTATGTATTCTTCTCGTTCTTCGGGTGATTTTTTATTGCTCAAAATAGCCAATGAAATTATGTCGGTAACTTTTTTATTCGGTAGTTGCGTGGTTGACTCTGATGATACTTTGCCTACAAGTGAAATGATGTCACTAAGTGTTTTCATACTCATGATTTCAGGCTGTTCAGCCACTTCATGTACGCTGCCAGCGTAGGCTCTCTGGCGCTTTTTGATCAACACGTTGGTGTCTGTGTCGATGACTTCTATTGGCTGGTCCAGTGCTCCCTCCAGAAGCCCCAGCGTTTTCTCTATGCGCCGGGCAGTGGCTTCACTGACCTGACGCACCGGTGATGGCCCTGCCATCTGAACAATGAACGATGCGTTGGCATAGCCCAGTTTCTCTGCTGTCAATTTTGGCCCGCCGTGGGCCTCTACAAGATTTCTAAGGTGTTCCCTTCTATAGTCAGCGGTTGTAATCATAGCGACCTCCTGTTAGGTGATATACAAAAACATGCACAGTTCATAGTTTACATAGCATTGGTGTAAAAAGAAAGCAATTTATCGTAAGGGTAAGCACGTACATATAGCGCATTTGCAACACATTGCGGCTGTATCAGTGCTGTATTAGATAACTTACAAAAATTGTTCAACTTCGGCTTGCTTTGCAATTTTGCAAATGCTAAACTTGCGCCCCTACCCCGAGGGCCACACCCCAGCAACGGGCGCTACTGGCTTCTCGCGCAGGAACCAGCGTCAACTACCTTTACTCACTGGCCGGGTGCCACCGCGAGCGCGTCAACGTGGCGCTGGCGCTGGCCATCGAAGATGCGAGCCGCGAACTGCACTGGGTGACGGACGGTGCAACGCCGGTCATCACCGCCCGCGAGTTGGCGACCATGTGCATCATTGGCGAATTTGACGATCTATCCTCCATTTGAGGGCTAAACCGTGACGGAAAACATCTCTATCTTGGGCAACCTGCCCGTTGAAATACGCGAACTTCAATCATTCCTGACTTGGAAACTGACCTTCAAACAAGGCCAGAAAAAGCCCGCCAAAATCCCGTTCTATGTCAATGGCCGCGCCCGTGCCGGTGACCAAGGCTCAGCTGCTGACGTTGAACAGCTGGTTGGCTTTGCCGAGGCTGTCGCAGCCGCCAGGACGAATGACCGGTCAGGCATTGGCCTTGCCATGCTGGCCAGCAATGGCATCGTGGCCTTGGACTTCGACAACTGCGTTCAGGACCGCCAGATCATCAATGAGCGCGTGGCTGAACTGTGCTGGGGCACCTACACCGAGTATTCGCCATCAGGCACCGGACTGCGGGCCTTGTTCAAGGGTGCGCTGCCGTCGCGTAAAGACACCAAATCGACCGACTTTGCGGTTGAAGTGTTCTACGAGTCAGGCTATGTGACCATGACCGGTGACGTCACGGACGAATGCAAGATGTTCGGCTTTGACGGCACTGTGTCCGAGGTCACACCCGAAGTGCGGGCCATGTACGTTGAACGCTTTGGCGAACCGGTGACCCGCTCTGAGGTCACGCTGGTGGATGACGACGAAGCCTACATGCTGGGGCTCAATCCAACGCAGGGGTGGACCTTGGCCCAGGGCGAAGCCTACCTGATGGACTGCGACCCCGGTTGCGGGCGTGACGAATGGGTCAAGGCGGGCATGGCCCTGCACTTTGAATTCGCTGGCAGTGCTGAGGCGCTGGACCTCTACAACCGCTGGTCAGCCAAGGGCGCGAACTACGGTGGCCGGGCTGACGTAGATGGGCGCTGGCGCTCGTTTGGCAAGCCGGGGCGCTCCAGCACCATCACCGGGACGTGGCTGGTCAAGTGGGCGAAAACCTTTGAAGCCAAAAAGACCTTCAATGCAATGGCTTCATGGAAGGCTCAGATTCAAGCCACGGGCGACGAATACCAGCTGAGGCACGTCCTGTGCCCAAAGATCGTTGCCGACCCTCTGATGAGCACAATGGAGCGTGAAGGGTTGGCGCAAGTGATCATGGCCACGTTAAAGAAGATGGGCACCAAGTACCCCATTGATATGTGCCGGAAAATGCTCAGCGAAAACGTCACGCAGGATTTGCCAGCGGTTTACAACGCATCGCGGGCGCTGCACTACGACGACTCTCACTGCCCCGACTGGCTCAAGGGCTGGGTGTATGTAACCGCTGATGACATGTTTTTCAAGATCAACGGCTCAGAGCAGATCAGCATGCAAGCGTTCAACGCCAAGTACAACCGCTATATGACGCGCAACCAGGACGGCATGGTGACGGTCAGTGCTCACACGATGGCGCTTGAACACTACAAGATACCAGTGGTTCACCGCTGCCTGTATATGCCAAAGTGCGCAACGCTGTTCAAAGACGGAAGTCTGCTAAACGTCAACAGATACAACGCAAATAGCGTGCCAGAGGCTGACAAAAATCTTACTGAGAACGGCAAAAAGGCGATAAGCCTGTTCAAGCGCCACCTTGCTATATTTTGCAACCACAGAGAGCGCGAGCAGTTAATGCTTACCAGCTGGCTTGCACACAACGTGCAAAAACCCGGCGAGAAAATCCGCTGGTCAATACTGCTTAAAGGTGTTGAGGGCGATGGTAAGTCACTGATAGGTGACCTGATGCGATTTGTAATGGGCAGGGACAATGTAAAAAGTGTCAGCCCTACGGTATTAAATACTGACTTTAATGGATGGGCACAGGGAAGCTGCCTAGCTATTATCGAGGAACTACGCATTATTGGACATAGCCGTTACGACACAGCTAACAGGCTCAAGCCGCTTATAACTAATGACACTGTAGAAATTCACCAAAAAGGCAAAGACCCATTTGAGGTGTGGAATACGCAAAACTATATTAGCTTTACGAACTATATGGATGCGCTGCCACTCACTGATAATGACCGGCGTTACATGATTATCTTTTCACCCTTCACAACGAAAGAGGAACTGATTGAAGGGCTCAAACCCTATGGTGGTACTGAGTCGTACTTCACCGAACTGCACGACGCGCTTCACGCCGAGTTCAGGGCTATTAGGCAATTTTTGCTTACTTATCCCATCAGCCCAGAATTCAACCCAAATGGGCGAGCCCCAATGTCTGCTGAAAAACACCAAATGATCGAGATGGGTGTGACCGACGAACAGCGATTGGTGAGAGATTGCATCTTTGCAGGAGGGGCCGGCATTGCGAAAAACGTGGTGGTTTCGTCATATTTACGAAACGCCGCTATTTTGGCAGATTCTGAGTTGGTTATAAACAACATCGAATTTAACAAGATTATGGACAAGCTGGGATGGGTCAAATACCCCAGTCGCGTTTTTTGGCAAGGAAAGACCGAAATTGTCTGGAGCTACGGGAACTTGGGCGATTGGGCCAAGAACTTGCGGCCAATTCTTGACGAAACCTTACCACTTTCCAGCGTTTATTTTTGACGGTAAGAAAAGTCGTAAGCCCGTAAGTCATTGATTTTAAAGGGCTTTTACTCTTTTTATTACTACCTTACTATTATTACTACTAAGTAAAGAGATAGATAGAAAACGGATGAAAAATAAATTTCATTTTCCTGTATAGAAGGACTTACCCCCCGTAGTAAGGTAATAACCGGTAAGGTAGTAATGTTGCAAAATTTGTCAATTTAAAAATAGGAACCAAAAATGGCTGACCTCATCAACTCAACCCTGGACGACATCGCTGCCGTTATCGGATTTACGGCAACGGTGCGCCTAGCCGCCCACTACGGTGACCGCGACGTGTTCGTTCCCGAATCCGTATCAGAGCTTCACCCCATCGCCAAGCTGATCGGCGTGAGCCGCAGCAGAGCACTGCACGCCAACTGGCAAGGGGAGAGGATTTCAGTTCCGAGCCTCAGCATCGTTGAGTCGGAAATTCGCCGGGGAAAAATACTGGAACTATTGCTGCAAGGAATGAGCAGCTACACCATAGCAAAAGTGACTGGCGAAATTAAATCGGAAATGCCATCCAAAAATTCGTAGTGAAAATTCGTACCGAAAATGCGTACCGAAAATGCGTACCGAAAATGTGTAGCGAAAATGTGTAGCGAAAATGTGTAGCGAAAATGTGTAGCGAAAATGTGTAGCGAAAATGTGTGTTTACAGACAACCCGGTATTGTCATGCCAGTGTCAGCATTTCGTATCTTCTGCACGTTTTGAATGTGGATTAGGTTTCGGCAGGAAAGTTTGAGAGCAGTTTCTGACAAAATGCGAAGCCTTGATTTGTCAATCGTTCGCATTGAAACTTCGTACAGTGATGGAAGTTTTGCATTCAAGCATATCACCTAAATCAGCCCTAAGTAGTGCGATATGGTTAAAAGAAGTTGCAGCTGACGATATATCGCTGCACGCATAGCGTATAGCGTCAAGATCAATGCTGTTAGCATAAGCATAGTCGTTGATGAGATACTGTATGAAGCTACGCACTTCACTAAGGTCAGCGTTGCACTGACTTTCGTACTCTGAGAAAACTAGGTTGGTAATCCGCTGGATAGCTGCTAGATTGGTACACAAAGATGTGTGTTTTTCAGTAAGACAGGCGCACAACGACTCAAGTTCCCGATACTCCATTTGAAGCCTTCATTTGTGTGTGACACTTCATTACAGTTGTGTGATTGTCAGCTACCGATGACATTTGTCAATACGACATGCGTTGTGGCTGGAAAACAACATTGAAAAATGAACGGGCCAGCTTTGACTCGGAATTGAAAATTGAACGGGCCAGCTTTGGCACCGGAATTGAAAATTGAACGGGCCAGCTTTGGCACCGGAATTGAAAATTGAACGGGGTCACTTTTGGCTGGCGGCGCGGTGTGCCCGGCGACCAGGGGCAGCGGCCTGCAACCAGGCCCGGCGACCAGGGCGAGGTCCGCTCCAGGCGCTGCGCGAAAAAATGCCGAGTGTGGGGCATTCGCCAGCGCTGATTTTTTTTAGCCTGGATTGCCGGATGCTGCCCTAGGGCTTGCCTGATGGCCGGATGCTGCCCTAGGGCTTGCCTGATGGCCGGATGCTGCCCTAGGGCTTGCCTGATGG
>JFJP01018960.1_pt1 | contig 17582 bp, 20 predicted proteins | sample 431651 | NCBI WGS metagenome assembly JFJP01 (sample SAMN02602958, study PRJNA72255) | Microbial mat metagenome, whole genome shotgun sequencing project. | biome: fresh water; feature: sink hole; material: water; isolation source: purple microbial (photo- and chemosynthetic) mats found in...
TGCTGGTCATTATTGTCGGATTGGTGGTGATGTTGGTGGCCCCGGCGGCAAGCTGGCTGGTCGTAAAGAGCATGACGGGGCCGCACGAACCGAAGGAACCTACTAAGGAAGTGGTCGAGACGCCGACCGTCACCGTTGCCGTGGAGTCGCTGGTTGTGAATATTTCAGGAACACGCATGACGCGCGTACTCCGGATCGCCCCGCATCTGATCCTCAGCGATGCCCGTTTGCAGGAAGTGATAACACCGATAATGCCGATGATCAAGGACCGTATCATGACCGCGGCAAGCCGCCGTACGCTTGCGGAACTGGAAACGCCCGAGGATCGTGAGGCATTAAAACGGGATATCGCCACCGAAATCAATAATCTCGTGCGAGAGAAAAACTCGGGGACGGTGCTTGATGTCGTCTTCAGTGATTTCTTAATCCAGTAGGACGATCATGTCGGATACCTTAACACAAGCCGAAATCGATGCCTTGCGCGATGCGGTGCGCACGGGGCGCATCGAGGAGGTCGCCAAGGCGCAGCCCGTGGAGCCGGCGACGGAAATCAAGGTGGTCTCCTACGACTTCCGCAAGCCCCAACTGCTTTCCGCCGAACACCTGCTGGCGCTTCAATCATTGCATCAGGCCTTCGCCAAGAACCTGCAGGGACTCTTGTTCTCGATGTTCAAGATTTCTGGGACCACCACTCTGGCCGCCATGGATCAGGTCAGTTATGGCGAGTTTATGTTGTCGCTCGAAAGCCCGACGTACCTGCTGGGCGTATCCATGGGCTCGGATGTCGGCCCCATCGGGATGGAGCTGACCCCCCCCCAAGGGCAGATGCTGCTCGATATGCTGCTCGGTGGCGATGGCATCAAGATCGCCTCCGAACCGCCACGCGAATTCAGCGGTCTGGAGATGGACATCATGCGGACATGGATCGACCGTGTGATCGAGGAACTAACGCTAGCCTGGGCCGGAACCCAGAGCATTGTGTTCAATGTCTTCGCCCAGGGCGTCGAACCCGACCAGGTGCAGGTCGCCCCCTTGGATACACCCTGCCTCTGCGTGGGGTTAAAACTGAACATCAATGATGTCGAAAGCCGCCTGCATATCTGCTATCCCTTCAGCACCCTACAATCCGTATTCCAGCGTGGGGATTCCGAATCCGAAGCCTCGGAAGGGCGACGGACGGAGCTGCGGCAGATCGCCTTGCGTGCCGTGCAGGGCGTTCCGCTGCTAGCCGATGTGGAGCTTGGCCGCGCGAAGTTGACCGCCGGGGAACTGGAAAGCCTCTGCATCGGCGATGTCATCAAGCTGAACCGCCGCGCGGGTGATCCGCTGCCGTTCAACATCGGCGGACGCGAAGCCGGCATCGGCCGTATCGGCATCCGGCGCGGCCAGTTGGCGATGTCCGTGCTGGATCTCCCTCGCAAGGGAAAACCGGCACCCACCGCGGCGGCACCACGACCGGTGGCAAAACCCTAATCTAACGAAAGGATCAAAATGAGCAACGACGACGAAATGAGCGATGCCGAACGCCAGATGCTGGAGATGTTGGGAGGCGACGCCCCCGCGGACGACACACCCAAGCCTGCCGACGCACCGAAGCCCCGCGCTGCCAGACCCCCCGCCCCCGAACCCACCCCTGTGTCTGTTCATCGCGTGGATGTTGAACCCCTGAAAGAGACGACGGCCGCCGCGCCGGATATGGACGGCAATCTCAAGCTGATCCTCGATATTCCAGTCGAGATCAAGGTTGAAGTCGGCACCTCCCGCCTCACCATCCGCGAAGTGCTCAATCTGGCTCCCGGGTCGATTCTTGAGCTGGATCGTACGGCGGGTAGTCCAGCCGACCTGATTGTCAACGGAACCTCCGTCGGGCAGGGCGATGTCGTGGTCGTGGACGAGAGCTATGGCATCCGCATCACCAAGCTGGTGAAGCCGGAAGACCGTATCAACTCGCTTTAATTCCAGATTAGATGTAATTCAGAAGCGTGGCTTGCTTCATCAGGTTGGACGAGCTGTACAGGGCGGCCTGGTACGCCGTCTCCGACTGGGAAAGGCGCATTGCCGCTTCCGCCATGTCGACGGACTGCAGCGATTCCAGCGATTGCATGTGCGTCAACTGCATATCGCTGACATAGCTTTTCTGCAACGTCACCTGTTCATGCCGGGCGCCGTTAAGACTGGCCTGGTTGAGCATGTGGCCGAGATCCGCCTCCAGTTGCTCGCCGATATCCGTGTTCGCCGGGTTCTCGCCAGCGAGCAAAGCATCCCGCAGGCGGATGATACTATCAAAGACATCCCGCGTGGCCGTCTGGAATATCCCCCCCTCGCCCGCCGGACTACTGCCGGCGATGTTGGTTTCCGCGAACTGGTCAGGTCCCATCTGGATCCTGCGCGTTTCCTCGCTGCCCACATACGTCACGCCTGTGATCAGTCCATTGGCGTCAACCTGCGCCTCGTAGGGACGTACATCCGTACGTAACCCGGCAAAAGTATACCGACCGCCCTCGGAGCTGTTGGCCGCCCCGATCATCGATTCCAATAACTGATTGGCCTGCTCCGCCATGTTTTGTAGGGTACCGGGATCCACCGTTCCATCGGACGCCTGAACCGCCAGTTCATTGACCTGGTGCAGGATGTTATACGACCGCTCGATGCCCTGGTCAGCCATCGAGAGATAATGCGTGGCCATGTTCATATTGCGCTGGAACTGCTCCAACTGCGAAAGATCCGACGTCAGGTTACGGATGGCCTCGTACGCTCCGGGATCGTCAGACGCCAGATTGACCTTCCGACCGGACGACATCTGCAGCCGCGTATCATACTGCGATTGCTGATGCGTACGCAGCATCGAGGACATCATCCGCATATTCATATCCGAAGTTATTCTCATGGTACCCCAATGAAAGCAGCATCCATGCCACATCAAATCGGCAATAACTGCCGTCGTCGACCAGAAGCGATCCGTAGCCTCGCCCGTTAGAACCCCTGCTGGATCATCCGGGAGATAACCGGCCCGAGCAGCACAAGGAAGACCGACGGGAAGATGAAGAACATCAGCGGGAAGAGCATCTTGACCGGGGCCTCATTGGCTAGACGTTCCGCCCGCTCAAAGCGGCGTTGCCGCATCTGGTCGGCTTGGATATGCAGGATCGAGCCGATACTGACCCCGAGCTCGTCGGCCTGGACCAGCGCATTGACGACGGATTTTAGGTCGGGCAGGTTGACCCGGTCAGACATGTCGCGCAGTGCCACGCGACGGGTTTTCCCCACCTGGATTTCGCGTACCACACGGATGAGCTCCTCGCCGAGCGCATCGACCGAGCGCCGCTCGATATTGCGCTGGAGCGAAGACATGAAATCCATGCCCGCCTCGACCGAGAGCGTCAGCAGATCCAGCACAAACGGCAATGCCCAATGCCCGCTGGATTTCATTATGGCGAGTCTGGATCATCGCCCTCAGCCACATCCCGGGATATAGCGCCAGCCAGAGGATGCCGAGCATGAACAGCGAGGGCTCTAGCTTGACCAGCAGCGCCGAATTACCGGCCGTTGCCGCCACACGCACCATCAGGATCCAGAGCGGCCCCATGAGCAGCGGCATCAGGATGCGCAGCCCGAGGAACTCCTCGGCGGAGATCAGCGACTCATACCCTGCCGAGACCACCTGCCGAGCGATCGCCTTGCGGCGGGCCTCGAAAACCGGATAACGGAATAGCGGTGCTACATTCGGCGTCAACGGGATCAACAGCTTGAACAGCATCGGCAACCGGCGCTCCTGACGACGCCCGTCAGCCAGGGTTACGTAGGTGATGTGCCGGGCAACCATCGTGCAATAGGCACCCATGCCAGCGGCGGCAACAACCCAGAGCAGCACCAGCAGACGCGGAACCCAGCCATCCAGCGTAATCGGCATCATACGTCTATCCTCACAATCTTGCGGATGATCAGTCCCCCGCAGGTCAACAGCACCGCCACGATCCCCATGATGGCAATACCGGCCAGCGACTGCAGGAATGGCAGCATCATCCCCGGATCCACGATCATCAGTGCCCCGCCAATCAGCAGCGGCATGGCACCCACCACAATCCCCTGCAACTTGCCTTGCGCCGTGAGCGTCTGGATGCGGTTCTCGATACGGAAGCGCTCTCGGATCGTAGCCGCGATCTGCTCGAAGATACCGGTCAGGTTGCCACCGGTCTGGCGTGCCGTCTCCACCGCCAGGCACACCAGCGTTAAATCCGCACTGCCCACGCGCTCCTGCAGGTTGTCCATCGCATCAGAAAAACTGACGCCCACACGCGTCTGCTGCAGGAAGGTCCCGAACTCCTGCGCAATCGGGTTCTCGCCATCGCGGGCAATCGTCTCAAAGCTCTGGGTGATGCTGAACCCGGCCTTGAGGGAATTGCTCATGGCCGTGAGGGCATCGACAAGCTGAGTGTTGAACTTCTTGAGTCGACGAGCCTTGAGGATCGCCAGCAAGAGACGCGGAAACCGCAGCATCGGGGCGGCCAGCACCGTGGCGATAAGGCAGGACTGCATCGCCTTGTCCACCGACTGCAACCCGCCCGTGAGCAGGAAGATAAACACGAACACGGCACCCGACAACCCCCAGCCCAGCTCAGCAATCCGGCGCGACGGGATAAAGAGGAACAAGTCCTCATATGCACTCGCGGTTTCCTGGGCATACACCCCGGAATACTCAGAAGCACCCCCTTGCAAAGCCCGCATCGCCACATACGTGAGCCCGGCCACGCTGATCGTGATCAACACGAGAATAATAGCAAACATCATACGCCTTTCGCCTCCCCGACCGGAGCGAAGATGGAGTGGTCGATTTCCATGCCACGGGCCGCCAAGTTCTCCAGGAATGTGGGCACCGCCCCGGTCGCTGTAAAATAGCCATGAACCTTGCCTGCGGCATCCACCCGAGTCTGCTTGTATTCGAAGATGTCCTGCATGACGATCTGGCTCCCTTCCAGCCCCATGACTTCGGTGATCTTGGTGATGCGACGCGACCCGTCGCTCAAGCGTGACTCATGGGCGATCAGGTCGACCGCTGCCGCGATCTGCTCGCGGATCGCGCGGCTTGGCAGGTCCATGCCACTCATCAGCACCATGGTTTCCAGACGGGAAATCACATCGCGCGGCGTATTGGCATGCACCGTGGTCAGCGACCCGTCATGCCCGGTATTCATCGCCTGTAGCATATCAAGGGATTCACCGCCGCGGCATTCGCCAACCACGATCCGATCCGGGCGCATACGCAAGGCATTACGCACAAGATCGCGGATGGTGATCGCCCCCCGCCCCTCGATATTCGGAGGGCGTGACTCCAGTCGAATGACGTGATCCTGCGTCAGGCGCAATTCGGCGGCATCCTCGATCGTCACAATCCGGTCCGTATCGGGCAGGTAATCGCCCAGCATGTTCAAGAACGTCGTCTTGCCGGAGCCGGTCCCCCCGGAGACAATGATGTTCTTACGCAGCCGTACGCACAGTTCGAGGAAATCGGCCATCTGCTGGGTGAGCGTGCCGAAGCGGATCAGGTCAGCCGCCCGCAGCGGCACCTTGGAGAACTTGCGGATGGTCAGGCAGGGACCGATCAACGACAGGGGATGGATAATGGCATTCACACGTGAGCCATCGGGCAGGCGGGCATCGACATAGGGCTGGCTTTCATCGATGCGCCTGCCGATCGGCGAAACGATGCGCTCAATGATGGCATGCACCGAGCTTTCATCCATGAAGGACAACCCGGTGCGCTTCAGGCGGCCACCGCTCTCGACGTAAATCCGATCCGGGCCGTTAACCATGATTTCGGTAATGCTTGGATCCGCCAGCAGATCCTCGATCGGTCCGAGGCCAAGGGCTTCGTCGTAAATCTCCTTGATCAGGAGATCCGGCGTGACCCCTGCCGGTAGACGGGATCGAATATCATCAACGATCGTCTTCAACGTGGCCCGCACTTTCGTGCTTAGCTGATCGGCCTGCATGTGAGCCGCGGTCAGGCGCTTGATGTCCAGACGCTCCACCAGTTCGCGGTGAATCTGCTGCTTGATCGAGCGTTTTAGTTCGATGACGGCAGGCGACAACTCCGGCCCCGCGAGCGGGGCGGCAGGCACCGAAGGCGTGGCCTTGGGCGCGGTAACGGCAGCGGCAGGCACGGGCGGTAGAGCCTCAGTGGTGATAGGCGGCTTGCTCCCATAGGTCAGCACAAGGGTAAATTGTGCAATCCGGATGGGCATACCGCTACCGACCGCAGACCGGCCACGCACCGGCTCTCCAGCCACCAACGTATCGCCCCCCAGTGCCTCCAACCAGACGCCATCGTCACGCCAGGCCAGGATGGCATGACGGCTTTCAACCTCAGGACTGTTTAGCTGGATCGTACAATCCGCATCGCTTCCTATCGTATAGACACCCGGATCAACCTCGAAAATGTCCGGTTGATGGTCAGGACGCCGAATTTCCAATGTGGCCGATGTTGTCATCCACTCCCCCGCTCCTGCAACACTTATAAATTGGGCTTGTGGCGGATGTCACGCTGGCGCCGCAGGTTGATATCGGGCAACGCCTTCTGGAGGTGCTCGAAATTGACCGATGGCAGATCGCGTTTCCAGGTCACATCGCCCGGATTACGCAAGGCAAGGGTCAGGCTGCCCCGCATCTGCTGCGCAAAGACCAGCAGCTCGGCCTCCTCGGCGGATACCTCCAGCGTGACCGTGCTATAGCCCGTCCCGGCCGCGCTGCGCTGGCCGCGATCCCCCGATAGCAGCTGGCGCGTGGTCGTCTGGCCCGTGGCCAGTACCGTGACATCCTGAAGCATGGTCAACGTTACGTTTTCCATGACATCGGGAGCCGTTTTCGACGGGAAGGCGAAGGTACCAAGCACGTCAATCCGATCGCTCGGACGGACCATGCCACTGACCGCCTGAGCCCCGCCTATCGGCAGCGACACCGCCCGCATACCGGGGGTGACAAGGGTTGACAGCCCCCCTGCCGCCGGGGCACCGCCCTCGATAAAAGACCAGGACAGGACATCCTCAGTCTTGAGCGCGAATAAGGTTTTCTTGCCGAGGACCAGATTCGCATCATCCGGCGTGACCACATGACTGCCAACGGCGGATTCAAAGATGCTTTTCATGCCCAGATCCTTGCGGGTAATCACCGTACCGGCGGGAATCGGCCCGGCGGCGACCACCACGGAGACCTTGCGCGCCCCTTCATAAATCTCGTCCAGGCGTTTATTCAGTTCGCCCTCTTTGTTCTTGATATAACGGGTCGTCAGGAAAAGTGCCGCCAGCCCCATCAGCAACGACACTGCCAGTATTATTTTTTCTTTCATTGATCCTCCATAAATCAAGGTTTAAGGTTTTTTAGCGACTTATGCAACAAGGTTATGTGACTTTCACCTGTTTTTCCAGTCTTGGCCGTCACGATCACAAAACAAAGCGCATTCTCGCGCAGATAGAGATCGGCACCGGAGTCCACCCCCGGGAACATCGGCAGCCAGCCTGCCGACCGCAAACCCGACGCATAATAGGCGGAGACCTGCTCGGGGGCGGCAACCGCATTGAGGGTGGCAAAACTAACGCCCGTATCCTTGTTCTCGGCCTGCAGCCCCACCGTACTCCCCGGATACAACGATAGCGGGAAGGCCTGGCGGCGTGACGCCCCTTCGCGACTTTGACGAAAGGCGGCGGGGGTTTGCTCGATCAGGACCACCAAGGTCTTTCCCCCGTCACCGGGACGGAAAACCAATAGTCGGGTAACCCGGTCAGGGCGGGTGATGATGCTCAGCGCATCGCCTTCGCCGATTGCCTCCGGCAGCAAGGCGGCCCTGATCTGCGATGCCCGCACGGCGTCGGGATCATCAAGCCCAACCACCGTCAGCGTGGCGTCTGCTCCATTGATCCGAACGGGAGCCTGATACGCCGTCTGGCCACCCATCGACTGCAGGAACCCAAGCACATCCGCCTCCGCCGAACGGCTCGTGAAGACGATTGAGTCCCCCCGAGACCCCAGCAGCAACAGCAAGAAAACCGCACCGGCGAGCGCCTTCAATAGACCCCCTTTGTCCAGGGCATCCATACGGTTTCCTCCATCTGTATGCTATCGGCACGATACAGCAGGCTGCGAACTGCGGGCAATAGCGGAACGGGTTCCCCATCCTGCCCGCGCAGCAGTCCGAAGCTTTGCATCGGGTTCTGGGTTCCTCGCAGTTGAGTGAAGGGATTGGCGGGAATCTCATCCAATGTATTCCAGTCCGCCGACTCGGCAGCCAGCGGGTCCAGGATATCGCGGCAATAGGCCGATGCATCACCATTGACAAACACATCATCCTTCGTATAGGGCTTGCTATCTGGGCCGACTTCCGTCGCTCCAATATAGGTTGCCGTCACGGAGAGCGGATACTCGGACAACGCAAGCGACCCCGCCTGCTCGCGGGCACGAACAGAGGTCTCGTGGCTGGTGCGCACAAACATGGCCAATTGGGCGATCACCGCCACGAGGATCATCAGCGAGACCATCCCGATCGTCATTTCAATCAAGGCCTGCCCGCCACGGTCGTTGATGCTTTGCCTAGTGTCCACGACGACGCCCTCCCGATGCATCGCCGCCCCCACCGCCAACCGGACGGCAGCTTGCTGAATGCACCCGTAACCATGCCACACCAGATTGGCGTAGCGACTCGCGTTCCCACGAACGTAGCTGACGGCAATACCAGCAGGAGGATGGCGTCGCTGTCGGCCCCCCCGCCATGTAATCATCGAGGTGTTTTTCTATATGATCACGCCAGGCCAGATTGAATCCCCCCGAACTAGACCCCGAGGAGGTATCCACCGGAATCAGGCGGACATCGCGATAGGCGGGCAAGACCAGACTGAAACGCGTCGGTAAAAGATCCCCCTCCAAGGAGCCGAACGGCTTGGCGGCCGCCGTCCAGGTAAGCGTATTGGAGATTGATGCCCCGCCGCTGCCCGGCGTCAGCCGCCCGGCGGTGGCCTCCACGCGCACCGACGCATCCGCCCCGGCGTAGTTGAAGGCCGGACGCACCGGACCGGCGAAGGGAAACGGATCCTCACCGCTGGTGGACGCAGCCGACCATTCGCCCCAGGCCTCCCCATACGTCACCCATGCGACGGTCGTGGTCATGGCAGCCGCACTGATCATTCCACTCAACCCACGCTCCAACGCCATTTCCCCAGCCGTTGAGGACGATATACCGAATCCGGTCAACGGGCGAGTTTCCGTGGACAGGTGCATCCCGTAGATCTCGCTATTAATGACACTACGCCGGGGCGGTTCCGGCAAAGGACTCCACCAGGCAGGAAAGAAATTCTGATAGTCCTGGAGCAATGTCGGTGCATTGGCATGGAACCAGCACCAGTTGCGCCCGGCCACCGCCTCATAAAAAGCGATGTCATAGAGCAGGTGCCCGCCTGATGCTCGATCCGTATAAAGTTGCAGGTTATCCGGGGCGGCAGCCACTCCGTTGTCTGCCACGGAGGCGATCATGCGGCTATAGTCCATCCAAGCCCCAGGCCAAGGTTCTGGAAACAGCAGCTCTCCGTCCTCGCCGACCTCTGTTCCATAGTTGTCAGCCACATTCCTGGCATGCTCATGCAGGAACGCGGTATAGTCCGGGTTGATATGCAGTCCGTTATTCTTGGCGGCCTGCTGGGCGGCCATCAGGGCGGTCATCGGGCCGGTAAAGCGCAAGCGAACCTGTAGATTACTGATCGCGGACAACGCCGCGTTATCCCCCTCGCTCAAGGCAATCACCTGCAACAGGTTCAGGTCACCTGCCAGATTCAGTGAGATGGCCTGCCACCGAGCGGCCATCAGCGCGGCCGCATCACCGCCATTCTGGGTGATCGACTTGACCCGAAATAACTTCTGCAGGTCGAAATTCCACAGGGCCGTCAAGGTCAGCAGAACCACGATCATGATAAAGAACACCATCACCTGGCCTGATCGGCGATTCGGAGAAACCGTCAAGTGACGCATTCCCTCGTCCGGTTTGACCTGCAAACTGGGGGGCGAGACCGTGCCGAGCCGTTCGTGACCAAGGAATGGTGAGTTCATACGTGCTACCAGTTATAATCCTCAAGATAGAGCGGATAATGCGCCTCAAGCTGGGAGGTTCCTTCCATTTCGAGGATATCCTCGGCATAAAAAAAACGGCACACGCCAACCCCGAATAATCGGCGGAGATCCACATCCTGCCGAACCCGGACGTTAAGCGGCGCGGCATCATCCACAGCACCGGGCACAATCCCTTGAATGGAGTCCCAGTGTTCATAATTCAACGTCGCCAACGCCCAGCTCCAATAGGAAGATGCCATGAAATCAGGAATACGAGCCCGCTCGATTTCATGCACCCCGGCTGTGCTATCGCCAGACGCAAGCACCTGATCCCATACCCCGCCCGCCGTTTCCGTGTCCAGCCATTCGCGCAACTCGGCGTCTTCGTTCGGCACATCGGGCGCGATCATGCGTCCCGCATTCGGGATCGATGCCACCCAGATGGACTTCTCGACCATGAACCGGTTGAAACCAACCGCCTTGGCGCGAGCCCCACGGGCGGCGGCATGGAAAAGCACCTGGCGCGTCCCGATTAACTGCGAAACCTGGAATCCACCCATGAAGATCAGGCATAAGATCGTGAGCGCTAGACAGGCCTCGATGAGTGACTGTCCGCTTTTCATAACACAGCGCATTGGCTTCAGTTACCCGAGCCGCCCGAATCCAGATCTTTCAGCCATTGCTGCGACGATCCGGTCTCGCCCACCGCCTCGTCCACCGCCGCGGTATCACCGCCGAGCTCAGCGACCGCACCCCCCATTTTGGAGCGGATCGTATCGCCGAAAATGCCGAAAATGGCAATCGCGGCAATCGCGATAATCACCACGATGATAATGTACTCCACCATGGTTTGCCCCGACTTACGGTTCCTTTTTCTGTTCATCTTTATCCCCCCCCCTTACTTTCTATGGATACTCCGACGCGGCCAACGCCAACGTCCGTGTGCTGTTCTGGCGGAAGGCGCGCAAGAAAACGGCACCGATCGGAAGGATCGACAACAGCACGGCGGCAATGATCACATATTCAATCATCGTCTGCCCAGCTCGCGACCGACCTCGATGTTCCTTGCGCACACCCACCTTTCCCGCATAAGACAAGTCAATCATGCGTCCATTCTATCGCGTCATTCCACCGTTAGCAACAGCTTTTCAGAGCAATTGCGCAAAAAAATCAATCCATTTTCATTATGAGCTTGTCAATGTGCATGATTATCGCTAGATTCTGGACCCGAAATGTATTGAGCGGCGCTTGATCGCTCGAATTGCAGTTCAGCAGGAGAGGTGGCTGAGTGGCTTAAAGCAGCGGTTTGCTAAACCGTCGTAGTACCTAAAGTGCTACCGGGGGTTCGACTCCCCCCCTCTCCCGATAACGACATCGGGAAAACAGGTATTTGCGTTTGCCAAAAGGAGCAACACCCCATGAGCATTAGCCTTCGGAAGAACTGCCAGACCGCCCTATTGACACCCACCAGCATGGGCATCCGCCTGACGCCTGCCAACGGTCAGCCGATGCATTGCGCCACCCAGCTCAACGTTCAGGTGACCAGCGCCGAATCCAACGTGGTGTCCGTCGCTTCCTATCTCGGATTGCCGGTCAAGATACTCACCACCTTTGTCAAGGGTAGCCCGATCTCGACCATGATCAAGGATAACCTGGCATCGCGCCACATCACTGTTGAAGGCCCGGAGCTTGACCAGGGAGGCCCCTGGGGCTACCGGCATCAGTTCAATCTGGCCGATAGCGGCTGCGGCTCACGCGGGCCGCGCGTACACAACGACCGGGCGGGCGAGGTGGGACGGACGCTGAATGTCAAGGATTTCGATCTGGAACGGATTTTTGAAAAGGAAGGTGTTCAGATTGTACACCTCTCTGGACTCATCGCCGCGCTGTCGCCGGAAACCAGCGAGTTCTGTCTGAATATCGCGAGAACGGCTCGCCAATACGGTACCCTGATCTCGTTTGACCTGAACTACCGGGCGTCGTTCTGGAAAGGACGTCAGAAGGAGCTCGAGGCCGCTTTTGCTGAAATCGCTTCGCTTTCCGATATCCTGGTCGGCAACGAGGAGGACTTCCAACTCTGTCTGCGCCTTCCCGGACCGGAAGCCGGTGGCAAGGATCTCGCCGCCAAGATGGATTCCTTCAAGGACATGATCCGGACCGTGCGGGCGACCTACGCCAATGCTTCGGTTTTTGCCACGACCCTGCGCGAGGTCGCCAGCGCCAATACGCATAACTGGGGGGCACTGATGCTTGAGGGGGACAACTGGCACATGGTAGAGCCCCGCGAAATCGGCGTGCTCGACCGCATCGGCGGCGGCGATGGGTTCGTGGGCGGTATGCTCTATGGCATCCTGCGCCAGTGGGCACCGGAAAAATGGCTGCAGTTTGGCTGGGCCGCCGGTGCGTTGGCAACTACACTGCTGACCGACTATGCCCAGCCTGCCGATGAGGAGCAGGTCTGGAGCATCTGGGAAGGTAACGCCCGCGTCAAACGCTAGGCGCACATTCGCGTCGTCATCAGACGCCAATACACGAATCGACCAGCTTGGCTGTCTGTATCCACTCGTGGTTTGCGGGCACGCTGCGTGTGATGCCCGCGACCTTCTTGATCGGTACGGCCACGCAGTCTTGTCCGCGCACCGCCACCATGACGTTATAGATACCATCGGCCAGGAGTTGTCCTGCTTTCGTGCCAAGCCGGGTGCAGAGCAGACGATCCGTGGCCGTCGGCGTGCCGCCGCGCTGGATATGCCCCAGTGCCGTCGCCCGGGCGTCAATGCCCGAACGCTGCTGGATCTCGCGGGCAAGCTGGCTGGCCTTGGGCTCCTGGATCAACACCATGCCATTCTGCGCCTTGATGACCGGGACATCTTTCTTCTTCTTGCCATTGGCCGCCTCCTCCTTGGTGATTGCGCCTTCCGCGACGGCGATGATCGAGAACCGCTTGTTGTGCTGGCGACGGTTCATGATGTGCGCAATAACCACATCGAGATCATACGGAATCTCGGGAATAAGGATCACATCCGCTCCGCCCGCAATGCCTGCCCCGAGCGCCAGCCACCCCGCTTCATGACCCATGATCTCGCACACAATCACCCGGTGATGGCTTGTGGCGGTGGTGTGCAGCCGGTCGATCGCCTCCGTAGCGATCGTCATTGCCGAGTCAAACCCGAAGGTGATATCGGTCTCGGCGACATCGTTATCAATCGTCTTGGGAAGGGTGAGCACGTTGATGCCCCCCTTCTCGTGCAATCGCAGGGCGTTGCTCTGGGTACCGTTGCCGCCAAGGCAAACGAGGCAATCAACATGAAGTTGCTTGAGATTATTGACGGCGACATCGGTCATGTCCATGACCTTGCCACCCATATTGAACTTGTGCGGCTTCTCGCGACTGGATCCAAGAAATGTGCCGCCCCGCGTCAGGATATTGCTGACGTCCTTGTCCTCGATAGGAAGGGTTCGGTTTTCGATAAGCCCCCGGAAGCCATCCTGAATGCCGATGACCCGGGTTCCGTTATGCAAAGCCGCCTTGGCGACCCCGCGAATCGCTGCATTGAGTCCGGGACAATCCCCGCCCGATGTGAGAATGCCGATGCACTGGGTTTTGTTCGTAGCCATGATTTCCTCATTTACAATATTAGTATTTGTTGCATATTGACTTATTATCCATATTGAGTCGAGGGTAAAAAATGGGGTAACGGGGACGTGGGGTCCGGCAAAACACCATTTATAGAATTTGACGCTTCCTTGGTGTTCTGGTATTACGAACCTATCGATGATTTTAAATCAATCCGATGAATGCAACGTTCGGCGGCAGGAGAACAGAAAGGGAGATGACCATGAGTAATTTGAATGTACAGCTTTGCCCAGAAACAGGGATCTGCTCGATCGTAAAGGCTGACGGTCACAAGATCGACCTGATGCCAGATGAAGTGAATGCATTGCGCGATGCGGCGGGTGACCAGGAGGCGATCCGAAATGCCTTGGCAGAGGTCGATCCAGACTTCGCCGGAGGACTTGAGCCAGGGGAGATCGCCCAAGTGTCTAAACGCTTAAAATGACAGCATCCAAAGAGGTGTACAGATAGCGTGGCTGATTTGCTTTAATCGTGACGAAACGGCAATTTTGGGTTGACGCGGGGGGGCTTATCACGTAGCGTCCTTCGTGTGTTGCATGGCCGGGAAGACGGTGTGAATCCGTCGCGGACCCGCCGCTGTAACCGGGGACGAACGTCGCAGATGCCACTGTCGCAAGGCGGGAAGGCGCGGCGGGAGGTGGATCCGGAAGTCAGAATATCGGTATGCACGTCGAGGGTGTCTGCTTCCGTGGAAAAGGAGTCGGACCTTTTGTTTTTAGTTTCGGGTGAAATATCGGCATCCCGGATCTCGCATGAGATCCGGGATGCTTTTTTTTGCCCTAGCGGAATTTGAAAATAGAAATGGCGAGGTCCGATGGATGGATCATCAAAGGAATCCGAAGCGCCTGACATGGGCGATGGCAGTTGTCCGCGCATTCTTGTGTTCACGGGCGATGGCAAAGGCAAGACCACGGCGGCGCTAGGGATGGCGGTGCGTGCCGCAGGCCATGGCATGTCGGTGTTGATCCTGCAGTTTATCAAGGCGGATGCCACCACGGGCGAGCTGGCGGCGTTCGCGATGCTGCCGACGGTAACGATAATCCAGACGGGCAAGGGGTTTGTTCCCGCTCCGCACCGTCCGGAATATGCCTCGCATCGGGAGGCGGCGGAGGTCGGTCTGCGTCAGGTCGCTGAGGCAATCACGTCCGGTCGGTACGCGCTAATGGTGCTGGACGAAGTATGCACGGCCGTCGAACGAGGGTTGCTTGTGGAGGCGTCTGTGGTGGAGGTTGTGAAGCGGGCACCGGCGGAGATGGTGATGGTCCTGACCGGACGGGGTGCCACCGACGGGTTGATGCAGTTGGCCGATACGGTCACCGAGATGCGCTGCATCAAGCATGGGGCCAACACGGGATGGCGCGCCCAGAAGGGAGTCGAGCGTTGAGCTGTCCTGCGTTATTGATTGGCGCGGCATCCAGTGGCGCAGGCAAGACGACGCTGTCGCTCGCCCTGGCCCGTGCCTTGACACGGCGGGGCCTACGGGTGCAGACGTTCAAGGTCGGGCCGGATTTTCTGGATCCGACCCACCTCGCCTTGGCCTCCGGTCGTCCCTGCTACAATCTTGATGGGTGGATGTGCGGACCGAACTATGTGCGCGAGGTGTTTGCGAAAAAGACCGTCGATGCCGATTTTGCGGTGATTGAAGGCGTCATGGGACTGTTTGATGGGGCGTCGCCGGATTCGATCGAGGGCAGTTCGGCGGAGGTGGCTCGACTGCTGGGGGTCCCTGTCCTGCTGGTGACCCATGTGCGAGGCATGTCCCGCAGCGTGGCGGCGCTGGTCAAGGGGTTTTCAAGCTTTGAAGCCGGTGTGACGCTGGGCGGCGTAATCGCCAATCATTGCGGTTCGGCGCATCATGCCGAGCTGCTGCGCACGGCGCTGCAAACCTCCGGCCTGCCCCCCTTGCTAGGCGCAATTCCATCCGATGCTTTTCCCTCGCTGGCCAGCCGTCACCTAGGGCTCGTCGGTGCGGACGAGGCCCTGCTTTCACCGGGACATCTGAGCCTGTTTGCCGACGTACTGGAGCAACATGCCGACGTCGAGGCGATGATGAACGTAGGACAGGCATCCCTGCCTGTCCATCCAAGCATCGGGCCCCTGGTAGGACGGGTACCCTTGCGCGTCCCGCAGAGCATAGATTACGTTGCTAACGGCTCATCCTCGGCAGGTCGGGCAAAGGTGCCCGCCCCATTTCGAATCGGGGTTGCGAGGGATGCGGCGTTTTCCTTTTACTACCCTGACAACCTTGAGGCGCTTGAGGCGCAGGGGGCGTGCCTGGTTCCGTTCTCGCCATTGACCGATCCAGTGCTCCCAACGGGGTTGGATGCCATCTATCTGGGCGGCGGGTATCCCGAGAACCATGCAGAAGGGTTGTCCGCAAACCATGCGATGCTCGACTCGCTACGCAATTTCGCGGCCGGTGGCGGTGCCGTGTTCGCGGAATGCGGCGGGATGATGCTGCTGGCCCAAAGCGTTGAGACAATGGAGGGCGTGGTGTATCCTATGGCGGGTATCCTGCCGGTGCGGACGCGAATGCGGCAACGCCGTCAGGTGCTTGGCTATGTCGAGGTCGAATTGGCGGACGACGGACATTGGGGGCGGCAGGGCGACGTGTTACGCGGCCATGAGTTCCATTATTCAGAGATCATCGATCCGACAGCGGCATACACCGAGGGCTGGCAGCCAGCCTATCAGTGTCGCTACCGGCGGTCGGAAGCCCCGGTCGCTGGCGGCATGCGGCACGGACGGATCCTGGCCGGGTACCCGCATCTGCATTTCGCCTCGCGACCGGATCAGATTCAGGCGTTTGTAAAATTCATTAAACAGGAAGGGACGCGATGAAGGCATTTATGCGCACGTTTATGGAGCATCCGATGAGCGGTCCGGCGATCGAGACGCGTTCGTTCGACATTATTGATGCCGAAGCTGGTGATCATGGCCTGCCCCCCGCAGAATGGGAAGTGGTGCGCCGGATGATCCATACGACCGGAGATCTCTCGATTGTCTCCTCGGTACGATTTTCGCCGGATGCGATCAGCGCCGGCATTGCCGCGCTACAGGCGGGTGCCCCGCTCTTTGCCGATTCCAACATGATCCGCGCCGGGCTATCCCAGGCGCGGCTGTGCAGTGTCTGTCCGTCCTACCAGGCCGATTCCGTGCGCTGTCATGTGGCGGATGCCGACGTGGCCGAAGAGGCCCGGCGGAGCAGCTTGCCTCGCTCGCTATTCGCGCTGCGCAAGGCACGTGCACAACTGGAGGGTGGCATCGCGGTGTTTGGTAATGCACCCGTGGCACTGCTGGAGTTGAACCGGCTGGTGCTGGAGGAAGGGGTGCGTCCAGCCTTGGTGATCGGTATGCCCGTCGGCTTTGTGCATGTCGAGGAAAGCAAGGAGGAGCTGATGCGCCTGCCGGTGCCATCGATCGTGATGAGCGGACGGCGCGGCGGCAGTCCGCTGGCGGTCTGCGTGGTACATGCGCTCTGTACGGTGGCCTTGCGGACCGGATATACGACAGATTCCTCGCAGGGGCACAAGTCACCCAATTGACCCGCTATTACAAAACCCTGTTTAGCCCCAACTTCCTAACACGCCGTTTGATCGGCTACGTGCCAACCTTGTCCCCGGAAATCACCGCTATCTCGGATCAATGGGCCCGCACAGCATCGGATCCCGCGTTGGCTTCTTTGGTCCCTCGCAGGACATCATGCATGTAGTTATCGAACTCAAGTCGCAGGGGAGATCGTGGCCGTTGACGGCAAGGCGCTGCGCTTTTCGGGCCGATTAAGTCGATCGACTAAGAGTATCCGAGTAAGTGTTGCGATGAAGAGTTCTTTGAAGGGTACGAGTCGGTGCCGGGGCGA
>JFJP01002332.1_pt1 | contig 17581 bp, 12 predicted proteins | sample 431651 | NCBI WGS metagenome assembly JFJP01 (sample SAMN02602958, study PRJNA72255) | Microbial mat metagenome, whole genome shotgun sequencing project. | biome: fresh water; feature: sink hole; material: water; isolation source: purple microbial (photo- and chemosynthetic) mats found in...
AGAATTGAACCATAACCGATAAATCAAATGGGTTTACCATAAAGCGGACAGATTGCTATGACGGGAATGGGTCGATTTGAGACCCTGGTGACTGTCTGCTTCAGAGTAGCGAAAAAATTTCCTGAGAGTTAAAAACTGAGATTCTCGACTGCGGACGTTCGCGACCGATAACTAACGACCCTCAGCCGACCGTCGCGTCCGTCTGCTTTTCTCCATCTCATTTCATACGAAAACGCCCCATCATTCACTTCAACAAATACTCGTTTGATGTCTCAAGCAAGCAGTACAATTGAACTGCATAATGTTCCGGAGTGAACTAAGCGTACAGCCAACTTGGAGGATTTATCATGCAAGTAACTACTCATAAAAACATAATCCGGCTCATCGGACGCTTTGATTTTAATTCCCGCCATGCTTTCAAGGATGCGTACTTACCTTTGCTGCAACCTTCAGCCGATAAAACGATTGAGATCAATATGTCTGAAGTTGAATATTTGGACAGCTCGTCGTTGGGGATGCTAATGCTTCTCAGTGAAAAAGCAGAAGTTGTCGGAAAGTCACTCGTATTGAGCTATCCCAATCACATTGTTGCGCAAACCCTTGATATTGCCAACATGGCCAAGATACCCAACATTTCTATCCAAAGCTGACTTGCCCGTTTAAGGTGTTGGCAATTCCAGATATGCAATTACTTCAGAGCCATTGCCAAAATACTGCAAGGCATTGCAAGTTCCCGCTAGCAGAGGAATTCCTCTGCCATGGCGTTTCCTTTGACCATTGGCAAAACTGGCCTCATTCAATTCAGAAAAATCGAATCCCTCACCGCTATCTTTGAAATGAATTTTCATTAAATAACCTGCATCTGAGCGAAATTTCTCAAGGTGCATTTCAACTTTGCCCTGCACCAAACTCGCCATGCGTTTTTCACGCTCCTCATAATAAGCTTCCATATCCTCTGCCTTATGCTTCAAGTTCGAGCTCAATTTCAGTACGCCGTGATCCAGCGCATTATTAAATAACTCCGAGAGAACCAGAAAGACTTTGCTGTTGGTTTTTTCGCCATCAATTTGTGATGTCACGCCAACCAAAAATGGAACCACATCCAAACGCTTCAATTGCGGCGAGGTTAACGTCATCCGATATTCCCAGACGGACTCTCCCTTCTGCACAAGACCCGAGGGAGTAGTCTCTTGCTGCAATACATTTGCAATCGAGTCGATTTTTAGGTCATTAGTCCCGAGCTCATTTTCCGATAGGCATTGCAACAGCACCATCGCAATATCGTCTAGCTGCTCTTTATCTTTTATTGCGCGCCCCAACACCTCGACCATCCCGTCATAAAGGGTCGCGCGCTCCAATTTATGCGTCTTCGACAGCAGCTCGTCATAGCCATCGAGCCCTCCTTGCCCGCTCATCATTTCGGTCGCTCCATCTGTGCAAGTGAGAAGCTGGCATGGCTTGCCCTCGTAATTTAAGTGTTCGACGAGGCCGCTGAATTTTTCCGGCTTAACCACACCCATAGGTAAATGCTTGGATTGGAAACGGTGCAAAACTGTTTTGCCATCCTGGCTTAACATCAAAACTGCGGGACACCCGCCGTTCCACACTTGAATAGCTTGTGCTTCGGTGTCCAGCGACAACAACACGCACGCCACATAACGAGGCAAGGGTAAATAGTCACGCACACGCCTGTTCATCTCCTGCGCGATGGCGGGGATGTCAAATCCTTTGGCGGTCATCTGATAAAAGGGCTGTGTGATCGGAATCACGGCCAGGGCGGCGGTCAGACCGTGACCTGCACTATCCGCCAACAACACATGTAAACGGTTATCCGGTGTACGCGCAAACGCAATCATGTCACCGCTAAAATTTTCTGCCGGCTTGTACATGAACTGCACCAACGGATCTTTGATTTTATCCAGTGCGCTAAATTGCTTGATAAAGTCCCGTGCAGTCGACTCTTCTTCTTTGATATGCTCCCTGTATTCCAACAGTAATTGATTTTGCTGCAAAAACTGACCGGTCATTTTGGCCTGTTCTTCCTGTATCAACACTCGCAGCGTAATGTCGATAAACGTCGCAATTACACCAACAACCACGTCATCCTTCACTATGGGATGCGCCCAGTATTCCACCGGTATCGCCGTGCCATCTTTGCGCCAAAATACCTCATCTTTAATATTGACAGGCTGCAGTGTTTGAATCACCTGCATCCATTCGCATTCCAAGATGGACAGTGGACGCCCATCCTTTCGCGAATGGTGAATTAATTCATGTAGATTAAGACCAATTACAATTTCAGGCGATGTATAGCCCAGCAATTGCAAGAATGCGCGATTCACAAAATTACAGTTACCCTGCATGTCCACTGTGAACACACCCTCCGCCATCGTGTTCAGCAATCGCTGCATATTCTCATTGGCATCTTGTATCTCACGCTCCATTGCCCTGCGAGCTGTAATGTCGGTTATGAAACCGTGCCATAGCACCGAGCCATTTTCTAGCCACGAGGGCGAAGCATTGCCCAGCAACCAATGCTCAATACCATCCTCAAACCTCACCCTGTACTCGTAACTCCATAGCGTCAGATTGCGTGCTGAATCCTGAATGCTATCTGCCACACCCTGCAAATCATCTGGGTGAATAATGGAAAATACCTTCGATGCGTCATTGCGTACCTCTTCCGGCGATGCCCGATATATATCCCTTATTGCATCGCTGGAAAAAGGGAAGCACGAACTGCCGTCAGCGCGTAACTCGTATTCAAACAACATACCCGGAACTCGGTCGGCAAGCATTTTCAGACGCTCCAAGTCTTCGCGTTGCATAACTTCCAACGCGTTTCGTTTGCCAATAAACAAAATTCGAAATCTAATTCCCGCTATGACTGCCAGCCCCAGCAAAGACAACAATATGAATAAGCGAAGTCTTTCTTGCGAAAAATTGGCAACCACTGGCAGATACTTTTCTACATGTATTCCGATGTCCTCCTCATCAATATGCTGTTCGGCTATCAGCAATGGCACGCTCTCATGACCATAATTTTTCAACTGGGGTAATGCCGGCGCCTGCCACTGTACCTTCACCAACGGAAGGAAGTCGCTGCGCTTATAACGTGCCACACGTTCAACTTCAGACAGCGATGCAATGCTGCTATTTGGCAGCGCACGCATTTCAAGTCTTTTGTCGCCCGCAAGAATAATGACTCCGTATTTATCTGAAATATAAGCTTCAGATTGATTTATCCAATGCGACAGGTTCGGTACATTCAATTTCGCTGCTGCGACGCCAATGATATGACCGTCATGTAAGATGGGTGAACTAAAGTACAAGCCCGGAATATTGGAAACCTTGCCTACAGCATACTGGTAGCCGGTTTTACCTTCGAGAGCCATCTTGAAATAATCGCGCTGTGCAAAATTTGCACCGACAAATGCATCGGCCTGGGCTGCATTACTGGAGGCAATGCAATTCCCGTTTGCATCCATGATATATGCCACTTCCACACCTAACGAAGCCGCAATTTTGGCTAGGCGAAGATTGCTTGCTGCAAATATAGGATTGTTTATCCAGATGACTTTTCTTTGCGCAACGGACATCGCGACCGGAATAACTTTCACATCATGCCGAGCCAGCGATCTCAGCACAACATCATCTTCTGCCGTCACCTGAGTAACGCCATGCAACTGTTTTAAATTCTGCCTAACAGCCTCTGTCACCGTAATTGACTGTCTTTCCAGTGCCTCAGACTCAATATTAACCAGCGTTCTCATCTGCGCGGTTAGCACCTGATCCGCAATGAGCCAGGACAACAAAATCCATATCAAAATCAAACCACCAACAATAATGACCGGTCGATTTCTGATTGAATAGGATGCGTTTGACATAGTGGCTTTCAATTATCGCGGCTTATGAGTGGGCTGCATCTTGCGGGGAAGCCGCCAAGCCGCTCCATATTTCTTGGCTATCATTAATATCCCATTTGTCAGGATCTTCATGGGAAACGATTCTGTCCGAGCAAGATGGCTTAGATAAATCCAATAACTCTGGAATCATTCTGCTATTGGTTTTGAGTGAAAAAAACACCATCAATATTGGTGTAAGAAGAGAACTTTCGGTTTGTTCAATCACTACCCCCAAACGATCCGATGACAGCCGAACCAATGACCCGATGGGATAAATCCCCACACTTTTAACAAATGCATGAAATATCCGGTGATCGAAAAAGTGCTTACTCCATTCCGCCATCTTGCGTATTGCTTCGGCAGGCTCCCAGCCCTCCTTATAAGCGCGGACGGAAGTAATAGCGTCATACACATCACACACCGTGCTCATCTTGGCATACATGTCGATTTGCTCATTGGTGAGCCTGTTAGGATAGCCACTGCCATCGACCTTTTCGTGGTGCTGCAGACAGACATGCAACACGATGTCGCTCATGCCATGACTTTCCCGCAATATTGCGTGACCCTCCACAGCATGATTCTTTACCACTTTAAACTCAGCCTCAGACAAATCACCCGGCTTGTTGATGATTTCCAGCGGCGTTTTCGTTTTACCAATATCGTGCATCAACCCAGCCAATCCGGCCTGACGAATTTGCATCTCATTCAACCCTAATTGCCGCGCCAAAGCCACCATCAATGCGCATACCGCCACAGAGTGCATGTAGGTGTAATCGTCTTTGTTCTTTAAGCGCGCCAAGCTGATCATAGCCCCAGGATTTCGAGTTACCGATGATGAAATTTCCTCAACGATGGGCATCGCATCATTGGCGTTCAGCGCTTTTCCCATTCGCACTTCATGAAACATGGAAGAGACCGCTTGCTTAGATTGAACGAAAATCGTTGATGCCCGAGCAGCTTCCTGAACAATGCCAACATTGTGCTGTATTTGGCTGCCAGAATTGGCCTGCGCCAGCGTATTTTCAACTTCAGCAGTAACTGTTGTTTCTGTAAGCCCACCTTCAACATCAAGCCCTATGGCAGTATCTATCCAAACTTCCTTGATGCCAGAAGACAGGATTGTCCGCAAATCTTCAGCTGAATCCAGCATAAATGCATTACGCCAGAAAGGATGGTCATACCATGAACCGCAAAATTCATGGATGTACATGCCTAGGTGCAGCTTTTCGATTGGGATGCGCACTAACATGATGTGTCCAATCTACAGTTCAATTTTGGTAAATTTAAATTTACCGTGTGCAACATCCTTCTTACCGCCGGCCGCACTGAAGAAAATACGCATCAGAGTCTGATGTGTCTTGTGGGACTGCCAAACAGCGCCATATTTTCTGACTGTCATTGATATATTCAGACAATTTTATGTACTACAAACTTTCAGACCCGCTTTAACAACTCTTCAAACTGCTCAATCGATACCGGCCTACTAAATAAGTACCCCTGATAAGCCATGCAGCCAAGATGCTTCAGTAGTGCTAGTTGTGCTTCTGTTTCTACACCCTCGGCAATCACATTCAGATGGAAATTCTTCGCCATGTCGATAATGGTTTGCACCATAACAACATCATTTTGATCAGAGGTCATGTCTCTCACGAAACTCTGGTCAATCTTGATCTGATCCAGTGGCAATTGCTTCAGATAAGATAGCGATGAATATCCTGTACCAAAATCATCCAGTGACAATCTCACCTTTAATGCTTTCAAGGCGTGCATCTTGGCGATGACCTCGTCGACATCACTCAATACCACGCTCTCAGTCAGCTCGATTTTCAGCCGTGTTGCATCCAAGGCATTAGTATGAAGATGGTGTCTCACTTGTTCCACAAAGTCAGGCTGTTTGAATTGTTTAGCACTGACGTTGACGGCGAGTGTCAGATGCCGTGTTTGTTCGGATTGAGACCACACGGCAAGTTGGCGGCAAGCAGTATCCAGCACCCAACCTCCAACCTCGAGGATAAGTGAACTTTCTTCAGCCAATGGGATGAACTGCACGGGAGACACCATACCCCGAGTTGGGTGAATCCAGCGTATGAGCGCCTCTGCGCCGATGGGACGAAGATCACCGCCCATCTGTATTTGATAATATAACTGCAATTGCTGCTCAGGTATGGCACGACGCAAATCTGATTCCAAGGCGGCGCGAGTCTCTACCGCGTGTTGCATCTCGGCATCAAAGAAATGCACCGCATTGCGTCCTGACGCTTTGGCTCGGTACATCGCCATGTCGGTGTGTTTCATCAACTCGCTTACTGTAACCGCATCACCTTGATACAGACTCACGCCGATGCTGGTAGAGCTTAAATATTCCTTACCTTTGAGTTGATACGGCGAAGTCAGGGAGGTGCGGATTTTCTCAGCAATATGGGCGACTTTTAGAGTGGCATGTTCGACATTACTGTCCACCTCTTCCAGCAATACCACAAAGTCATCACCGCCCATGCGTGCCACTGTATCGACTTCACGAATACAAGATTGGATACGTTTTGCCGTATCAATCAATAGCAGATCGCCGTAATCGTGACCCAGAGTGTCATTTATTGTTTTAAAGTGATCCAAGTCGATGAACAGCAACGCTCCGCAAGGTCGGCTACGCAACGAAGCTGCGAGCGCTTTTTGTAGTCTATCAAGCAGTAAGCGACGATTAGGCAGATGAGTCAGTGGATCATAGAAGGCCAAGGCGTGAATTGCCTCATCTGAAAGTCTCTTTTCAATAGCAGCACCGGCTACTCTCGCCGTTTGCTCGATCAGGTTGATCTCTTCAACATTGGGCGCTTGTTTTGTGCGGTGATAAATGGCAAAAGTGCCGAGCACCTTACCTGCAGATGAGAGAATCGGTTGCGACCAGCAGGAGGCTAGATTGGCGCGTGCTGCTAGTTCTTTATAAGGCGTCCAATATGGGTGCGTCTGAATGTCTTCTACTATGACTTGTTCGCCAGAGAAGGCTGCCGTGCCACACGACCCAACCCCCATGCCGATTTGAACGCCATTGATCGCATCGTTATAGAAATTCGGCAAGCTGGGCGCTGAGCCTGTAACCAGATGCTGTCCATCTGAATCTAGCAGCAACACACTGCAAAGCATTTTCGGATTGATCGACTCTACGCCCAGCACTATTTCCTTCAAAATATTGCTGAGCGGTTCGTTTCCAGCCAACATTTCAAGAGTTTTTGTGCGGAATTTACTGATCTGCTCTGCTTGCATGCGTTCAGTGTTGATGGTTTTTTCACGGGCAAACAGGCCGCCAATACCGATTAATCCTATAAACCAAATTACGCCGTGAGAAAGGGATAATTCGTGTATACGTTTTAACTGAGTATCAGTAAAAGGGCGCATTTGGACATAAGCACCAATCCCGCCGCGTACTTCTCCGACTTTATAGCCCTGAAAAGCGTGACATTTGAGGCAGTCCTCCTTGACGGGTAGCGGCTTCATTAAGCGCAAATAGGCTTTATCGCCAATGTTGGCGATTTCCATCATTTCCTTAGCGCCTTGATCGAAGCTTTTCAGGGCTTTAGTTTCCCACTCGTCGGGCTTGTTGTTGGGGTTTAACAATTTCAAGCTGGTGAGATGACTCAAGTCTATCTTGTCTGCATTCATATCTTCCTGAACTTCCCGAATGACGAAAGCAGGATTCATGAGGGTCAGCTTCATGCCGGTGGTGGTGACGACATCACGGTCGGGGACATTTAAATACGGGTTTGGCGGTGTATGCGCTGAGGGTTGGACATAAACGCCGCCATGGGACGCCGCCCAATCACGAAATTGAACATCTTTTGCAATACTTGCTCGTGCAACAGCGGCGGCATTGCCTGTCGTGTTCTTATCAAGCTCGTACAGATTCCACAGCAACGAGCTGCCGATCAGCAATGACCACCCGACTATAATCCAGAGGTATTTACGCAACATGATTGTTGGCTGTTGGCTGTTGGCTGTTGGCTGTTGGCTGTTGGCTGTTGGCTGTTGGCTGTTGGCTGTTAAGCATTATGTTCGCCCTGAGCGTCTTGGCAAAACTTTTTAAGTTTGCATGCGGCGCACAATTCAGTTGCCTTGATTTTTTCGAGTTCATGATCGGCTCGCCATTGTGCATATAAATGGCCGTATTTCTGTTTGAATGTTTTCGAGTGCTTGTTTAGGTACTCGACGATATGCATTTGAAGGCAACTGGGCCGATTTTTTCCGTCTTTGATATATTCAGTCCAAATAAACTCTTCGGGCATTAAGCCGGACTTTTTAATGTCCTCGGTGTAGCCAAACTCAGCATAAAAAGCCTCAGTATTGAATATCTGATGGATAGACGTACCCGCGACTTCAATGTGCCGATAATTTTTTTCATGGAAATTTGACAGGTTAAATTTGAATATTGGTCTAGTATTCATAAGAATCTCTTTTGATTTGTTCCTGCACGCAGATTATTTATCATCATAAAACCGAATCTGATTCCGTCCACCCTCTTTGGCTTGATACATCGCCGCATCCGCCCACTCAATGAGGTCATCTTGGCAAACCTCGTGACCGAGAAATAAAACCACTCCAATGCTAGCGGTGCAATGGTGCTCAACATGAATGTCGGGTTGCCCATCATGTTTGATAGAGATCAGATATGGTTCAGATAATGTGGCACGGATTTTTTCAGCAACTATGCCGACTTGTGAATATGATTCGGTTTTATCTACATCTAATTCACTGAGCATCACAACAAACTCATCCCCACCGAAACGGGCCACGGTATCCATCTCGCGCACGCAACTTTTCAATCTATCCGCAGCCTCAATCAACAGCAAGTCGCCTACTCCGTGCCCGTGCGTATCATTGATCGGCTTGAAATTATCCAGATCAAGAAACATGAGTGCACCAAATAAACCGCTTCGCTTCCCGGCCGACATCGCTTGACTCAGGCGATCATTGAGCAGCCGACGGTTGGGCAAATTGGTCAGCGTGTCGTAGAACGCCAATTGCTTTACTTGCTCGTCCATCAGCTTGCGTTCGGTAATGTCGGTATGAGTGCCGATGAGTCGTAACGGCTTTCCGTCTTCATCTCGCGACACCACCATGCCACGATCTAATATCCATTTGTATTCGCCATTCTTACAGCACACACGGTGCTCGCTTAGGTAGATTGACGTTTTACCATCAAGATAAGCTTGCACTGTGGCCGTGGTGTCGGCTTCGTCATCCGGATGAATGCGCTTCGCCCATTCGTCCAGGCCGTTCCCTACCTCGTCTTCGGAGTAACCCAGCATTTCCTTCCATCGTCTTGAGTAGAACACCGTGCTGCCTGCTACATTCCAATCCCATAGGCCGTCACCCGAACCTTCTATAGCAAATTTCCAGCGGAATTCACTATCTGCCAATCGCCCTTCCAGTTTGGCTCGTATTAATGCGTGAGTTACCGCCTTACCAAGGGCATCGTGCTCGAAGTGACCTTTTACAACGTAATCCTGAGCACCTTCTTCCAACGCGGCGATTGCGGCTTTCTTGTCGGCATTGCCGGACAACACGATGATCGGTACACCGGGCAATTGTTTGCGCATCGCGATGACCGTATCCACCCCTGATGAATCGGGCAAACTCAAATCAAGCAACACGATATCCGGCTTGCTACGATTCGCTTGTTTCCTAGCTTCAGCCAACGTGGTCGCCCAACTCACTGTATCTTGAGTCAAGTCCAAACCATATCCGGCCAGTCGCAAATAAACCCGGATCAAGCCGAAATCACCCGCGTCATCCTCGACGGCCAATATTTTTACTTCTTTGGCTAATTTGTCATGCATATAAACACCTTCAATTTTGCGTAATCAGATAGACAATTGCGAATAATTTGGCTCTACGCCAAACTTAATATCACTTCTTCCGCGCGTTTGCGCATGGACGCCTCGACCATTTCGACTTGCTCAACTTTAATCCCCAATGCCAGCCACTCTTCAATATCAACAGAGGGGAATGCCCTCTCAGTCAGGTCAAAAGTGGGCAGCAATTTTTCCGTCAAAATAGTCATGGCGATGAGGGGCTGGCCTACCTCATCGTGCCCCACGCGGTCTGCGTGGTGATAACGCATCACCGCGACAAGAGCGGCAGACAAGTTCCAATGTGCGCCCAGCAGCGCGCCCAATTCGCAGTGACTCGTTTCGAGCAACTCCGCTTCAATCTCGCTGGTCAGTCGCTCGCCTTCCGTGCCGAGACGCGTCGTATGAAAATAGTCGCTAAGTTTTGGATCAACGAAATCAAGCACCAAGAAACCGATGTCATGCAGCAATCCGGCCAGATAAATCTCCTCTTCCGGCGGACGCCTTTCCGGCGGCATCGCGCTGGCAAGTGCATCCATCGCCAGCGCGGCAGCCATACTATGTTGCCACAGGTGGTTCACATCCAGCAGTCCCGCCGGTTTGCGGCTAACCGAGGAAATCATCGCGAAGCTCAAGGCGACCATCTTGATGCGATTGAACCCCAAGATCGCAGCCGCGTCTTTAGCGGTTTTAATTATTCTTGAAACACCGAATAGAGGTGAGTTCGCCAAGCCGATTATCTTGGCCAAAATCGCAGGATCTTTATTCACCAGTTTAAGCAGCATGTCATTGCCCTCATCCGTCGATAGTTTGATCGACATGATTTCGAGTGCAATCTTTGGCAGAGCGGGCAATGAGTCAAGTAAGGAAATAGTCGCTTTCAAATTGGCAGGCGAGTTTTTCGCTTCCGAGATACCCGGGGTAATCCACCGCTCTCCCAATACGCGGATTGTCTCCAGGAGTTGATGAATATCCATCGGCTTGGTGAAATAGTCGGCAGCCCCCAGATCGCGGGAGGAAAATATATCGCTTTCCGCATGCGAGGTGGACAGCACGACAACGGGAATGTCACTCAGCGCAGGTTCCCGTTTAACAGTAGCAAGGAATTCCAGCCCACCCATGCGCGGCATATTGAGATCGAGCAAAATCAAATCGGGGCGGGGCGCATCCAAATACTTTGGTTCCTGATGCCGTAAAAAATCCAGCGCATCGAAACCATCAATAACATGGCGCAAGGCAGCGTTAATCTTGTTTTTCTCCAAGGCCCATTTAACCAGCCCCGCATCAGAAGCCTCATCTTCTACAAGCAGAATGAGAAATTGTCGTGTTGAATTATTCATACGATTAATCCGTTCAGTTTAGATGGCATCATTGTTAATCGGCAACCAGTAGTGTCCGGTTAAAAATCGAACAAATTTAGTTGGTTATAAAAATCTGTCTGATCTTGAAATTGCCCACTGCCCGAGAAGGCTTGAGATAGCTGGGTTTTCTCAAAAACAGACACCGATAAAATCTGTAGCAAAGAGTATAGAGAGGCATCAAGTTGAAGCTCCTTTTTGACAATGCCGATGAAACGCTTGATTCGCAGATGCTGCTTGATCCACTTGAAGAACAATTCGACCTGCCAGCGGCTCTTGTAGAGCGCGGCGATGGTCAGTGCAGGCAGTGCGGTATTGTTGGTCAGGAACACCAGCGTCTTGCCTGTCTCCGGGTCTTTGAATCGGATGCGCCGCAGTTGCTCGGGATAGTTCTGCGAGATGTAGAAACCGTTCAGTACGATACGCTGGTCGCAGATGATGCCCGTGCTCCGGTCGGTGGGACTCGAATACACCCTGCGCGCATCCATGCCGCGCTTGGCGCGGGTCACGAAGAATGCGCCGGTCTGATGCAACGCGAACAGACGCGCGAAATCCAGATAGCCCCGATCCATGATGTAAAACGCCCCGGCCTCGAAGGACAACATATCCAGCACGTTGACCTCGTGGGTCTTGCCGTCCGAGATGTGGATGAAAGCGGGGATGTTGCCGCGCAAGTCCAGCAGCGTATGCAACTTGACTGCCGCCTTGGCGGTGCGAAATGGCGCCCATGGAAACAGCGACAGGCACAGGTCGATAGTTGTGGCATCCAGAGCGTAAACGGTGCTGTCCAGATCGATGCCGAAACTGTCGTTGCAATAGAGCTTGCGCGCACGCCGGATGAGCAGTGCTGCCAAGTCTTCCCAGATGCGCCAGTCTCGTCCTTCGTTGGCATCGGCCAGCGTCGAACGTTTGACTGGCGAGCGAAAGCCCATGCCATACAGCTTCGCTTGATTGGCCAGCAAACAGGTTTCGATGTCGCGCAGGCTCTCGCGGTAAGTCAGCTGGGCGAAAGCCATTGCACGAAATTGCTCGGTGCAGCACAAACTGCGCACGCCCGAATCTCCGCCATAACGCTCCACTATTCTCGAGAAACTTGTCCATGGCACGAACTCCATGACCTGCGCGAACAGCGTCTTGCCCATGTTCATAGCTCACCCCCAAAGAATTCAATCTCTGGACGTTACTTGAACCCGAATAGGCAAAATATGATTTCAAATCGGCACCAAAATATTTGCTCTGTAACCCGCACGGTTATTGAGACTTGTGGTGGAAACAGCTAATTTAACCGGACACTACTGATCGGCAACATAACATAAAACTGGCTGCCCATGCCTTCGCCTGCCGACTCTACCCAAATACGCCCTTTGTGGTGCTCGACAATCTTGCGGCACAGAGCCAAACCCACCCCGGTTCCCTCATAAGCGTCGCGCGTTTGCAGACGCTGAAAAACCTTGAACAAACGCGGTATCTGATCAGGAATAATCCCTACGCCATTATCGGTGACACATAACAACCACTCGTGGTTGACTACTTTACTGATCAAGGTGATTTCGGGTGTTTGTCCTGCAATGCGGTACTTCGTGGCATTGCCGATGAGATTTTGGAGAAGTCTTTGTATTTCGTCGTGGCTGGCTTTAATCGACGGCCATTCACCCGTAATGCTCAACTTGGCTTGCGCTTCGGCAATGGCAGGTTGGAGAAATTGCAGCGTTTCATCCAGCACGGTGCGGCTTTCGATCAAGGTGTGTGGCTTGAGCATCCTGCCCACCCGCGAATATTCGAGCAAGGCCGTTAACATCTGGTCGATGCGCTTGGCTCCGTCGATGGCGAAGTTAAAGAAACCGCGCTTCTCGCTGTCCAGTTGATCGCCAAGACTCATTTCAAGTAGCTGCAAATAACTGGAGATCATGCGCAGCGGTTGGCGCATATCGTGAGAAACGGCGTAGCTGAATTGTTCGAGTTCGGCGTTGGAGCGCAACAGCTCTGCCTCCTCCTGTTTTATCTCGGTGATGTCCCGCATAATTGTCGAAAGGACAAGTGGATTTCCGGCGCTATCGCGATGCACCATCAGCAATTGAGAGACAGGAAACTCATGCCCATCGCGGTGCAGCAGCGTATTTTCACCCTGCCAGTATCCCTGCCGAAGCACAGTGGGAACACCTTCTTCCAAAACACGTTTCGTCGCCTGATCAGAGTGAAAATCCTTAATTTCGAGCTTGGACAGGTCAAAGTCGGCAGGCAACCCTACTACCTTTGCTCCGGCATTGTTGAGAAATAATAGACGTCCTTGCATATCCGTTGTCGCAATAAAATCTGGCGCTTCCATAATAATGGCGAGCAAACGATTACGTTCTGCTTCAGCATTTTTTCGTTCAGTGACATCGTGAATGATAGAAAAGAGTAAATTACGACCTGCGTGATTCACGGGGGAGGAATGCACTTCGACGGTGCGAATCTGACCATCAGCCAACCGATGCTCAAATACAAAATAGTTGCGCTCTTCTTTGAGTGCTTGTGCTCTTTCAAGGGCAATATCTTCTTCTGTTTGGATATTGATCTGGTTGATTAACATCCCGCACAAAATTTCTTGCGCATAGCCATAGAAAGTGACGGCAGCAGGGTTGGCTTCCACAATCAATCCGCTTGACGGTTCGATCAACAACATGACGGCACCGTGTCGCTCAAACATCTGGCGGAAGCGCGCTTCACTTTCAAGAAGCGACTGTTCGGTAAGTTTGCGATCAGTAATGTCCGTATGGGTACCAATCACGCGTAGCGGCTTACCATCAGCCTGCCACTCGATCACTTTTCCGCGATCAAGTATCCACTTATAACTTCCATCCTTGCAAAGAACCCGGTGTTCGTTAGCATAAAACTCGGTCTCACCACGGAAGTGCTTGTCCAAATCTGCATAGCATTGCGCCTTATCATCTGGGTGCACTCTCTTATCCCATTCGTCGAGCCCGTTGCCTACTTCTTCATCGGCATGACCCAGCATTTCCTTCCATCGGTGCGAAAAAAAGACTTGATTGGTTACCGCATTCCAATCCCAGATGCCATCACCAGAACCCTCTAGGGCGAATTGCCATCGCGCTTCACTTTCTCTTAGCGCAATCTCTGATGTTTTGCGCTCTGTAATATCTTGATTTGTTCCGCTTGCAGTAAGCGCCTTACCTTCAGCATCAAAAGTTAAATTCACGGTGACATGCATCCATCTAGTTTCGCCATTTACGATGACGCGATGATCCCACTCGCTTACCCCTTTGCCTTGCTTGGCCTCGGACCAATAGCGCCGACTAAGCACCTGATCCTCTGGAGGCATCAGCTCATACCCTGTACTAGCCTCAACCTGTAGGTTATCTGAGTATCCGTATAATTTTCTTAGTTCCTTCGAGATGGTCCAGACATCCTTCGACTCATCGGCACCAAATACCACACTCCAGCTTCCTAGTTGAGCCAGTAATTGTGCCTTAGTTAGTTCTTGCTCTCGCTCGTTTAACTCATTTGTCATCTCCTTCGCCAGATTGAGCGCACGCTCCCGTCCGCTGATCAAAAGCCAAGCTAGCCATGCCATTAGGGTGCTCAACAGGATGCCGGTCAGGCGGATCAAGTAGACGCGACCTGTGTCGTTTTTTGAATCAAAGTTGGGTAAGGAGTGAATTTTGATCTTCCAGTTGTGGTTGATGATTTCAACTAAATTTTCGGTCTGGAAGAGTGGCAAAGTATGCGTTCCAATGCCTAGATCAGCATTGCTGTCGAACATCAATGTTTCTGGGGTCGCGGTTTTTCCGTCATATATTTCAAGGTCTATATTATTCAACTGCTCACCAAGAATGCCTTGCATCAGGTCATTCATGCGAAACGGCGAATAGGACCAGCCGATAATGTTGGCACGTCGGTCAGCTAGGGTTTCATGTGGGGGGCCATTTCGATAGATAGGCAGGTACATAAGGAAGCCTGATTGCACTTTTTCATTGTTTTCTTGCACCAGCTTGACCTTGCCCGATATGGTCGAAAAATCCGAATCGCGCGCCTGTTCCATAGCGGCGCGCCGTACTGCTTCAGAATACATATCGAAGCCAAAAGCCTTTAGATTACGATCAGAAAATGGTTCAAGATAGACGATGGAGGTATATAGATCTCGCTCACCTTCGGGGCGAATCGTGTATTTCGGAAAGCCTTCTTTGCGGATTGACGCAATGTGTCTGGCTTTTTCCGCTGGCGAGATACTCAAAGAAAAACCGACACCCTGAATACCCGGATAGTGATCCGACAGGCGCTGGATTGAAACGTATTCACGGAATTCATCTCGCTCAACACTTTTTGAAGCCGCAAACAGTCCCTCTGCTCCGCGTAGGACTTGTCGGTAGGCTTCCATTCTCTGCTGAATGCGCAGTTCAACTTCGCGTACTTGAGAATCAAATTCGTCTCGTTGGATTTTATGTGAGGAAGTTATCGCGGCTTGTTGTAAAAAATAGGTCGCAACCAGCCCGACTGACAACGTCAGTAGCGGCAATAGCTTATTGAGACGAATGTTCATGCCTTCATCCTCGTGAATGCTTTGCTAGCCACAAACCGCAGTTTTAGGCTTCCCATCATAGCTGTCTTGACCGACATTCCGGCGAGTATTGAACAGATGAGCTGACCGCATAGTAATATGCTTCGCAATAATTGTGAGCGATTTTGTTTAACATCCTGAACGGCTGCTATCTGGCAGTGCAATATCAACCCTCAGTGTCTCTTCATGGCACGAAGCCGAAGTACATATCCCCTTACTCACAGCCACAAAGCGGTCATTTAAGTTGGCCGCGACTAGGTTAATAGTCGCGGCCAACTTTCACTCAAATTTCTGTTTGCTCCGCCATCTCTAGGGCATCATCTACTTCAATGCCCAGATAACGCACTGTACTTTCAAGTTTAGTGTGACCAAGCAACAACTGGACTGCTCGCAGGTTCTTGGTCCGCCGGTAAATGAGTGATGCCTTGGTTCGTCTCATCGTGTGCGTGCCATAACTCGTCGTATCCAAGCCAATCTCCGTAATCCATGAGTGAACAATACGCGCGTACTGCCTTGTGGATATGTGAGGTGACTCATGAATGCGGCTGGCAAATAGGAAATTTTCTGATCGAAGCTTTTCTAATTTAATCCAATTGTTCAGTGCATCACGAGTTTGATCTGTGATTTCAAACTGAACTGGTCGCTGAGTTTTTTGCTGCATGATGATTGCGCGAGAGGCAATGTGATCTCCATGCGAAATGTCTCTCACTTTTAGCTTTACCAAATCACACGCTCGGAGTTTGCTATCGATGGCGAGGTTGAATAGAGCAAGTTCACGAATGCGTTCGCCAAGCTGGAGCCTGACCCGAATCGCCCAAATATCTTTTAGCTTGAGCGGTGCTTTCTGCCCGATGAGCTTGCCTTTATTCCATGGCTCACGGTGATGAGTGGTTTTACTTGTTCCCATGATGATCTCCTCAAAAAATAAGGGATCGTCACTTTGCGCGCATTTAAATAACATTGGAAACTCGATGATAATTCTCGAGTAACATTGGCTTGAAATGTGCGTCGTTTAATAATCTGGCACGTTAATCAGTTTAATCTTAATCAACTATCAATAATTACGTATTTGTACTAACATATTCGTATGAACATAAAATTTGAATGGGACGAAGACAAGAATCTTCGTAACCAGTTGAAGCATGGCGTCAGTTTCGACTTAGCTCAGCATGTCTTTGATGATCCGTTCGCGTTTTCATCACAAGATCGCCACGAGAATGGTGAAGAGAGATGGCAAACAATTGGCACGGTTGGTGGCATTGTGGTTTTGCTAGTGGCGCATACCGTGACTATGGCGGATGGCACTGAAATCATCAGGATAATTTCGGCTAGACGAGCAGACAGAAATGAAAGGAATCGCTATGACAAACAAACTCACTGATACGCAAATGGCGGAACTAAAAAAGTTAGCCAAGATGCCAGAAGAACGAATTGACTATTCCGACATCCCGCCTTTAAACGATACGTTCTGGGCTAGTGCGGTAAAGAACCCGTTTTACCGTCCAACTAAGCAAGCTACCACCGTTCGTATAGATGCGGATGTGCTTGCTTGGCTAAGGTCAAAGGGGAAAGGCTATCAAACCAAAATCAATGGCATTCTTCGTGAGGCGATGATTCACGAAGTGACAGACCGCCATGAGAAAGTTTGATTTGCAATCTCCCGCTGTGATTGCATGAGCAAAGCCTGTCACACGCGGACCACCACTTTACGTGGCTAGGCAACTAATTACTTCTTAGCGCCGTTCACAGCAGCCTTCAATGTTGCACCCGCTTTAAAAGCTGGAACTTTAGAAGCTTTGATTTTCAGCTCAGCGCCAGTCTTTGGGTTACGACCTACGCGAGCAGCGCGCTTGCGAACTTCAAATGAACCGAAACCGACTAACGCCAATGAGTCACCTTTTTTAAGTGTGGCGGTCACGA
>JFJP01034073.1_pt1 | contig 17580 bp, 13 predicted proteins | sample 431651 | NCBI WGS metagenome assembly JFJP01 (sample SAMN02602958, study PRJNA72255) | Microbial mat metagenome, whole genome shotgun sequencing project. | biome: fresh water; feature: sink hole; material: water; isolation source: purple microbial (photo- and chemosynthetic) mats found in...
TGGTGGAACAAGCCACCGGCGCCCAACCCGAGCTGCCTCCCTCGTTGCAGGCTGTATCGCTCAAGGAAAAGAAATCGATCCCCATCGGCAATACCCTCGCCGATCTCGCCAAAATCCTCAAGGAAGTGCTGTTGTGAAAAAACGCGTCGGTTTGTTCGGCTTCGCGGCCGTTTTCCTGGTGTTGACCCTGGTCTCTTGCGGAGGTCCCGCTCCCCTGTACCCCATTTTTGAGAAAGGTCGTTTTGGTTATGCCGACGCGAAAGGTCAGGTGGTCATCACTCCCGCCTTTGAGCAATGTGGTGACTTCAGCGACGGGTTGGCCATTGTTCAGAAGGACGGGATGATCGGTTACATCGACACCACCGGCAAACTGGTGATTCCGTTTGACTACACCGAAGGTGGTAAGTTCTCCGACGGTCTGGCCCGCGTGGCTAAGGATGGAAAGACGGGCTTTATCGACAAGACCGGGAAGACCGTTATCGGCTTTTTGTTTGACTACGCGCAGGATTTCAGCGAAGGGTTGGCATCGGTGGGCGTGAACCAAAAATTCGGCTACGTCGACAAGGCCGGCACGTTGGTGGTGACCCCAACCTACCAGTTTACCGGCACGTTTTCCGACGGCCTGGGGCAGATTGTTCTGGGCGACCTGGGCGGCTATGTCGACAGGACCGGCAAGGTGGTCATCGAGCCGACCTATCAAGCCGCCTCGCCCTTTCGCGAAGGGTTTGCCGTGGTGCAGCGCGGCAACGAGACTGAATTTATCGACAAGACGAACAAAAAGGCGTTCGACGTCAAGTTCGACACCGCCGAGCCCTTTTCTGGCGGCCTTGCCCTCATCTGGGTGAGCAACCAGGTGGGGTACATCAACACCAAGGGTGAAACCGTCATCGCGCCGAGTTTCCGGTGGGCCCGCACGTTCAGCGAAGGCTTGGCCGTGGCCATGCAGGATGGCCTGATGGGCTACATCGACGTAAAGGGCGAGTTCGCCATCAAGCCGGTCTATTCCTCGGCCATGGAATTTCGGGGCGGGTTGGCCATGGTGCTCGAGGGCGGCGAAGTGAGCTACATCAACACCAAGGGTGAAAAGGTATGGACCCGCGCGAGCGGCGAAATGCCCAGTCTGGAAGTCCAATAACCTCATGGACCGCCTCACCTTTCACCGCCCCGACGACTTTCACGTTCACTTGCGACAGGGTCCCGACGCCGGACACTTTGCGCGTGATGCCCGTAATGCTGGTTTCGCCCGGGTGCTGGTGATGCCCAATACCCTGCCACCTATTGTCGACGCCGCCGGGTTGTCGGGTTACCGCCGCGAAATCGAAGTGGCCGCCCCGGGTTTGAAGGCCCTCATGGCCTTCAAGATCCGCCCCGACGATAAGAAACCCGGCGCCGACCGCGCCCGCCTGACGGCCCTGAAACAGGCTGGTGCCGTGGCCGGCAAACTCTACCCCGAGGGAGTCACCACCCATTCCGAAGACGGCATCCGCCAGCTGAGCGACGCCTACGGCGTGTTCGCGCTGATGGAAGAGCTCGATCTGGTGCTGTGCCTGCACGGCGAAGATCCCCACGCATTCAGTCTCGACCGCGAAAAGGTGTTTGTTCAGAACCTCGCCGACCTGCGGGAACGGTTTCCGCGCCTGCGGATGGTCTTGGAGCACGTATCCACCGCCGAGGGGGTTCTTGCCGTCGAAGCGGGAGGAAAGCTCACCGCCGGGACGCTGACGGCCCATCACCTGCTGTACACCCTCGACGACATGGTGGGGGGAAAGCTCGATCCTCACCTGTTTTGCAAACCCCTGCTCAAGCGGCCCGAAGACCGTGCGGCGCTGCTGGCGGCGGCGTTTTCCGGCAGCGCGCAATGGTTTTTCGGCAGCGACAGCGCCCCGCACAGCCGCGAGAACAAAGAGGCCGCGTTGTGCAGTGCCGGGTGTTATACCATGCCCGTCTCGCTGAGTCTGCTTGTCCAGCTGTTTGAGGACAACGGCCAGCTCGGCCGCCTGGAAGCCTTTGTGAGCCGCTTCGGCGCCGAATTCTACGGCTTGGCCCAGAATCAGGATACCATCACCTTTGCGAAGGAACCCTGGACTGTGCTCAAGCAATACCACAACGTGGTGCCCCTGTGTTCGGGGCAGACCCTCAACTGGTCTTTGCTCGGAGGTTAACAATGTACGACGAGAACAACATTTTCGCCCGCATTCTGCGCGGGGAAATCCCCTGCCACCGGGTCTACGAAGACAACCGTTGCCTGGTGATTCTCGACATCTTCCCCATCAATCCCGGCCATGCACTCGTGATTCCCAAGGCTGCGGTGGCGGACTTTGCCGACCTGCCGCCCGAGGTGGCCGCGCATGTGGTTACGGTGGGCCAGCGGGTGGCGCAGGCTCAGAAGAAGGCCGCTGCCGCCGGGGTGCTGAAATGCACCGGCGTCAACTTTCTGGTGAACGATGGTCCCGACGCCGGCCAGGAGATTCCGCACGCCCACCTGCACGTGCTGCCCCGGTTCGCCGGCGATGGGTTTGGCTTCAAGCTCGGGCCGAACAACCGCAAGGGACAGACCTCCGAAACGTTGGCCGCGTTGGCGACGACCCTCAAGGCGGGCGTTGAGTGCTGATTATTCCCGCCATCGACCTGCTCGGTGGCCAGTGTGTGCGCCTCCACCAGGGCGACTACGGCCAAGTCGAGACCTATGGTCTTGACCCCGTCGCTGTTGCCCGGGAGTTTGCCGCTGCCGGCGCACGGCGTTTGCACATCGTCGACCTCGACGCTGCCCGCACCGGCGCCTCGACCAACCGCCCCGTGATCCGTGCCTTGCGAAAAGCCTTTGCCGGCGTTGTGGAAGTCGGCGGTGGAGTGCGAACGGCCGACGACGTGGCCGAGCTGCTCGACGCCGGGGCCGACCGCCTGATTGTCGGCACCCTGCTCGTGAAAGACCCCGAAACGGTCGCCGCGTGGTGCGACCGTTTTGGCCGCGTGTTTATCGGCGGCATCGACGCCCGCGACGGCGAAGTGAAAGTTTCGGGCTGGGAAGAAGGCAGTTCGCTCCGCGACACCGACTTGGCCGCCCGTTGCCGCGAGCTGGGGCTGGTCAGCCTGGTGTACACCGACATCGCCCGCGACGGCACGCTTTCCGGCCCGTCGCTCGACCGCACGCTGGCCGTGGCCAACGCTTCGGGCTTGCCGGTGTTGCTGTCGGGTGGCATCAGCTCGGTCGCCGACTTTGAAGCCATTGCCCACGCGTCGCACCCGCTGCTGGCGGGAGTGATCACCGGCAAGGCCCTCTACAAAAACCGCATCGACCTGGCGGACGTGATCCGCCGCTACCAGACCACCGCCCACGATGGAGGACTATGGTGAACGACGGCTTGATTCTCCCCCTCGAAGTCCGTTCTTACGACGGCAGTTTTCTCGGCGCGTTGCTGACCAACCGCAAGGCCTACCACAAGAGCATCGAACAGAAGGAACTGTGGTTTGTGCACCCGGTGAACCACCGCGTGCTGCCGCTCGAAGGCGTGAAGTTCATTCATCTCGAAACGCAAGCGCCCACCCATTACCGGGTAGTGCTCGACGCGCCGGGAGTCAAAGCGTTCAAGACCGAACGCGACCGCCAGATGGGCGACTTTTTGAAATTGGACTCGGTCGGCCCCGGTCCCGGCGATTTGGAACACGACCCGTCGACTCCGGCACCGCAAAAGGACTCGACCCTCGAAATGCTGCGGCAGGTGATCGCCGGCCGTCGCAAAGACATGCCCGAGGGTAGCTACACCACGCACCTGTTCCAAAAGGGCGAGGCCAAGATCCGCAAAAAAACCGGTGAGGAAGCCATCGAGCTCATTTTGGCGACCGACCGCAAGGACATGGTGGGCGAGGCCGCCGACCTGATTTACCACATGATGGTGTTGCTCGAGGTGACCGACATTGCCATTGGCGACGTGCTGGCCGAGCTTGAAGCGCGACTGAATTAAGTGACCCACGATACACTGGAACTGTTGCGCCTCAATCACCCCGCTTGGCGGTTGCTGGCTTCGACCAACGCCACGCTGGTGGCCTCGTTCCTCCACTCGGTTTTTATCAGCCGGCGGGTTCATGGGCTCTCGCAGTCCGATCTCACCTCCCGCCTCACCGACGTGCTCTACCGCCTCAACGTGACTGGCGAAAGCCCCTACCCCCGCTCGGCCGCTGAATACCTCGACCAGTGGGCCCACGACTCGACGGGGTGGCTGCGCAAGTTTTACCCCAGCGACGCCGACGAACCCCATTTTGACCTGACCCCCGCGACAGAAAAAGCCCTCTCGTGGCTCGAGGGGTTGTCGCAGGCGTCGTTCGTGGGAACCGAGTCGCGGTTGCTCACCGTTTTTGAGCTGCTCCGCCAACTGGTGCTGGGCAGTTCGGCCGACCCCGAAATTCGGTTGCGCGATCTGGAACGCCGCCGCACCGAGCTTGACCGGGAGATTTTGGCCGTCAAGTCGGGCGTGACCACCACCTTCGACGCCGTTGAAGTGCGCGACCGGTTTCAGCAAGCGGCCGCCACCGCGCGCGAGCTGCTCTCGGATTTCCGTCAGGTGGAGCAGAACTTCCGTACGCTGGACCGCCAAACCCGGGAAAAGATCGCCCTGTGGTCGGGCACCAAAGGCGACCTTGTCGGCGACATTCTTGGCGAACGCGAAGCGATCGCCGAGTCCGACCAAGGGCGCAGTTTCCGTGCGTTCTGGGACTTTTTGATGGATCCGGCGCGGCAGGAGGAGTTGGGCCAGCTTTGGGAAAGTGCCTCGGCCTTGGCGGCGGTTCAGGAGATGAACCCCGACCCGCGCCTCAAACGCATTCATTTCGACTGGCTGGGTGCCGGCGACCATGCCCAGCGCACAGTTGCCTTGCTGTCGGCCCAGCTGCGCCGTTTTCTCGACGACCGCGTTTGGCTCGAAAACCGCCGCATCGCCGAGATTCTGCACGGCATCGAGCTGAACGCCCTCGAAATTCGCAACAACCTTCCCACGGGACTTTTTTTTGACATCGACGACGTTGTCCCGTCTGTCGACATTCCGTTGGAGCGCCCGCTGTACTCGCCACCGTTCCACGCCGACCTTCGCACGGAGGTCTCCGCCGGCTCGGGTGCCGAAGTCGACGCGGGACTGTTGTTCGATCAGGTGCTCGTGGATCCGCAGCGGTTGGAAAACTGGCTGGACCACGCTCTGGACGACCGCAAGCAGGTGACGCTCGGCAGCCTGATCGAGGCTCACCCTCTGGACCAGGGTCTGGCCGAGTTGGTGACGTGGCTCGGGGTGGCACACGAGCGGCCCGAGACGGTGTTTGACGACGAGGCGAGCGACACGCTGGCCTGGACCGACCCCCTGGGCCGCCGTCGGATCGCCACGGGTGCCCGGATCATCTTTACCCGCAAGGAGGCCTCGCATGAGTCCTGACGAACGAGTGCTGCTGGGCCGCCTTTTGGTGTCCTTGTACAAGGGTGTCGTTTACCGCGACGCCGACGAAGTGCAGTGGGGCCGCCTCATGTCGCGTCAGGCCGCCTTGCGAGCCCATTTTGCGGCGGTGGGTCTCGAGGTTGGCATTGACGAGGGCGAGGGTTTCGCCTACCTCAAGTCGTCGCAATCCGAGGGCGACCCCGAGATTCCACGGTTGATTGTGCGCCGTCCCCTCACGTACCTGGTCAGCCTGATCCTCGTGCTCCTGCGCAAGAAACTGCTCGAAGCCGATCATGGCCAGGGCGACCTGAAGTTGGTACTCGGCCGCGATGAGCTGGTCGAAATGGTGCGGGTGTTTCTGCCGGCCGGAACCAACGAAGCCAAGGTGACCGAGCAGGTAAAGGCGGCCCTCAGCAAGATCACGGAACTCGGTTTCTTGCGGCACTTGCCCGCCGAAAAGGACACTTGGGAGGTCCGCCGGGTGCTCAAGGCCTTTGTCGACGCTCAGTGGCTGGCCGACTTTCACCAGAGGCTCGAGAGCTACCGCACTGCCGGCGTCAGGGAAGGTTCTGAATGAGCGACCTCTTCGAGTTTTTCGACGACGACTCGCGGGCGGGCTTCCGGCTTCAACGGGCCGAGGTGTTCAACTGGGGCACCTTTCACGGCAAGGTCTGGACGCTGAACGCCGGCGGACGCAACACCTTGCTCACCGGCGACATCGGTTCGGGGAAATCGACCTTCGTCGACGCGCTGACAACCCTCCTCGTCCCGTCGCAAAAGATCGTCTACAATAAGGCCGCCGGTGCCGAAACACGGGAACGCACCCTTCGCTCGTACCTGTTGGGAAGCTACAAGGCCGAGCGGGGCGAAGAGGGCGGCACCTCGCGCGCGGTGGGACTCCGCGACACCAAGGGCTATTCCGTGATTCTGGCACACTTCCGCAACGAAGGTTACGACGCCGACGTAACGTTGGCCCAGGTGTTCTGGTTCCGCGACCCCCAGCAACCGCCGCAACGCGTGCACGTGGTGGCCGACCGGAGCCTCTCCATCATCGCCGACTTTTCCGGGTTTGGCGCCGATATCAACGACCTGAAGAAACGGTTGCGCGGCCAACCGGGCGTCGAGGTTCACGACGCATTCAAAGACTACCAGGACAGCTTCCGGCGGCGTTTTGGCATCGAGAACGCGCAGGCGCTGGAGTTGTTCCACCAGACTGTTTCGATGAAGGCCATTGGCAATCTGACCGACTTTGTTCGCGACCATATGCTCGAGGCCTTCGATTCCCGCGAACGGGTCGACCGGCTGCTGACTCACTTTGAAGACCTCAACCGTGCGCACGAGGCGGTGCTGCGGGCCAAGGCCCAGATCGAGCGCCTCGGTCCGCTGGTTGCCGACTGCGATCAATTGGTGGAAGTGCAGGAATCCGTAGTTCAAGGCAAGGCGGACCGTGACGCCCTGCGTGGCTGGTTTGCCGGTCTCAAGGCCGGACTTTTGACCAAACGGCTGGAGAATCTGGCCACAGATGCCCGCCGGTTGACCCAGCGGCGCCAGAGTCTGGAAGAGGAGCGCCAACACGCGTTACGCCGCCGCGATAGCCTGGTCCAGGCTATCGCCGAAAACGGAGGAGACCGTCTGCTCCGCCTTGAGGCCGAAATCCGGAGCTCTTCAGCAGAACGGGACAAACGCCGCGAACGCGCCCAGCGCTACGAGACGGCCGCCGGGGCACTCGATCTGCCCAAGGTGGAAACCGCCGCCGACTTTGACCGCAACCTGTCGGCGCTTACCCTGGCGCGCGAGACGCTCAAGGACGGCGAGGCTCAGGCGCAAAACCTCCGGTCGGAGCGCGAGGGCGAGTTTCGTGACCGGCGCGCCGAACTCCAGGTGGTGGCCCAGGAAGTGGAATCGCTGCGCTCGCGCCCGTCGAACCTGCCGTTTGAGCAGATTCAGCTCCGCGCGCGGCTGGCGACTGACCTGGGTCTCGACGCCGAACTGCTGCCCTTTGCCGGGGAGCTGATGTCGGTGCGCGAGGAGTTTCCCGCGTGGGAAGGGGCCCTCGAGCGGGTGCTGCGGTCGTTTGCCCTGTCGCTGTTGGTGCCCGATGAGCTGTACCCGCAGGTATCGGCCTGGGTGGACCGTACGGCGTTGGGCCGACGGCTGGTCTACTACCGGGTGCGCGCTGTCGAAGTCCGGCGGCCCGAAGTGCAGCCTGACTCGCTGGTCGCCCGTGTGGCCGTCAAAACCGACAGCCCTCACCGCGAATGGCTGAGGGCCGAACTCGCGCGCCGGTTCGACTTCGTCTGCTGTGAGAATCTCGACCGTTTCCGCCGGGAGAGGCAAGCGCTGACGCTGGCGGGCCAAACCAAGGGAGGCGGCGAGCGCCACGAAAAGGACGACCGGCACGCCCTCAGCGATCGCACCCGCTACGTGCTGGGCTGGTCCAACCGGGCCAAACTCGCCGCGCTCGAGGCTCAGGAGAAGCAGTTGCGGGTGTTCGTGGCCGATGCTGGAGCCAAGGTGGCGGCTCTTTTGTCCGAAATCACCAGCCTTCAGCGCCGCCTTGAAAGCGTGGCTTCCCTCGTAGGCTTTACCGACTTCGCCGACCTGGATTGGCGGGCCTCGAGCCGTCAGCTGGCCGCTCACGAGGCGGAACGCGATGCCCTGGCAGCCGCCAACGACCAGCTGGAGGCTCTCCAGGCCCAAAAAACCGAGGCAGATGCGACGCTGGCTCAAGTGGGGACAGACCTCAACGCGCTGGCAGGCGAAGAGGGCCAAAACCGCGAACGAGCTTCGGTGGCCCAGGCGGCGCTGGAAGAGTCCCTTGTCATCCGCCAAACTGCGGAAGCGACAGACGAGGCCTTTTCGCGCCTGGCGGCCGGGCACGCCGCGGTGTTGGGAACCCACGTGCTGACGGTGGAGTCATGCGAAACCCGCCAGAGTGAGTACCGCCAGGTTTTGCAAAGCCGCATTGACGCCGAAGACCGGCGTGCCACCCGTTTGCGCGAACGCATCGTGCAGGCGATGAAGGACTTTCAGGTGGCTTTTCCCGCCGAGTCGCGCGAGGTGGACGCCTCTCCCGAGGCGGCTCCCGCCTACCGGTCGCTGTTGACCGGCCTCGAAGGCGATGACCTGCCGCGGTACGAGCGCGAGTTCAAAAAACTGCTCAATGAAAATACCATCCGCGAGGTGGCGCAGTTTCAGGCCCTGCTGGCGCGCGACCGGCAGACGATTTTGGAACGCATGGCGCGCATCAACCAGTCGCTGACGCAGATCGACTACAACCGGGGCCGGTACATCCGCCTCGATGCCGATGCCGCCACCGACGCCGAAGTGCGCGAGTTCCAGCGGGAGCTGCGGGCGTGTACCGAAGGCTCGCTCACCGGCTCGGCCGACGATGCCTATTCCGAGGCCAAGTACCTGCAGGTCAAAAAGATCCTGGAACGGTTCCGGGGCCGCCCCGACCTGGTCGATGTGGATCGAAAATGGACCGAAAAAGTGACTGACGTGCGGCAGGCTTTTGTGTTTTCGGCGTCGGAACGATGGCGGGAGGATGACCGCGAGCACGAACATTACACCGACTCAGCGGGAAAATCGGGCGGGCAGAAGGAAAAACTGGCCTACACCGTGCTCGCCGCCAGCCTTGCCTACCAGTTTGGCCTCGAGTGGGGCGAAGTGCACTCGCGTACGTTCCGTTTCGTGGCCATCGACGAGGCTTTCGGCCGCGGTTCCGACGAATCCACCCGCTATGGGCTCAACCTCTTCGGCCGCCTGAACCTGCAAGTGCTGCTCATCACGCCGCTCCAGAAAATCCCCGTCATCGAGCCCTATGTGGCGTCTGTCGGCTTTGTCAGCAATACCGACGGGCGGGACTCGCGTTTGCGAAACCTGACCATCGAGGAATACCGCGCTGAACGGGCGTCACGGGGGCCGGGCGCATGAGGAGCTGGACGACGCGTGACCAAGTCCGCGAGGCGGCCCTGCGGCTCTGGGAGCGGGGAACTTTGCTCCGCAGTGCCTGGGGAGCAGACCCCGGAAGGACAGACCTCACCTGGCCGCACCGCCTCACCCTCCAAGGCCCGACTTCGCAAGAGTGGTCCGAGCGCTTCGATGAGGCCCGCAGCTGGATTGCCGGCCTGGAGGGGGTGCCGCTGGCGTGGCGCGAGTTTTCGCATCCCCGGCTGGGCAAAAACCGGGTGCCGGTAGCCGTGGAGTGGGTCGACCTGGAGGCTCTGCTGGCCTTCGTCCGGAAAAAGGAAGACACGGCCCGGTTTTTGACCGCCGCAAGGCAAATTGCTGACCGGTTTCCGGCGCTGGCACCCTGGGTGGTCGAGCATCCGCACCAGGTGCTCGAACGCAACGACGAGTTGCCTCGCCTGTTGGAGGTTGTCGACTGGTTTGTTCGCCATCCCCGTCCAGGCGTGTACCTTCGGCAGGTTGATGTGCCCGGTGTCCACACCAAGTTTCTCGAAGCGCATCGTGCCTTGCTGGCGGCGTGGCTGGACCTCGTGCTTCCTGCCCCATTCATCGACGCCTCCCAAAAAGGCGTGGGACGTTTTTCGGAGCGCTACGGGTTACTCACCAAACCCCGGTTGGTCCGTTTCCGCCCTCTCGACACCCAGCAACCCGGACCGCGCGATCTGGCCTGGCGGTTGGAAGACTGGGCAGCTTGGCCCACGCCCCCCAAGCGCCTGATTATCACCGAAAACGAGATCAACTACCTGTCGCTCCCGGCTGTCCCGGGGGCGTGGGCTGTGTTCGGGTCGGGGTACGGGTTTGACGGTTGGGCCGACATCGGCTGGCTCCGAACTGCCGAGGTTTGGTACTGGGGCGACCTCGACACCCATGGTTTTGCTATTCTCGACCAACTCAGGGCCAGCGTTCCGCAGGTTCAGTCCTTGCTGATGGACGAAGCCACCCTTTTGAGCCATCGCGATTTTTGGGGGCAGGAGGACAAACCCGTCAGCCGGGTGCTCACGCGCCTGACCAGACACGAGCAGGCCGTTTATCAGGGACTCGTCGGCGACCGTTGGGCACCCCGGTTGCGCTTGGAGCAGGAACACCTGCGTTTCAGCGCCGTCGCAGCGGGATGCAAATTACCCGGGCAGAATTCCTAGAATCTCGCCTGAGTCTCAAAACCCCGCTACCGCAACGGCCTCGGGTTCGGCGGGAAGCATCAACGTAAACGTCGCCCCGCCTTCCTTGGTGGTGTAAAACGGGTCAAAAATCTGATCGGCGAGCTCGGACGGATTCCTGTCACGGGGGTAGCCCAGCATGGCGCAAAATAACCAGGATCAGCCGCCGACCCTCGCGCTCGGGCCGCTCGTCCGTTTTCATGCACCGGGCTTTTCTGCTATAGTCTCCTCCCCGGGAGAACGAGCATGACACCAGAAAACAACGAAACCAAGACCGACGATTTTGCCAGCCTGTACGAAAAGAGCTTTACCGGCATGACCAGCTTCAAACCTGGACAAGTGGTCGAAACCCACGTGTTGTCGATTTCCAAAGACACCGTCTTTTTGCAGCTCAACGGTAAGAGCGAAGGGGTCTTGCCCCGCGAAGAACTGACCGACAAGCAGGGCCAGCTGACGGTGAAAATCGGCGACCCGCTCAAGGCGTACTTTTTGAAGGCCGACAACGGCGAAATGCTCTTTACCACCCGCCTGACCGGCGAAACGGCCGGCCCCGACCTGCTCGAAAAGGCCTACCAGGAAAAGATTCCTGTGGAAGGCGTGGTCGAAAAGGAAATCAAGGGGGGGTTCGAGATCAAGATCGGCGACACCCGCGCCTTCTGCCCCTACTCGCAGATGGGCGACAAGCGCTCCGACAATCCCGGCGAATACGTCGGCAAACGCCTGACCTTCCGCATTCAGGAATACAAGGAAAAAGGCCGCAACATTCTGGTGTCGAGCCGGGTGTTCCACCAGGAAGCGCGCCAGGAAAAGTTGGAAGCGCTGAAGAGCACCCTCAAGGAAGGGCAACTGATCAAGGGTGCAATTCTGTCGCTCCAGGACTTCGGAGCTTTTGTCGACCTCGGAGGCGTGCAGGCCCTGCTGCCCATTTCGGAAATCGCGCGCGCGCGGGTCGACGACATTCGGGCCCTCCTCTCGGTCGGGCAGGAGATTGAAGCGTCGATCATCAAGATTGACTGGCGCAACGAAAAAATCACCTTGAGCATGAAGAGCCTGTCGGCCGACCCCTGGGAAAAAGCCGCCGAAAAGTACCCCGAAGGCGCCAAATACACCGGCAAGGTGGTCCGCCTGACCAACTTCGGCGCTTTTGTCGCGTTGGAACCCGGCCTCGACGGCCTGCTGCATATTTCGGAGTTCCGGAACGACGGCCGGTTCGGCGCCGGTGCGGAGATGAATGTGAAAGTCGGGCAGATGCTCTCGGTGCAGATTCTCGGTGTGGACCGCGCCAACCGCCGGATTTCGCTCAAGCAAGCCACCAGCCGCGAAGAAGACGCCACCACCGCGAAATACCTCGGTGGTGCCGCCGACGAAGCGACCTACAATCCTTTTGCGGCGCTGCTGAAAAAAAAATAACCGGTGGCCGTCCTCAAATCGTTTGGTCCGACGGCTACCTAACTTGACTTCCGCCCGGGAACCCGGCATTTTTTTGTCACGCACTTGCTACCCGGGGGACTCATGAACTCACTTCCACATACCCAAACCAGCGACGAAGTCTGTCTTGGTTGGGAGGTTGACCAAGCGACGGGTCTGACGGCCGAGCAGGTGAAGCAAAACACGCTGCGGTTTGGCCCCAACCGGCTTCAGGAAAAGGCCGGCTTTAATCCGTGGCTTCTGTTGTGGGAGCAAGTTTCCGCAGTGATGGTGCTGCTGCTGCTCGGCGCGGCCGTGCTGTCGCTCGTGCTGGGCAAGACGCTCGAGGCTGTCTCGATTTTTGCCATCGTTGGCCTGTTTGTCGCCTTTGGGTTTGTTCAGGAGTTCCGCGCGGAAAAAGCCATCGCGGCGCTGAAAAAGCTCAGCGTTCCGCTCGTCCGGGTGCGGCGCGGCGGGGTGGTGCTGACCGTTCCCGGCGACCAGCTGGTGCCTGGCGATCTGGTGCTTCTGGAAGCCGGTTCTGTTGTTCCCGCCGACGGTCGGTTGATCGAAGGCGCCAATCTCAAGGTGATGGAAGCGGCGCTCACCGGCGAATCGGAGCCGGTCGAGAAAAACGCCAAAGTGGTCTGCGGGGAAGGCGCGCCGCTCGGCGATCGCCTGAACTTCGTCTACCTGGGGACACAGGTCACCTACGGCCGCGGGGTTTTTGTGGTCACCGGTACGGCCATGCAGACCGAACTGGGCCGGATCGCCCTGCTGATTCAGAACGTAGGCGCCCAGGAAACCCCGCTGCAGAAACGCCTCGACCGCGTGGGAAAACAACTGGCCATTGGCGGTGTGGTCGTTGCCCTGGCAGTGATGGCCTTGGGGTTGGCCTCGGGCGGGCAGTTGGTCGACCTGGTGCTCACGGCCATTTCGGTGGCGGTGGCGGTCATCCCCGAGGGTCTTCCGGCCGTGGTGACCCTGACCTTGGCTATCGGCGCCCAACGCATGCTCAAACGTCACGCGTTGATTCGCAAACTGCCCGCCGTGGAGACGCTCGGCAGCGTCACCGTCATCTGCTCCGACAAGACGGGAACGTTAACCGAAAACAAAATGACGTTGGTCCGGACGTGGACCGTCGAGGGCGAAGTGACCGACTTTTCGCCGCAAGCCGTCGCGGGAGCCGCCCTCGCCCCGCTGGTGGTGGGGTCGCTGTGCAACGACGCCGAGACGCCGGAAAACGGGGATCCGACCGAAACAGCCTTTCTCGGCGGTCTGCGCAAGATTGGTCTGACCAAAAAAGACCTTTCTGACAAGTTGCCCCGCTTGGGCGAGTGGCCCTTTGATTCCGAACGCAAACGCATGAGCACGCTGCACCTCGCCGCGCCGTTGGCACACCTTTTGGGGAAAGACCTGCCGAAGTCACACGTGCTGGTTCTCAAGGGCGCTCTGGACACCATTCTGCCCCGGATCGCTGGCTGGAGTCCCGAGCAGGACCAGCAGGTGCGTGCCGTGCACGACCGTTGGGCCGCCCAAGGCCTCCGGGTACTGACCCTCGCGTGGAAGCCCCTCGACTCGACCGAGCTCACCACGGCCGATCAGGACGAGCGCGACCTGCAGTTTGTCGGGTTGGCTGCGCTCATCGATCCGCCGCGCCCCGAGGTCAAGCAAGCGGTGGCACTGGCCCGGTCGGCGGGAATTCGCACCATCATGATCACCGGCGACCATCCCCTGACGGCGTTTGCCATTGCCCGCGAGCTGGGCATCGCCGAAGAGGGCTCCCGTGTGATCACCGGCCGCGAACTGACCCACGACGACGACGCCCGGTTGGCCGAACAGGCCGCCGCCGTCAACGTGTTTGCCCGGGTGAGTCCCGAGCACAAACTGCGGCTCGTCGGAGCCCTCCAAAAGCAGAACCACGTAGTCGCCATGACCGGCGACGGCGTGAACGATGCACCGGCCCTCAAGCGCGCCGACATCGGCATCGCCATGGGCATCACCGGTACCGACGTCTCCAAGGAAGCCTCGGCTATGGTGCTCACCGACGACAACTTTGCCACCATCGTGGCCGCCGTCGAAGAAGGCCGCACCATCTACGACAACCTGAAGCGTTTTGTGCATTTTGTGGTGGCGGGAAACCTTGGCAAGGTGTTGGTCATGCTCCTGTGGCCGGTGCCCATCCTTATCGCAGGGGGCAGCTGGGAGGCCGCCGCTGCGCTGTTGCCCTTGCAGTTGTTGTGGCTCAATCTGCTCACCGATGGTCTTCTGGGCCTCAGTCTGGGCTTGGAAAAGGCTGAAAAGGGCGTGATGCTGCGAAAACCTCAGGACCCCAAGGCTGGCATTTTCAGCGGAAATGGCGTGCGGGTAGTCGTCATCGGTGTGCTGATTGCCGCATTGACGCTGGCCGTCGGGTTCTTCGGAGGGGGCAGCGCCGCCCACTCGCAAACCTTGATGTTCAGCACGCTGGCGTTTGCCCAGATCGCCCAGGCGTGGTCGAGCCGTTCCCGCAACGCGGCCGGGTTGCCCCCCACGTTGTTCATGGCCCTGGGTGTGCTGGCACTCCAACTGATGGCCATGTACCTGCCGGGACTTTCGGACGGCTTTTTGAGACTCGTTCCACTCTCGCTGGCTGACCTTGCCCTCACGCTCGGAGCCGGCGTTGCGGCGGGCGTTGGCATCGAACTGATCCGGGCGGTCACGGGTAGACAATCTGTTGGTGGCATTTCCCGCTGACGCGCCCTACACTGGTACGATGGAGCTCTCAACCGCGCGCGCCCAGGCCGTGCTCAAGCTGTTCCCCGCCATCAATTTGTTCACGCTGTTCGACACCGTGCTGCTGCTGGTCTACTTTTGGACCGATGTCGAGCAGTCGCTGCTGTTGGGCTGGGCGCTCTGGTCGCTCGTCCATTGCGTTTTCTGGTGGGGGTACGCGGCACGCACCCTCGACCGAGTCAGCGCCGCCACTCCCCGCACCCTGATCGTGCACGCCCTCAGCGAAGGCCTGCTTTTTGCCGTGTTGATGGTGCTGGTCTTTCCGCTCATCCTGCCGGAGAAGGCCGTGGTTCTCGGGGCCTTTGCCACGGGGATGATGGCGGCGGGAGCTTTGTCAAAAATGACCTTGCCGGCGGCCTCGCTCACCTTTGTTGGCATCTTGACCGGTGGAACCAGCCTTTCGCTCACGTTGTCGCCCTTACCGCAGGTGTGGGTTCCGATTGTCCTGCTGACCACCTTCGGGGTGGCCCTGTCGGTGCTGGCGCTGGCGATGTCGCGGAACTTCGACGGCCGGGTTCTCGCCGAGCGCGAGGTCGAGCGCCAGAAAACGATGGTTTCGCTGCTGTTACAGGACTTCGAGGAATCGGCCAGCGAAGGCCTTTGGGAAGCCGATCCCCAGGGTCGTTTGACGTACGTCTCACCGCGCTTGACCGAGTTGCTCGGCGTGGAACTTCAAGGGCGGCAGGAGTGGGTTCCTTTTTTGCGGTCGGGCAAGGCGTTCCGCCATCAGGTGGTGGCCGCCGAAGTGGGCGGGCAACGCCGTTGGTGGTCGCTCACCGGCAAACCCCTCACCGATGAGTCCGGCACGGTGACCGGTTGGCGCGGGGTCGGTTCGGACATCACCGGCGCCCGGGAGCTCGAGCTCGAAGCGATCCGGTTGTCGCGGTTTGACAACCTGACCGGGCTGTTGAACCGGCACGCCTTCCGCCAGCTCCTCGACACGTTTTTCGAAGCGGGATCACCCACAGACCGGACCCTCGTGCTCATCGATCTGGTTGGTTTTCGCGGCATCAATGAGTCGCGGGGGCATCAGTTCGGCGACGAATTGCTTCAGGCCGTGGCCCGACGGCTCCAGGCCGAAGTCGAGGATTCTTGGACGCTGGCCCGGCTTGATGGCGATGAGTTCGCCCTGCAGTGGGAGACTCACGGGCTGCCGACCCAAACCCAGGCCACCTTGAAGGCCCTTCTGCTGGCGTTGATCCAGCCGTACACCATCGGCAAGGACCGTTTTGAGGTGGCGTTTCGGTTGGGAACTGCGCGCGCCCCCGTCGACGCCACGAGCGCCGAACTCTGGTTGCGGTGTGCCAACCTGGCGCTCCGTTCGTCCAAAGGCGACGGTCGAACGTCGCTCGTGTCTTTTACTCCCGATGCAGTCGGCCGTCGACCGGAGCGAGCTGACGGTGGAGTATCAGCCGTTGATCGGCCTCAAGCAAGGGCTGGTCGTCGGCTTTGAGGCGCTTGCCCGGTGGAACTCGCCCGAAAAGGGCTCCGTATCTCCGGGGGTTTTCATTCCGCTGGCCGAAGAGTCGGAGTGCATTCTCAAACTGGGGCTGTGGGTGCTCGAAAGTGCCCTGAGGGAGGCCCAGACCTGGCCGCGCCACCTCGAGGTTTCCGTCAACATTTCGGGGGTACAGCTCGGTGTCCCCTCGATTGCCGACGATGTGCTCGACGTGATCCGCCGCGTCGGGTTTGACCCCAAGCGGCTTATCCTCGAAATCACCGAGTCGGCGTTGATCCGCAAGGACGAACACCTGGGTAAAACGTTGCGGGTGCTCAAGGACCAGGGGATACGGTTGGCGCTCGACGACTTCGGCACCGGCTACTCGGCACTCAGCTACCTGCAAGAGTTTCCCTTCGACAAACTCAAGATCGACCAGTCCTTTGTGCGTCACGTTGGCACCGACCAAGGTTCACCGGCCCTGCTGTCGTCGATTGTCGGTCTCGCCCGTGCGCTCGGGCTGTCGATCACCGGGGAGGGCATCGAAACCGTGGTCCAGCGGGATATCCTGAAGGCCTTGGACTGCGACGACGGCCAAGGGTATTTGTTCTCGCGGCCACTCGCAGCGGGGGCGTTGCGCGGCTTTATCGAAGAGGCCAGCTGACTCAATCGGTCCGTGGCAACTGGACTTTGCGGCGCGGTTGACCGACACTTCGGGGTATGTCATTTTCTGTCCGCTTCCTGACCGCGATCGTCCTCTTGGCCTGTTCCGGTGCGTTCGCCGTTGCTGGGGAGCTGACGAAGGACGAACAGGAATACCTCCGCTCGCTCGGACCGATCACCCTCGTCGTCGACCCGGACTGGGTGCCTTACGAATCCTTGGACGCCAACGGTCGCCACGTGGGGATTGCCGCCGACCTGGTGCGCCTGATCGCTCAGCGCTCGGGTGTCGAGCTCCAGTTGGTGCCGACCAAGAACTGGGATGATTCGATCGCGCTTTCGAAAGCGGGGCGAGCCCTGGTTGTCGGGTTTCTGAATCAGACCCGCAAACGCGACGAATGGCTGGTGTTTACCGATCCGTACCTGACGGATCCCAACGTATTCATTACCCGCGAGGAGCACGAGTACATTTCTGATCCGGCGCGTTTGAGTGGTGAAAGCGTGGCTCTGCCCTCGGGAACGAGCATCGAGGAACGGCTGCGCGCCGAATACCCCAACCTGAAGATCCTCTTGACCGCCAACGAGCAAGACGCGGTACACTTGGTCTCCGAAAGGGAGGCCGACATGACGTTGCGGTCGCTCACGATGGCCGCCTACACCATCAAATCCCAAGGGTTGTTCAACCTCAAAATCGCCGGTCAGATTCCGACGTTCACCAACCAGTTCCGCCTGGGGGTGTCGAAGGCGCAGCCCC
>JFJP01038434.1_pt1 | contig 17579 bp, 11 predicted proteins | sample 431651 | NCBI WGS metagenome assembly JFJP01 (sample SAMN02602958, study PRJNA72255) | Microbial mat metagenome, whole genome shotgun sequencing project. | biome: fresh water; feature: sink hole; material: water; isolation source: purple microbial (photo- and chemosynthetic) mats found in...
AGTTTCGATAATAACGTAACCGATTTCCGGATCAGTCTGCAGGTATTCTGCAGAGATGTTAATACCCTTGGAAGTAAAGCAGTTATTTATCTCCCGAAGTACACCCGGAACATTATGATGAATATGAAGGAATCTCTGTTTTGACACATTAGCCTGGAGTGATATTTCCACAAAGTTTACAGCCCCGATAGTAGATCCTCTATCGCTGAATTTAACAAGCTTTTCGGCTACTTCCAATGCAATATTAGCCTGAGCTTCAAGGGTACTTCCCCCGATATGCGGAGTAAGAATAACGTTATGAAACTCCTGCAGCTCAGATTCAAATGGCTCGTCATTTGAAGCAGGTTCTACCGGAAAAACATCAGCTGCAACACCGGCCAGATGTTTTGACCTTAAACCGTCCGCTATTGCCTTATAATCAACAACATCTCCTCTTGATGCATTAATAAGACAAGCTCCCTTCTTCATAATGGCAACCTGGTCTGTTGAGATCATATTTCTCGATAAATCCGTTGATGGCACGTGTATAGTGACAGTATCTGATATTTTCAGGAGTTCACTCAGATTAGGCATTGGTTTTGCGTTTCCAAGACTTAGTTTCTTCTCAATATCATAATAAACAATATCCATTCCCATGCTCTCTGCAAGGATTGAGACCTGTGTTCCAATATGTCCATAGCCAATAATGCCAAGTGTCTTTCCTCTTACTTCAACTGAATCTCTGGCTGATTTCATCCATATTTTATTATGAGCCAGGGCATTTTTTTCAGGAATACCTCTCATCAGCATAATACATTCAGCTATAACAAGTTCAGCTACCGATCTGGTGTTTGAAAACGGTGCATTGAAGACTGGTATCCCCAGCTTCTTTGCGGCCATAACATCAACCTGATTTGTACCAATACTGAAACAACCGATGGCAATTAATTTAGGAGCCTTCTTAAGTATTTCATTATGAAGCTCTGTTCGGCTTCTTATCCCTATTATATGCGTCTGCTGAAGTTTCGTTTCAAGCTCCGCATCTGACAGGGCTTCCTTAATGCATTCAATATCACTGTAACCATTTTCCCTGAAGTAATCAGGTGCATTATCATGAACTCCTTCCAGCAAAAGAACCTTAATCTTACTTTTATCGAGAGAATACTTTTTCATCAAAACTTACCTTTACGGAGCATTAAACGACATTTGTCAATTAATTTCCTCTTTTTAATTTCATTTATTCAAATTCCGTTGCTAAAATATAACAATTTTATCAGATCGCTTCTGTTTTTGAAATTAATACTATTTTCTTTGATAAACCTTTTTAATTCTGTCTCTCTGTTTTTAAAGATCCTGAGAAACTGTTTTTCATTTAGGAATTTCTGCATTTTTCCATTTATGAAAACCCAGTTAACAGTTGATTTATCAACTCTGTAGCCTTCTGGCAGGTTAATATTATAGGTCTTACTGTCGGTAAAAACTGTAGAGTATGATGTAGATGAGGTGGTCTGGGATGTACCTCCATATGCTGAAGATTTTCCCGGAGACATAAGATCACTCTTGTACTGGATAAACAGAGGAATGGCTGATTCTGCAACAACATCCAGGAAGATATCCTCATAGGGAATAAATCTTGTATTTTGAAGATAAACAGTATCGATAGTTTCAGTATTAATCAGGTCAAGTAATTTCCCTGATTTCTCAAATACCATTCTTCCGGAGAGTGTGTTATAATTCATCAGGGCACTTGTTACTGTTCCATTCCTGAACTGAACAACTCCTTTGGAAAAATCCTTAAAAAGATATTGAGAAAGCACATCTGAAGTATCAGGCTGTGCGATTAAGGCTTCAGGCATAACTATCCCAGCTATAATCAGCCAAATCTGAAAAAGCTTAGAAAATTTCATTTTAATGAGGTCCTCTGTTATCCAGAAGATAAGAGTAGAATAAAAGGTGAGCCAACTTCTGCATAATGGGAGAACAATCACCAAGACTTACCTTACGCTTCAGGGCCATCTCCTTCCATGCAGGAGGAAGAAAATCTGTCCGGCTCACCATCCCGTCATCTGGTCCCGGAGTGCAATATTTAGTATCAGCACCTGCTGTATTAATCCTTATGAAGCACATTGGACATGGTTCAGCTGAACTGAATACTATTAATCCGGGTTTATAAACATAAATGTTAACATATTGCTTTGCCTGCCTGCTCTCTTCGAAATTAGTGAGCAATGTCATTTCTGCATGAAGGTCAGATCTGTGCTTCTGAATCTGGCTGTTATGCGCAGCAGCAATAATCTTTCCTTCCTGATTGATAAGTACAGATCCGATACCATAACCACCCTGCATACAACTTTTTAAAGCCTGCATATTGGCTGCTTTGGCATAAATATCATCGCTGAATTCAGCCTCAGGCTGAAATGCAACAAGAAAAGTCTGAATTTTCTGAAAAATAATATTAACAGGATCATCGCTCTTTATTCCGAATGGAAGGTCTATCAGTTTACTTATAACTTCTTCACGGCTTCTGGTAACAAAATAGCCCGGGTCAACCTGATTATTGGTCGACTTTGCTTGCTGTGCATTTAACTGGACGACCAGTAATATTAAACAGACAAATGTTAACGATCGTTTCATAATCATATATTATTACCTTATGCGGGAAGCCCAATATCCAATAGCATAAAATTAATAATTATCCTGATAATTCTATAATCTAAAATTTAAAAAATCAGGACAACTAAATTATAAAATAGTCAATTATGCAGATAGTGATAATCAGGCTATTTGATAATTTCATTATAATGCCATGCAAGTTTCACAATATCAGACTGACGTGAAAACTTTATCCTGTTATCTTTAATATATTTCTTCAGCTCTGCCTCCTTTTCAGGGAAAAGCTTGAGGAACTGTCTGTCATTAATGAAACTGGAATATTCTTTCCCTGCCCTGATCCAGTAAACAGGATTTATTTGAACCTGATAATCTTTTGGCAGCTTCAGATTGTAATACCCGCTGGAGAGTTCCACTCCGCTCAGTTTTTTTGTACTGGAAACCTGGGAAGTACCACCATATCCGGCCGGGGCTCCGGGAGGCATCACAGATCCTGTATGCTGAACAAAGAGTGAAACAGGGGCAGCAAGCAAAACCTCGAAAAAAACCTTTCCTGAAGGAACAAACATACTATTCTGAACAAATACAGTGTCAATCAATTCTGTATTGGTCATGTCATACAGGTCCTTACCATTTTCGTACACCATTTTCTCAGTTACTATATTGTAATTGAGTATACTATTCTGTACCTGACCGTTCTTCATTTTGACTCTTCCCATTGAAAATTCCTGAAACAAGAACTGTGGCATTGATCCATCTGCAGTTGTCTGAGCATTACCCGGAAAGCAGGCAGCACACAGGAAAAACAGGATTATAACCTTTTTCATACTTTCTGTCATTAAATTTTACTGTTAATTATTTAACATAAGAGTTTAGCTTCTCCCACTTAACATTCCATTTTTTGTTATGCGGGAACTGATCACTTACACACATTGAAGCCACTGCAGTCAAAAGACCACCATTGCCGGGCAAATATATAGAAAGCCTGGCATCCTGATAATTATGGCCGTTTAAGAGATACCTGTTTTTCGGAGCGTCCATAAGCAGAAAGTCTATGGCCTGTTCTTCCCTGCCAATTGATGCAGCCGACATTGCCAGCATCGGAAAATCCCAGCCCCATGTTGACTTCCAGTTCCACTTTTTCGTAATTGTGTCGAGCGAATTTCCAAGGATAGTTTTATCAACCATCCTCGTTTCGGGAAGAACACCTGAAATCCCTGATACTATCGGGTGGTCGCTCATATATCTCGGATTTTCATATGAATCCTTCGTATCCTCTGAACAAAGATACAAACCGTCCTGTACAGCCAGACCTGAGATCTTCGAAATAACATCATCCCACCACGGAGAAGGCGCAACTCCCATCCTCTCTCTCCATTTTTGCGCTGTTTTCAGTCCCCAGTACCAGTAAACAAGCTCAAATGGAGGATTTATTGAAGTTTCAAGTTTTAAACTTTCCTGAGCCGGGATCAAAACCGGACCAAGAACGTATTGGGCTCTTGTGCTGTCGAACCATGCATAGGAAGCCATAAAATTGGCTGTCTCAAACACCAATTTGCTATACCTGGAAAGAATCTCCTTCTTGTCAGAAGCATTCTCATAAAGAAGTTCAGAATAGAAAATTGGATGAGGCTGCTGCCAGATCAGATAGGTACCAACATTGCTCGGACTCTCCCTCCCGTCAGGGCCCACCATTTTTGGCCATCTTACGCCCTTATACCCCTGATTTTCAGCTGTTGATCTTGCATTGTCAAAAATATCAAAATAATATTGCATTTGTTTCTCAAGGATATCAGCACGGTTCCACAGAGCGAAGTGCACCCCGTGCCACCAGTGCATCTCAAGATGAAACTTTCCATACCAGCTGTTATATGTTAGTCCGGTTTCAGCAGGTGGAAACTTACCGCTGCACTGAATCCTGGTCAGGTACTGAGAAAGAATCACTCTTCTTTCAAGCTCTTCCGCCCTCGGATCGGTACATTCTGAAAAATCTACTGCTCCCCCTGACAACCAGAAATCATTCCAGCTTTTGTTGCATTCAGTTTGTACTTCTTCAAAGGTTCTGGCATATCCTGTTCCGGGATCGGATAAAAAGTGGCAGGAGAAAGAAAAAACAGAATCAGTTACCTGTGGCTCAATATAGTACACATGTTTTGACACCTTACTTATATTTCCGCCTGTTCTGCTAAATAAAACATTATAGCTATCATTATCCTGACTCCTTCGAAACAAAGAAATGTTATTGGTGTCTGATAATAATTCTGTTGTATGTTTCTCAGGTGATAAAAAATTATATCCGCTCCATGCCGGGTTGGCTGCCGGAAAATTAAGCTCTATTTTCAGGCGGGACTTAGTTATCAGACCTGATACAATCCTCACGGAAACCATGTCATAATCGGGGTGACAAACAGTTACTACGTGAACAGGTTCACCTTCTATTTCAAATCTGCTGTCTATTTCACCTTTCCACAGGTTTAATCGCTGAACAGGATTCTTAATGTCAGTAATTGCTATTTCAGTTCCGTCTCCCTTAATAATCTTTAGTCCGATCAGGCCAAGTTGTATCCTGTGAGGATTAGCTCTGAGCCATTCAGAAGCTGCTGCTTTCCGTTCATCTTCACCAGCTCTGTACTGGTTAACATAATCAATACTTCTTCCGTGAACATCATAACTCTTATAAACATCATTCAGGTTGTAATTTTCAGGATTTTCGGCGGTATGCCAGCCCCAGTTCGACATTGTACCAAGCGGAACACCTTTTGCATAGAATTCCGGAAATGACTGTAACCCTGTAATATCAGCAGTAAATGCAAATTCTCCATTGCCTACTGAAAGGGAATTTAAGCTATCGATTACAGAATTTTCAATATTATGCCTTGAGACAAGAGCATAACGGTCAATTGCAGAATTTCCTGTACAGCTGACTGCTGAAGAGAGAATGACTGACACAATCAGACCAAGGAAGACATTTTTCATTGTATTCTGCTATTTACATACTTATCAATCTGATACTTTCAGAGAATAACAAGGCAGTATAAACTGCAAATTTTCAAGTGATGAAAGTCTTTATAAATGTATCTAAAATATTGAAAAAATTAATTAAGATTGTTTTTTAAATTAGATTTGCCGGAAATTTATCACCTCTTACTTAAATAATTAATGGATGCTGAAATAACAATTATAGGTGCAGGAGTAATTGGCCTTGCTATTGCTGAGAAATTATCCATGAGCCACAAAAATGTCTTTCTGATCGAGAAACACCCGACTTTCGGTCAGGAGACAAGCTCTAGAAACAGTGAGGTAATACATGCCGGAATCTATTACACAAAAGATAGTCTGAAATCAAAACTCTGTGTAGAGGGTAAGAACCTTTTATACGACTTCTGCAGGAAGCATGATGTGCCTTTCAATAACTGCGGAAAACTTATTGTAGCCACTTCAGAAGAGGAGATATCTGTGATTGAAGGAATAAGGCAAACGGCAATCAGGAACGGGGTTGGAGATTTGCAGGTACTCGACAGGCATCAGATAGCAGAACTGGAACCCAATATTTATGCTGTTAAAGCTCTATTCTCTCCTTCCACAGGAATCATTGATTCCCATATGCTTATGAAACAATTTGAAACAAATACTATCAACAACGGAGGCCAGATAGTGTATGGAAGTGAAGTAACAGGAATAAAAAAAACAGAGGGAGGTTATGAGATCAGGCTTCTTGACGCAGATAAACAGGATTACACTTTCACTTCCGGAATAGTAATTAATTCTGCCGGGCTTACTGCAGATAAGATTTCAGAAATGACTGGAATTATAGACGAAAAACTTAAAATTCATTTCTGCAAAGGAGAATACTTCAGGATTAACCCACCTAAAAACAGGTTAATAAAAAGACTCGTTTACCCGGTTCCGCATCACAACATGGAAGGTATAGGCATACACATAACAATTGATATGGGCGGAGGAGTAAAACTTGGCCCTGATGTAAAATACCTTGAATCAAATACATACGATTACAAATTAACACCTTCAAAACAAGAGGATTTTTTTAAATCAGCAAAGAAATTCCTGCCGTTTCTTGAATATGATGATATTGCACCTGAAATGGCCGGAATCCGGCCAAAGACTCAGAGACCGGGGGAAGAACAACGCGATTTTTATATTGAAGAAGAGAGTAAAAGAGGATATCCCGGATTTATTAATCTCATAGGAATGGAGTCACCGGGATTAACATCATCTATAGCAATCGCAAAATATGTAAGCAATCTGATTAATAATACGATATAATTTTCATAAATTTAATCCTTTCAAATCAAATCCGGAATCCCCGGGAAAGGAGGATTAAAATGAGACTCTCAATGGTTACAGGAAGAATTATCACAACACTTTTACTTTGTTCTGTTTCAGTATGGACTATAGCTCAGTCCAATAATCAGGCCTCGGACTATAAACCTGAGGTAGGGCAGGAAGGGAAAGATGTAATATGGGTTCCCACGCCCGATGAGCTGGTTAAAAAAATGCTTGAAGTAGCTGAAGTTACTCCAAAAGATTTTGTCATTGATCTCGGCTCTGGCGATGGTCGAACAGTAATTGCAGCAGCCAAAATTGGTGCGAAAGCCATTGGTATAGAATTTAATCCCGACATGGTTGCTCTATCAAAAAAGAATGCTGAGGAGGCAGGAGTTAAAGATAAAGCCTCATTCCTGCAAACCGATCTTTTTGAGTATGATCTATCCGAAGCCACTGTTATTACAATGTTTCTTCTTCCTGACATAAATCTCAGGTTAAGACCAAAACTTCTCGATCTCCAACCCGGAACAAGAATTGTTTCAAATACTTTTACAATGGGTGACTGGGAGCCGGATTATGAGGTTACCACTAATGATGAATCATCAAGCTGGTATACCGCATTAATGTGGATTATACCGGCAAAGATTGAAGGTATATGGGAACTCGCTTCAGGACAGCTTGAGATAAGACAGGAATTTCAGATGTTCTACGGAACCCTTAAAAATGATAAAAAAACTTCAAATATTTCTGAAGGAAGGATAACCGGAGATACAGTAAATTTCAGAGTAAACGGAGACTCATATACCGGAAAGGTAACAGGTAATACAATAACAGGTACTGTTACAAGAAACTCAACTAAAACTGACTGGTCAGCTAAACTAAATTAAACAGGTTGCTATTTCCTGTTAGCATGCCTTCCGGTGCCATCACCGGTATCTTTAATCCCCCCAGCCGGATTTAACCTCTCAAGCTCAGCCCTGAGTTCCTTCCTTGCCGCAATCGCTTTTGGATCATTTGTGCTGGCAGGAACAAGTATCTCTTCGAAAGGAGCTTTGCTCATATCATATAACTCATCAGTCTGGTTAAGCTTCCATCCCTTACTCCTGACATACCACATATTTGCAAGCTGCACAAATATTGATTTGCGTGGATTTCCTTTTTCTCCGTGAAGCTGGGCATTAAAACTCTGACCATCTAAAATTTTGTCTTTTGGAAGTTGCACTCCTGCTATTTCGGCAAATGTCGGAACAAAGTCTACCGCACTTATAAGGTCGTTAGAGACTTTGCCTTTGGGGGTAACTCCTGGCCAGTAAGTTATGAAAGGAACCAATCCACCGCCTTCAAGCATTGATCCTTTCTGACCGCTTAGCCTCCTGCCGCCTATAGTTGCAGCATCCGCCCTGCCTCCTGCGGTTCCATTATCGCCAAAGAAGATCAGAATGGTGTTGTCACTCAGTTTTAACCTATCAAGCTCCGATACAAGTTGCCCTACCAGCTTATCCATATATGATATGTTATCACTGTACAGATTTTTACTGTCAGATTTGCTGTCGGGGGTAGGAAGTATCTCTGTATGAACATGTGACATTGAATAGTATACATAGAATGGTTTATCATGGTTTTCCGTTAAAAAGTCGACAAGCGTCCGGTGCATAACATCAGGAAGATATTCCTTATCCCTTAGATTTACAGTCTTCCCATTCAGTATGTAGGTCTTTCCCTTTTCCTGAGTGTTCCAGTATATGCCACTTCCCTGGAATTTGAGGTACTGGTCAAATCCGAACTCCGCCGGTCCAAGAGGCAGTTGTCCCCATTTACCTATTGCAGCAGTGATATAACCGGCTTTTTTCAGGTATGATGGCATAAAAGTTTCGACAGCAGGACTCATCTGACCTGTTGCATCCTGGTTAGTTGCCCCGGTATGGTATAAGTGACGACCGGTCAGAATAGTTGCACGTGAAGGGCCTGATAACGGAGCTGTAAATGCGTTCGTAAAACGGATTCCCTGGTTTGCAAGCCTGTCGATGTTAGGAGTCTTATAATTATCTGCTCCATAGCAGCCAACATCACCAATGCCAAGGTCGTCAGCGAGAATGAATATAATATTAGGCAATTTCCCTGCTGGTTTATCCTCAGAATTTAAATTATACTCTGCCGAAACATGACCTGTCCCGGTAAACAATCCAGCCGCTACCATGGAGGCTGTTTTAATTGAATCTAGTTTTTTCATAATTTGGCCTGAAGATTAAGGAAGTTGACTATTTTTTTGTTCATGTCTTTCATAACAGATGAATATTCTTTTTCACCGGCAACATTTAATGTCTCATTCGGATCATTTTTATAATCATATAATTCACTGGCGACTATGAGGTCTCTGCTGAACGGCTTGCTGCTCCGGTAATAATCCTTCAGCCATATAGTATACCTGTATTGCCCTGTCCTTATTGAATAGCCCATGAATTCACCTTTTGACCAGCCTAACCTTGCATTTTCGAGTTTGTTTGCAGGTCTAGGATATTGGCTTACAGCAAATTCCTTAACCGATTTATTAGGATCCTTCATAACCGGGACCTGGCTTTTACCGTCAAGTTGAGCGGGAACGGCAAGACCGGTAAGCTCGCATAGAGAAGGAAATATATCGACAAATTCTGATGGTGAATAGGTAACAGAGGGCTTAATGAATGGTGCCGATATTATAAGCGGAGCATGGGTAGCCTGTTCAAAGTTTGTGTGTTTGCACCAAAGGTTATGGTCTCCCAGATGCCACCCATGGTCGCCCCAAAGGATTACAACTGTATTTTCTGATAATCCCAGGGAATCGAGAGCATTTAACAGAATCCCAATCTGTTCATCCGTATAGGAGGTTGCCGCATAATATCCATGAATAAGCTCTTTTTGTTTATCCAAAGGAAGGGTCATGCCGACTTGCTGATCAGAGAAAGAAGCTAAGGACGGGATATCGCTATAAGCACTTAATTCAGCTGCAGTATGATATCCTATTTCCGGACCATTTTTTGCTTTTTGCTGATATGCAGCAAGCGGCATAGAATTACGATCGTACATATCCCAGTATTTTTTCGGAGCTACGAAAGGGAGATGAGGTTTGCTGAAACCAACTGCGAAAAAGAAAGGTTTGCTGTCTTTTGAGAGCATCGCAAGGATATCCTTAGCATGCAGGACATTCGCCCCGTCATTGTAGGCATTGTCAGGTACATCTGCACATTCAACAGATGGCTTGATGTACTTCGCTATATAATCATTCAACTCGGCACCTTTCAGCCCTTTGTTTTGTCCTTCAGCCCGGTACTTTGCAAACAGAGCCTTGGTTTTTGGTAGCTGGTATCCTCCCTCTGGTCTTCCTGTGTTTTCTGGAAAGTACTCATCCGATCCTTTATAGTAGGGGATGCTCCATGAAGGCTTGTCAAGCTCATTATCAACACATCTCGGATCATAGATCTTGCCTATCCCCGCTGTCAGATAACCCTGGGAGATAAGGTATTGAGGCAATGTAAGTATATCCGGGTTAACATCCCTCATTTTTGTTGCCAGATCCCATACACCTGTATAATCTGGTCTCATCCCGGTCATTAAGCTTGCGCGAGTTGGTCCGGAGACAGCCTGTTGACAATAGTTTGCCATGAACACTGTTCCCCGCTTAGCAAGTCGATCGATATTAGGAGTCTTAACAAGCTTGTCTCCGTAGCACCCAAGTACAGGTTTCAGATCATCTACTGCAATAAACAGTATATTCATTTTCTTTTCCTGGGCCATAAGTGGACTTAAGCTGAGCCCTACCTGAGCCGCAATGCCCAGTGACTTTAGTAATTTGTTCATTTTTGAAATTTCGATATCCTTTTCCCTGCTATATAATTAAATATTTCACCGTTTTAATGAATATATCAATTTCAGGATCACCTTTCAGGAATCCGATTGATCTGAGAAATATGTCTGTTTCCCTGACAGTTTTTATAAAATAAGGATTTACCAGATCTTCATCCTTTCTGTAATTGAAGAATCCGTGAGGCTGTCCGTCGTACAAGAAAAGATCGCATCTGCTTCCTTCTTCTTCCATCCTCTGCTTGTACAACCTTGCCGTTTCGACTGGAATAAGCCTGTCATTTGTTCCAAGGAAAACTATTGCCGGAGGAATACCTTTTCTTATATTATGTATTGGGGATATTTCGGTGTAACGGTTGCCAATCCTTTCATAACCATATCCGGAGGGGCCGTTATCAAAAACAGGATTAAAAAGAACCTGTACATCCGGCCTTGCATTTATACTCAGATCATCTTCCGGATCATCTAATCCGGATATAGTAGCTGCAGCTGCTGCAAGATGCCCCCCTGCAGAACCACCCGAAGCAACAATTGCAGATGTATCTATATTGAGAAGCTCAAAATTTTTCCTCAGGTAGCGGATTGCTGATTTGGCATCTGATACTGCATCAAATGGAGAAGTGTTATGCCTGTTTTTTACCCTGTAGTCTGCGAGGACGGTTACCATGCCACGTGATGCAAAATACTCCGCATGCGGCCTGAACTGGGTTATATTTCCTGAATTCCAACCTCCTCCAAAGAAGAAGATGATTGCCGGATAACAAATTTTATCATCAAAATCCTGAGGTTTCTTCACAAAAAGCTTTAATCCGATGGTGTCGACCTGCTTATAAGTATACCCGCAAAATTCAGACAGACTATTGATTACCTGACCATCTTCATTTCTCAGATACGAAGGGCCAGTTTGTTCACTGGAGGCGTAAAGCTTAATAGACCTGGCATTTAAAACTGGCTCGAAACATCCGGCAGTTTTCAATGGTCCTGGGCGCTCATTTCCTGCAATGTCTGAATTTATATGGCTGTCATCATCAAGGATGGGGATATCTAACATCGATACATCATATACCACAGAATCTTCAACAGGGATCTGTTCTTTGGGCTGATAAAATCCGAATTGGTTCATTTCACATACAATATCTGTTTTGTAAAATCCCGCGGAATCAGTCTTCTTTGTCGCAGAACAGATTACATTGTTTTGAAATTTTTCTTTTCCTGTCGAATTTTCAAAAATCATACCTGCGGGAGAAATGAAAAGGTTTTTTCTGATATGGACCATTTCAGGTTTAAAGTCACCCGTTGCCCCAAGTTTGATTGTTCCTGACCGTACAAAAGTATTATTTGTGATAAGAATATCTTTAAGAGGGTCAACATGGTAGTTCTCGAGACTTATTGAAAAGAATCTTCCAGTGCTGAAATAGTTATTGTACACCATCTGGGTTCCACCCTCTTTGATCCGGATCCCAGCCCCGTTCAGGAAAAAATTGCCATATACTGAATTATTGCTTCCATGTCGCAATGTTAAATGCGAGGCTCCATTATCGATGAAAGTATTGTAACGGATTATATTTTCGCGGGCTTTGTTTGAAATAATTTCGCCATCACCGTTACACCTTGTGAAAAAACAATATTCCACTATAGTACGACTGATAAATTTCGATTGAAAACTATATCCAATTCTGAGAGCTTCCATACCATAATCGCCACCTGAGTTTCTTGGAGCTATATGATTTTTAAATGAGCAAAACCTGATTATATTATAACCTGGGTTGATCGAATCAACAGCAACCTGAAAGATTGATGTGCCCTCTTTTCCAGGAGGGGCAGGATGCTTTTCTTCAAAATTACAGTATTCGATAGTATTATACCTTCCCAGGGTGGTTATATGAAAGTAATAATGAGATGTATAACCAGAGATATTAATGTTACTTACAATATTTTTACTTCCCTCAACGGTAAGCACATCGTTTGTAATTGAACCATCAATGAACTGGAAGCCAGAAAAGATAAGGCTGTCAGCTGATAGGATTACTGAAGAGGATCCACTGAAAATTACCTTCCCAGGAACTTCAGCCATAATTACTAATCCATTGGTTTTTATAGTCAGTTTTATGTCGTTATACAGGCCGTTTCGCCAGATAAGAGTATCTCCAGATACCAGAACGTTTTTTCTCTCATTGTATTCCTTCAGAGAACCAACAATTGATGTTTTTGCGGACACTGCAGTGATGTTGAGTAAACAAATTAAAAAAAACAGTGCTCTAATTTTGTTGATTACCATTCGTTGATGTATTAAGCCTGATTGTTATATTTCGTTTAGAAGTCAGCTCTTTTATAAACACCATTCTTTCAGATTTCTTATTCTACCACGGTACCTTATTTCTTACTTGTATCAATTGGCGCCCTGAAATCGGCAATTTTGGCATATGCTGCACAACTGTTTAATTCGCGCTGCATACACTCTTCAAACATTTTCTCCATCATAAGTCGTTCCTTCTGATATTTAGGAATATCTACAACATTTTCTTTTTCCAGCGGATCTTTATAATAATCATACATCTCCCTGGCAATCACTGCTTTTTCATCAAAAGGTATATTTGTTTTCCAGCTTTTACCAAACCAGACTGTGTAACGGAATTGTTTTGTACGGATCGAATATCCCATTTTATCTTTCCCCCGCGGATATTGGCTAAGTGCATAAGCTCTTATTTCTGCTGAAGGGTTTTCTATAGCAGGAATAAGACTGATCCCATCGAGGTATTTTGGTTTGGGAATATTTACGAGATCGCAAAGTGTAGGAAAAATATCAACAAATTCAGAGGTGGCTTCCGCTTTAATTCCAGTATGCCGACCAGGGACACTCATCATCATTAAAGCATGAGTGGCCTCTTCGAAATTAGTGTGCTTATTCCACAAGCCATGGTCACCGAGATGCCATCCGTGATCGCCCCAAAGTACAATAATTGTATTGTTACGTATTCCAAGACGGTCAAGTTCGTTGAGAAGCTGCATGATCTGAGCATCAGTATAAGACATTGCAGCATAGTAACCATGTATCAGCTCTTTCTGCTTATCTGCAGAGAGATGGTCGAGCTCCTTTTCAGAATAACTGTCGAAATCAGGAATATCAGAATAGTTTTTAAGTTCACCTGATCGATGGTAAGCAAGTTCAGGGCTCCCGGTGGCTTTCTTCTGAAATGAAGCAATTTCAAATTCTTTCCTGTCGTACAGATCCCAGTACTTCTTAGGCGCAACAAATGGAAGATGAGGCTTAAGGAACCCAACTGCCATAAAAAAAGGTTTCTTGCCTTTGGTTAAAGACCTAAGTTGCTCAATTGCCATTTCTGTAAGTCTTCCATCGTGATAAGTATTATCCGGAACATCAGCGCATTCAACCGCTTCTCCTCTTCCATTTGCTTTTGGAGAGAAGGGTAGTGCATAAGTAACAGTTTTCGCATCCTGGTATGGAATACTCCATGAAGGAGCATCATGACCGGGACCAGTACTACCCATATGGTAAATCTTACCCATACCGGCAGTTTCATAACCATTTGATTTGAAATACTGAGGCAGACTCACCACATTGGGATTAACCTGCCTGAAATCGGTTATGAGATCCCAAACCCTTGACTTATCAGGATACATTCCTGTTAACAAACTGGCCCTTGTAGCTCCGCTTATAGCCTGCTGGCAATATACATTTTTAAAGACCACCCCTTCTCTGGCCAACCTGTCCATTCCAGGAGTTTTTGCATGCTTGTCGCCATAAGCACTAACCCATGGTTTCAAATCGTCGACTGCGATGAAGAGAACGTTCATTTTCTTTTCCTGGGCATGTATATGGGTAACGCTCAATCCTACCTGAGCCGCAACACCGATAGTGGCAAGTAGCTTATTCATTTGCAGTATGTTTTATATATTTCAAATCAAATGTACAGAGCCAATATAACAATAAAGTTAATATTTACCCTGTCCATAAAGGGATTTCTTGATTGTTCTTTTAAAGAAAAAATGTGCTGAATTCAATAGAAAAATGTCAGGATAATAACTATAATTTACTTCTCAGCAACTTCTGAAGATCCGCCATTTCATCCCTGAAACGGGCAGCTTCTATAAAATCGAGTTCTGCAGCTGCTTTTTCCATACTCTTTTTTGTTTTCTCAATAGCTTTCTCAAGGGCTTCACTGTTCATGTACTTTATTACAGGGTCAGCTGCAATGTCCGGACGATCAGGCTCAATGTAAGCTTTAGAAGCAGCTCCTTTCTTGCCCAAACCACTGAGGGCTGAACCTGATTTCCTGACGATCTGAGTCGGAGTGATGCCCATCTCTTCATTATATTTCATCTGTTTGGCGCGCCTTCTCTCAGTTTCGTCTATTGTCTGCTTCATGCTTCGCGTAACATGATCAGCATACATTATAACCTTACCATTCAGGTTACGCGCTGCCCTGCCTGCCGTCTGTGTCAGGGATCGTGATGATCTCAGGAATCCTTCCTTATCAGCATCGAGTATAGCAACCAGTGATACCTCGGGAAGATCCAGTCCCTCTCTCAGAAGATTGACCCCTACCAGAACATCAATTGATCCATTCCTCAGAGCTTCCATTATATCTATCCTGTCGAGTGTATCAATATCTGAATGTATGTAGCTGCATTTTATATTGTAGCGAATGAGATAAGAAGAGAGTTCTTCAGCCATTCTTTTTGTTATTGTTGTAACAAGTACCCTCTCTCCTGCTGCGGAACGCGAGCGTATCTCTGCCATCAGATCGTCTATCTGGTTAAGACTCGGCCTGATCTCAATTGGCGGATCAAGAAGTCCTGTAGGCCTGATAACCTGATCGACAAAAACGCCTTCGCTCTTTTCGAGTTCATAGTCGGCCGGTGTGGCACTGACAAAAATTGTCTGTCCGGTGAGTGATTCGAATTCTTCTATCTTCATTGGCCTGTTATCAAGAGCAGCAGGCAATCTGAATCCATATTCAACAAGAGTCTCCTTGCGCGAACGGTCGCCACCAAACATTGCTCTGACCTGGGGCAGACTAACATGACTCTCATCAATTACTGTTATAAAATTTTCAGGAAAATAATCAAGCAGACAGAAAGGTCTGGTACCGGGTTTCCTTCCGTCAAAATATCTCGAATAATTCTCTATACCACTACAGTAACCAAGTTCTTTTATCATCTCAAGATCATACAGAACTCTTTGCTCAAGTCTTTTAGCTTCCTCCTTTTTGCCAATCTCATTGAAATGAGCTGTCTGCAGCATCATATCATCCTGAATCTCGCTTACTGCAAGGTTTATTCTCTCCCTGGTAGTAACAAATATATTTGCTGGATAGATTATATATTCATTCAGGACATCAATCCGGTGACCATCAATAGGGTCAAAAGTGTTGAGTTCCTCTATCTGATCGCCAAAGAATATAACTCTTACAGCGATATCGGCATATGCCGGAAAGATGTCAACAGTATCTCCCCTGACCCTGAAGGTACCATGTTTAAATTCCAGTTCATTGCGCGAATAGAGACTATCGACGAGTTTTCTCAGAAAGAAATTTCTCGCAATATTCTGTCCTTTCCTGATATGAACAGTATTTGAATGGAAATCATCAGGATTTCCGATGCCATAAATACATGATACAGAAGAAACTACGATAACATCTCGGCGTCCGGAAAGCAGTGAAGAAGTAGCGCTTAGACGGAGTTTTTCAATTTCTTCGTTGATAGAAAGGTCTTTTTCTATATAAGTGTCTGAAACAGGGAGGTATGCCTCGGGCTGGTAATAATCATAATATGAGACAAAATACTCTACCCGGTTTTCAGGGAAGAATTGTTTGAACTCACCATAGAGCTGAGCCGCTAGTGTTTTGTTATGGCTAAGTACCAGAACAGGCCGGTTTACCTGTTCAATTACGTTTGCAATAGTAAATGTCTTACCTGATCCTGTAACTCCAAGTAAAGTCTGAAAGGGAACACCCTTATTTAGACCTGCAACAAGCTGTTTGATAGCTTCAGGCTGATCTCCGGTAGGTTGAAAATCAGAAATTAGTTTAAAATCCATAGGGTAAATGAAGATGAATACATAGCAAAAATACACAAATATCGTGTTGTAAGGTCATGCCATGGCATGACCCTACAAATTACAAAAAAAGGCGCCAATCAGCGCCTTTTCTATAGTAATAATGGTATATCTAACCCAGATATCCCTTTAGTAATCTGCTTCGTGATGTGTGTCTGAGTCTTCTGATTGCTTTTTCCTTAATCTGACGGACTCTTTCACGGGTAAGACCGAATTTTTCACCGATCTCTTCAAGTGTCATTTCCTGACAGCCAATTCCAAAAAAGAATCTTATAATATCTCTTTCTCTTTCGGTAAGAGTTGCAAGAGCCCTGTAGATCTCTCTTGAGAGAGACTCATCCATCAGTAGTTTATCAGCAACCGGGGAATCAGAGTTTGTAAGTACATCAAGCAAACTGTTGTCTTCACCTTCAATAAAAGGAGCATCAACAGATACATGACGACCTGATACTTTGAGAGTATCTGTCACTTTTTCCTTTGGTAACTCAAGAACATCAGCAAGCTCCTCAGGCGAAGGAGTACGTTCATTCTCCTGCTCGAATTTTGAGAAAGCCTTATTTATCTTATTGAGTGAACCAACCTGGTTTAATGGTAATCTGACAATTCTCGACTGTTCAGCAAGAGCCTGAAGAATCGACTGCCTTATCCACCATACAGCATAAGAGATAAACTTGAATCCACGTGTTTCATCAAATTTTTCTGCAGCCTTAATAAGGCCCAGGTTTCCTTCATTGATTAAATCGGGAAGGCTAAGTCCCTGGTTCTGATACTGTTTTGCAACAGATAC
>JFJP01038435.1_pt1 | contig 17578 bp, 9 predicted proteins | sample 431651 | NCBI WGS metagenome assembly JFJP01 (sample SAMN02602958, study PRJNA72255) | Microbial mat metagenome, whole genome shotgun sequencing project. | biome: fresh water; feature: sink hole; material: water; isolation source: purple microbial (photo- and chemosynthetic) mats found in...
ACCAGGGGGACAAAACTGCTGAGTCCAAGTTCAAAGAGATTAATGAGGCCTATGCTGTCCTGTCGGATGTGGAAAAGAAAAAACAGTATGATACCTACGGCTCCACGGATTTTCACCAGCGCTATTCCCAGGAAGAGATTTTTCGCAACTTTGACTTAAACGATATTCTGCGCCAATTTGGAGCCGGTGCGGGCGGCGGTGCCAGAAACTTCCGTACCAATATGGGTGGAGGCGGAGGGCAACCGTTTCAATCCTTTTTTGGACAGGCCGGCGCCGGTAGAACAGGTGGCTGCGGATCAGGTGGTTGCCACCAGCCCGAGAAGGGTCATGATCTTACTTATCAGTTGGTTGTCACCCTTGAAGACGTCATGCATGGCGCTGAAAAGAACATCACCCTGCGGACCAATGGGGCGAGCCAAAATGTCACGGTTAAGATTCCAAAAGGCATTGAAGCCGGAAAAAAACTGCGTCTGAAGGGAAAGGGTGCCCCATCACCCCAGGGTGGACCTCCCGGTGACCTCTATTTAAAGGTACAGGAGAGTAGGCATGAGCGTTTTACCCGGGAGGGGGATGACCTGGTTTGTGAAAAATTAATTCCCTTCAGTGATGCCTGCCTGGGAACAAAGGTTGAGGTCGAAACCCTGGAAGGAAAGAAATTCGCAGTCAGCGTGCCTGCCGGGATTCAGCACGATGCCAGGCTGCGGATTAAAGGGCACGGTTTGCCCAGCGGGCCTTTGGGCCATCGTGGCGATATCTATGTGAAATTTGGGGTGCAGGTTCCAGCCCAGCTAACCCCGGAGGCGGAAGAGCTGCTTTCCAGTCTGCAGAAAGCAGGAATGTGATGCACCCTGCGCCTTTTTTTTTAATCCGCGTTATTCTTTTCAATAGCCAGAATTTCATCCAGATGATCGACAAAGACCTGAACCAAGCGGGGGTCAAAATGTCGTCCTGCTTCCTCCCTGATTAACGCCACCGCCTTGTCGAGTGGCCATGGCTCCTTGTAGGGGCGCCGTGAAAGCAGGGCATCAAAGACATCGCTTATCGCTGCTATCCGCCCGTAAATCGAGATTTCTTCTCCTTTGAGTCCTTGCGGGTAGCCGCTGCCATCCCATTTTTCATGGTGTGACAGGGCAATCGTTCCGGCCATCCACATGATGTCAGCCGGATAGTCTCCAATGATATCTCTGCCGATTTGGGCATGACGCTTCATGATCTCCCACTCTTCTCCGTTGAGCTTGCCGGGTTTGAGAAGGATATCGTCGGGGATGCCGATTTTGCCGATATCATGCATGGGACTGGAATACAGTATCAGTTCACAGGTTTTTTCATCTAAGCCCGCACCACGTCCAATGATTTCAGAGATTTGGCTCATCCGCAGCACATGGGCGCCGGTCTCGTTATCCCGAAATTCACCCGCCGTGCCAAGCCTTCGCACAATCTCCAACTGCACCCGACGGATCTCTTCCGTTCGTTTGTGAACCTCTTCCTCCAGCACATCTCCCCGTATCAACTGCTGTTTGTAGAAATATCGAGTTTCGAGCATGTTACGAATACGAAGCATGACTTCCCACTGTTCAAAGGGCTTGGTGACAAAATCCTTGGCTCCGAGTTTGAGGGCCTCCTGCCGGGTCTGCATATCGGTCTGGGCCGTTAAGACCAGGATGGCAAGATGATCATCACCCAGCTCTTTCTGCAGTTGTTCCATAACCTCAAGGCCATTCAAGTAGGGCATGCGGATGTCAAGGAGGATGAGATCAAAGGACTGCTTCCGACATAAAGGCAAAACCAGCCTGGAGTCAGTGGTTGAGGTAACATTGTCATATCCCTCATCTTCGAGAATAAATTCCAGAAGAGAAACGTTGGCCGGGTTGTCATCGACAATCAGGATGGTTGATTTTTTCAGTTCATCATCCAGAGAAGGATCCACTGACGAATTTTTCTCTATCATTTCTTTTCTTCCTTGAGGACTGTGGTGAGGATGGTGTGCAGTTTCGGCACGTCCATGGGTTTAGTAAAATATTCAATACATCCGAGTTTACCGAACACGTCCTGCTGGTCAGTTGATGTGTTTGGCAAGGCCTTCATTCCCAGGGAGAAAACGGGGATATTTTTTGCCTGGAGATGTTGCTGCAGGCTGAAAATTCCATCAGCCGCGCCTGTTTTAATAAGATCAATATTAAAAATAATAAGATTTGGATTGAGCATTTCAACGGCCTGGAATCCTTTTTCCAGGGTCTTACGAATGACCAGCGACGCTTGCGGCCATTGGCTCATGAGCTCACGCATCCGGGAGATATCGTCAGCATTATCTTCGATATAAAGAATTGTAATGCCATTGGAGGCCAGATCAGTCTGTCCGCTGATTGGCGTCGAGATCATGCTCGTCAGATCATCAAGGTCAACCGCCAGTGGAAAAGCTACCCTGAAAGTGCTACCAGAGCCGGGAATACTGGTAAAATCAATGGTTCCCTGCATAAGTTCAACCAGCTGCTTGGTGATGGTCATTCCGATACCGGTCCCCTCCACCGTGGTATTGTCCTGGGCAAGTCGAGTGAAGGGGACAAAGATCTCCTTCTGTTTGTCCGGGGCAATACCAATACCGGTATCTATTACCCGGATGCATACCATTTTTTCTGCCACTTCCCCGGCTATGGTGACGGTACCGTCAGGTCGATTGTACTTGATGGCATTGCTCAGCAGATTCAGCATTACCTGCTGAAAGCGGGTCGGATCGGCCTTGATGGCAGGCAACTCTTGAATGGTATCGTCAATATGGATGCTGACCTTGGTATTAAAAGCCAGTGATTCCACCAGGGCAAGGCAGTTATTGATCCCTGTGGCTGGTAAAATGTTTTTGATGGAAAGGACCAGCTTCCCTGATTCAATGCGGGATAGATCAAGGATTTCATTGATGAGGGCGAGCAGGTAATGGCCAGCGGTGTTGATCTGGAGGACCTGTTCCTGTTGGCGTGGCGTTAATTGGCTGGTTTTACTATTAATGAGTAGCTTCGAAAATCCGTTGATGGCGTTAAGCGGGGTGCGCAACTCATGGCTCATCCGGGAGAGAAATTCGGATTTGGCCTTATTGGAGGCCTCTGCCTGTTCACGGGCAAGTTTAAGCTCGGTGATATTTTCCTTCATTGCCACGTAGTGGGTAATGTCATCGAACTCATTTTTCAAGGGGGCTATTACCACGTTTTCATAGTAGATCTCCCCATTTTTTTTCCGATTGGCTAGTTCTCCCTGCCATATTTTTCCCTGGGAGATAGCTTGCCACATCGCTTGAAAAATTTGAATGGGTGTGAGTCCACTGTTGAGAATCCTTGGATTCTGTCCCAGCACCTCGGCCCGGGAATAGCCGGTGACCACTTCAAATTGCGGGTTGACATACTCAATAACCCCATCTTTATTCGTGATCACCACGCTGTGCGGACTCTGCTCAATGACCAATTGCAGCTTGCGCATCAGGGCGTCAGCCTCTCGTTTAGCCGTTATGTCACGGGCCGTCAGCAGCAGTCCATTGATGGCCTTGTCATTGAAAAGGTTGTGAAAGGAGGAGTCCAGGATGAGGTATCGGCCATCACTGGCTAAAATCCGATGCTCCAGTCTTTTTTCAGGGACGAGTGAGGCCAGAAATGCGCTGAATTGATCCCTGCCAAAGCGGATATCATCGGGGTGCAGATAGTCATAAAGATTTTGACCTTCAATAAACTCCGGCGAATATCCTAGTATTCTCCAGATGGAAGGGCTGGCATAGGTAATTATCCCGTTTCCGTCAATGATTGTAATCAGGTCATTACTGCTCTCAATGAGGGTTCGATAATAATGTTCACTTTCCTGGAAATAGGCCTGTATTTTCTGACGTTTCTCAATCTCTATCTGAAGGTTTGCCGTTCGTTCATAAACGGTTGCCTCCAGATTTTTATGGGACTCGGCCAGGGCCATTTCAGCAAGTTTTCTATCCGTTACATCAAGACTGTATTCGATCATCTGGACAACGTATCCATCAGCATCAAACACGGGATACCCATGCACCTCAACATAGATCTTTTTCCCGGCCTGATTGTAATGGATGTGTTCCAGGGTTACCGGCTGACCACCCCGCTTGACCTCAGCCAAGGGGCAGGGATGATCCTCGCAATTACATGGATCATCCCTGTGATGGGTCAGGGTGTAACAAAACCGGTTGTGTTCAGGATTTAATTGGCGGGCAGCATCGTTCAGCATCTTGATCTCATAGGTATCCGCATCCACCACATAAAAAGGATGGGCCAGGGAATCAATGATGGTTTTTAAAAAGACGGCCTGCAGGTGCTCTTTTTCTTCAGCTCGTTGTCGTTCCTCTACCTCCTCGTGCAGTTTCCAGGTCCGCTCGAGGATTGTTTGCTCCAGCCCTTCATTAGTTTGTTTTAACTTCTGCTGGAAGGCGTCCCGTTCACGAAGAATTTTTCTTATATTTACCAGGACTTTTCCGGTCAGGGCCATCATCAGTAAGCCGGCTATAGCCAGGAAAAGACGGAATTGAAAGGTGTTTCTTTTTGTGGTTTTCTCAACAAGGATATGGAGACGCTGCATCTCTTTCTGGGCATTGAAATAGATGCGGTAGGAATTTTCAAAAACGCGCTGGAAGTAAGGGGGAACGCCCTTGTAAAAAAACAGAATTTTCTGGTCAATCTGAGGTTGCTGGGAGGTATCCGTGAGGGTTAATTTCTGCTGGACAAGTTCTTTGAATTTTGATGCATTCTGGAGCAGTATTTTGACCTTGCTGTTCAACTCAAAGGTGTCAAGGTTGATTTCACTCTGCCTGTAATTCTTATAGGTTAAGCTTCGTGTAATTTCCTCTTCATTGCCGAAGTTAACCTTGTAGGAATAGGTCGTGGTGCCACCATTGCCGATAACGGTGATGAGCTCCTGGATCTTGGTGATGGTTGTCTGGATCTGTTTATCAAAATAATCCAGCTCATACTCTGTCCTACAGATCGACATATTCTGGAACAGAGACTGAACCTTTTGCAGGTCGATGTGGATGAGATAGCTCATCTCGATCCGTTCGAGTTCATTCTTGCGAAGGGAAATAATAGAAGAAAGTTCCTTCTGCATCATGGCCTGGGAGATAAGAACGCCTCCCAGGATGGTAAGGAAAAAACAGATAAACAGGATGATCTGTCGCCAGATAGGCTCTTTAAGAGGTGCAAAGGTCATAGATTAATTTATTAGTGATCTGCAGGTTACTTTCTTGTTTTTTATCTGGAAAGAACCTGCAAAAAGTGTTTATGGTTCCTCGGGGTTAGAACCCATAACTAGTGAAGATCGCTCGGCCGGACTCAGATTCAGCCCGTTGAAGAAAGTATTCTGCCAGATCTGCATGTTTACTGAAACTCAAAAGTCCCATGACCAAAGGGCGACTTTCTGTCTGTGTTTCCGGGAGCGGGATGACATCCATAAACTGGGAATTATCCTTGAAGGTGGCGACGGCCCGCCAGTTGACGACCAGGTCGGCATCTTTGGAGTGGAGGGCCTGAGAGAGTCCTTTGGAATCCGCAGTCAGGTACAGGGCTTTGGTAATGGCCTGCTCATAGATCCCGAGTTTTTTGAGGCTGTAGAATGTTTCTTTGCCGATGGATCCGGAATCCGCAGCTCCCATGACAATTTGCAGATCCTCTCTGAGGAGTTCGTGAAGATCCGCTCGAACCTGTTTAGGATTGCCTTTCTGCACCATCAGGGCGATGCGGTTCTCCCCTACGGTCACGGTTTTTTTAACGGACCCGTCTTTTATCATGGATTGTAGATAGGAAGGAGCTCCGGGAAAGAGAATATCACCGGTTTTTGTGTTGACAGCAGTTTCTTTCAGCCACTCAGATTCTCCATAACTCACTTTAATGGTACAGTTTTGCTCCTTTTCAACCAACTCCGCAAGTTCCATTGTTGGTTGAATCATGGTTATGCCGCAATAGATCAAAATTTCCTTTTTAGGCTCAGCTTGCTGCTGCTCAGCCTGTTTCTCAGGTGTGGTGTCACAGGAACAGAGAAGAAGCAACGTACCGAAGAGGATTGTTTGCATGGTACTAAAAATACGTGCAGAGCTTGAAGGCATGGTATTCTCCATAGTCAGGATTAATCTTCCACCGGCAGTAGAATGGTGATTTTCGTGCCTCTCTTCAGGGTGCTTTTTACCACAATAGCCCCTTGATGGGAACGCATGATTCCCGCTGCCAGGGCCAGCCCTAAGCCACGGCCAATAAACCGGGTGGTAAAAAATGGTTCAAAGATCCGTTCAATATCTTTTGCCGCTATGCCGACGCCATTGTCAACAATCCGGCAGAAACCATACCTGCAGGTATCCGGGAGCCCTTCCCGGAAGAGGAGGGGAAAATTGGCAGGAGAGTGCACGGCCGTGCCAAAGGTGAGAGATATATGTCCTGTTTCCGGGGCGAGCGATTCAAAGGCATTGGTCAGGACATTGTTGAGAACCTGCTTGATCTGGATCGTGTCGAATCGGCAGGAAATGGGTGATGGCGGAGTGATACACTGACTGATGATGGCTGATGGAAAGGTCTTGATGATGGCTGAAAATGATTCGCTGGCCAGCGCCACCAGATCTTGCAGCTGTTTTCGAGGCATTCCATACCCAAGGTAGGTCAGCATGGATTGACCAATCTTGCTGGCCTCTTTGCCCTCCTGCAAGGCCATGAGAGCCATCTTTTTGGACATTGATTCATCAGGAAAATTCCTGCACAGCATCTCAAGGTTCCCCAGAACCACCAGCATGGAGTTGTTAAAACGATGGGCTACTGCACCAGCCATGGTTTTCAACGATTCGATGCGCTTTTCCTGTTCCTTGCGCTGGGTCGTTTCCAGAAGCAGGAGTTCCTGTTCTTTCCGATGGGTGATGTCGAGATGAATGCCGCAGGCTCGCACAGGAATGCCATTGTGATCAAATTCCCATACCTTGCCGCTGTTGAGCACCCAGATCCATCTCCCTGACTTATGCTGAAGTCTGTGCTCAAGGTTAAACCTCGGGGCCCGTCCCTCCAGGTGATCGGTCAACGCTCGGATGACGTTGACTTTTTGTTCCGGGTCAATCAGTTTCAGCCAGGAGGCGACGTTAGGACTCAACTCGCCTGGGCCATAGCCCAGCATCTCCAGACATTGGTTATTATAAACCAGCGCACCGGTCTGGATATTCCAGTCCCAGGTCCCAAGGTTGGCGCTGTCAATGATGAACTCGAGGCGATTCTTAACGGCCAAAACCTCTTCCTCCATCTGGACAGTATGGCTAATATCCACCAGATAGCCATGATAATGGGTGATTTGGCCGTTGCTGTCACGAACCAGAGTGGTGGAGTCAAGAACCCAGACTATCTTCCCACTTCGGGCAATCAGGCGGTAGGGTTTGTGGATAAAATGGGTGCTTGCCAGTGAAGAATTGGCCTCCACCTCACCGGTTACCCGGACGAGATCGTCAGGATGGATGATCGATCTGTAGGGCACTGAACCGCTGAGAAGCTCCTCGCTGGAATATCCAAGGAGATTAAAAACATTACCGGAGATGCTTTCTACCGGCCAGTTGGGCCTGTTTTGCCAGAAAAAAACAATGACCGGGCCATTCATGAACATGGTTCTCTCTTGTTGCTGGGCGGCTCCAGAATCATGCTGTTCGGTGATGTCGTGGAGAGTGCCGAGCGCGCGTACGGGCTCGCCGTTTCGTCCGCATTCCATGGAACCGATGGTACGAACCCACTTAGTCGTTCCATCAGAAAGGAGAAGGCGATATTCTATATCGTAGGATTTATGCTGGGTAAGTAACTGCTGATAGCTACTCTCAACATACCTGCGGTCATCTGGGTGAACAAAGGACAGGAGGCATTCAGGAGTTGGTTGAAATGACTCGGGGGTACTGTTTAAAATACGATAAAGCTGATCTGAGCAGGAGGTGACGCCGCTCTGCAGATTAAGCTCCCAGTGGCCAATACCTGCAAGATACTGGGCTTTCTTCAGAAGGTGTTCGCGGTGTTGCAGGTTCTTTTCGTTTTTCTTGCAATGGGTGATGTCTTGATTGCTTGCCCGGCGTCCAAGAAAGTTCCCCTGGTTATCAATGGCAGCTTGGCATTTTCGCCAAATCCAACGGGTCTCACCGGTCTTAGTGAAAAGACGAAACTCAACTTCGAAGGGTTTGGATTCATGGTTAAAATGGCTCCGGCACTGATTCGTGACCAATTCTTTATCCTCTGGATGAAGAATATTTACAAAAAGATCAGGATGTTGCAGGAACTCTTCCGGTGTGTAACCCGTGATCCGTTCACAAGCCGGGGAGACATATTTCCAGCAGCAATTTCCGCCGCAAAAAACCTCCCAGTCTCGCGAAGAGTCCGCCATGGCCAATAATTCTTCTTTGCTTGGCAACGGTTTTTTTTTAGGAAAAATCGACATGGGATGACTCCTTCACTTTTCTGTTAATTAGTTGCGGGGAGAAGCAATGTAACACCAACACAGCGAATCCATTCAAGTTGTGATCCTCTCTTGAGGAGTTGCTGTGGTGGGACGTTCAATATATTAATATGTACAAGAATTCCCAGTGTTTTCTAAGCGCAGGAATGACCAGGAATTTGGATGCAAGTCGTTGTATAGTGCAAAATGTGCCTTAATCAAGAATAATTGTCGTCAGAAAAAATTGAGGTAAAAAGATGTAGAGCGATTAGGCAGGACGATGGCATCAGGAAAAAATGAGCTGCCGTTGCTGAAGAAATCCTAGCTATTGGCAGGAAATAGTCTTTGTTTCTTCTTTTACTTGATTTCTCTCCAGGGAGAATTCCGAGGAAGCTGACATGTGTTTTTTTCGAGCGAGCTCCCGCATGTTTTTTGCTTTGTCAGATTCATCCATAATTTCCCGACCAATGATCTCTTCTAAAATATCCTCAAGGGAGATAACCCCGGTCATCGCACCATATTCATCGACAACCACGAAAAGATGTTGGTGTCGCTCAAAAAAATCCATAAGGACCCGGTTCAACGGAGCGGTCTCAGCAACAAAATGGACGGGATTCATCAGCGATGAAAGAGGCAGGGCCAGCTTCTGTTCCGCCGCAGCCAGAAGGATGTCTTTGTAAAGAATAATCCCGACAATATCATTAAGATTATTCTCATAAAGGGGGATTCGGCTGTGCCGGCGCAACATGTTTTCCTGTTCCATGGCTTCCGCGACGGTTAAGTTCTGTTCCAAAGAAAAGGTGACCGGGCGCGGGGTCATGACCTGCCGGACGACCTTGTGGCCGAGCTCCAGGATGTTATTGATAACCATCTCCTGGTCAGACTCGATCTGCCCGGATTTTAGTGAGAGGGCAGCGATGGTTCGTAATTCTTCGGCAGAAACCTGACCGCCCTCCTTGTTTTGGGGGATGAGACGGGTAATCACCCTGCACAGCCAGATGATGGGAGCAAGCAGGGTCACCACCAGAAAGAGTGGTCTGGCAATGTAAGGGGCTAATTTATAGGCATAGGTCACGCCGATTGTCTTGGGGATGATTTCAGAAAAAAGGAGGATGGCTGCGGTAAAAAAGATGGAAAAAAAGATGATATTTGATTGTCCAAAGAGTGCTGCCGCCGTCACGCCGGCAAAGGTGGGCCCGACGGTATTGGCAATGGTGTTCAAGGTTAAAATAGCAGTGATGGGTTTGTTGATGTCAGATCGCATGGCGTTGAGCAAGGTAGCGGATTGATGCCCGTTTTTTCTGAGCATTTCCACCTGACTGGCAGAGATCGAGTAAATAATAGCTTCACAAAGTGAGCAGCAGAAAGAGATTGCCAAGGTTATAAGGACTGCGGTAATAAGGGTAGATAACACTCAAAACTCCTGGGGATGAGGAATTCGCTTCCTGGAAAGCGAATGAGTTGCGAATACGCCTTAGGTTAAGAAGTTACAGGGGTAATATTCTTTGCCATGAAGCAGTAAACCAATAGAGTCTATATATACTCTCTATCCATTCCAATTTTCAATTGGAAAGAATTTAGAAAAAGATTTTATGCAAATCTGGGAAGATGCTTTTACTCATTATAATGAGTTGGATTTCCACTATTTTCTTTAAGCAAAACAGGTATTGCGGTATGGCTTCCTGTTTGATTAGAAGATTTGAAATAATAAAGATTAAAAATGAAGGTGAAGCGTGGAATTGACGAAACTCATTGTTACTGAAAAAAAAGCTGAGCAATTTTCTGGAGATTTATTGGTTTATTGTGTTGAGCAGACCAAAAAAAATAAGGCTCTCAAGTGTAACAACCCAATGGTGCAGAGCTGGCTGGAACAACTCGGATCAATGGGCGAGTTCAGTGGCAAGGAGGGCGAATGCCTTCTCCTGTATCCCCACACAGATAGAAAGGGGACTGACGTTCCGCCCTTTTTCTTGGCGAAGCGTCTTTTGCTGCTGGGTATGGGAGAGCTTGAAGAGAAAGGGGTCGATGAACTACGGGAGCGCTGTCGTCTGGGTGGCGGGGTTGTTGCGCAGCAGGCCGCTAAGGTCAAGGCGCTCAAACTTATGATTTGTCTTCCTGAGATTATCGGCCTGCGAGCAAAAGCGGTGGCGGAATGTTTCAGCGAAGGTGTACTGCTTGGAGATTATCGTTTCCTTAAATATAAAAAGAAAGACCCCGAGAGTAAGACCTATCTGGGACTTGTTGAGATTCGTCTGGGGGTTCGAGCTGTAACCGATGCCATTCAAAAAGGGGCTCGCCAGGGTTGGATTGCGGCCTATGCCGCCCGGGAAGCTCGGAACATGGCCAATGAGCCGGGGAATGGATGGACTCCCTCGCATTTTGCCGCTCATGCCCGAATGCTTGCAAAAAAGTATTCACTGAAATGTACGGTGTTGGAAAAGGATGACATGAAACGACTGGGGATGGGCGGAATCCTGGCGGTGAATCAGGGCTCGACAGAGCCCCCCCGGATGGTGATCCTGGATTATCGGCCGATTAGTGACTCCCCGATCCTGTTGGTGGTGGGGAAGGGGCTCACCTTCGATTCAGGCGGGATCAGCCTGAAACCAGCAACCGGCATGGAGGAGATGAAATATGATATGTGCGGTGGCGCCGCCGTCATGGGCTTAATGCAGGCCATAGGGGAAGAAAGGCCTGATTTGCGGGTGATTGCCATTGTACCCTCAACCGATAATATGGCAGGGGGCGCGGCCCTGAAGCCGGGTGACATTATTACCCACTATAACGGTCTGACTTCGGAGATTGTTAACACCGATGCGGAAGGACGGTTGATTTTGGCTGATGCCCTGGCCTATGGAGTGGAAAAGTTTAAACCCGACTATGTAGTTGATCTTGCCACCCTCACCGGAGCAGTGATAGTGGGGCTTGGGCATCATCGTACCGGTGTGTTGGGCAATAATGATGAACTGGTTAGCCGCCTTCTAGCTGCCGGCGATCGGTGCGCAGAGCCTTTATGGAGGCTTCCCTTGGGAAAGGAGTACACAAAGCAGATCGAATCGCAGGTTGCCGATATAAAAAATACCGGTGGTAAGTCTGCCGGCACCATTACCGCCGCAGCCTACCTGGAGAAGTTTGTCGGAGAGACCCCCTGGGCGCATCTCGATATTGCCGGGACTGCCTGGGAGTTCACGGAAAAGTCGTATATTCCCAAAGGGCCTTCCGGAACCGGGGTCAGGACCTTGTTGGAGCTGGTGCGTCGATGGAAAAGGGAAGAAAAGACAGAAGGATAAAAGACAAGAAGTAAGAAGATAGAATGGTTGTTTAGATCGACGGTATCGTTATCTTGTATCGTTTCTCCTTCAGCCTTCAGCCCAAAATCGAAGATCCCCTTAAAACAATCAGGAGAGACAATGAAACGACCAGTGGGAATAACCGTCCATCGGCAGATCACAGATAGTCAACATGTGCACAGGGATGCAACCGGTGAATTGTCAGGTCTGCTGACGGAACTGATTGTTGCCGGCAAGATTATTTCGGCTGAGGTCAATATGGCTGGCCTTGCCGATGTTATTGGAGATTCTGGAAAGACTAATGTCCAGGGGGAGGAAGTTCAGAAGCTTGATGAGTTTGCCAATAATACCATTAAGCGGAGGATGGCAAGGAGTGGTTTTATTTGTGCTATGACCTCGGAGGAAGAGGATGATATTATTCCGGCCCGGGATGGATATGAGGGGAAGTACACCCTTGCCTTTGACCCTATGGATGGATCTTCCAATATCGACGTCAATGTCAGTATCGGCACGATCTTCTCTATCCATCGCCGGAAGAGCCTGGAAGGACAGGGAACCTTGGATGATATCCTGCAGCCCGGCAAATCCCTGGTTGCTGCCGGGTATATTATTTATGGCTCTTCCACCATGCTGGTCTATTCAACGGGACATGGAGTCCATGGTTTTACGCTGGACCCCAGTGTTGGCGAGTTTTTTCTCTCCCATGAAAATATCCGCGTTCCGGAATCGAGCAAATATTTCTCGGTGAACGAGGGGAATTATCACTACTGGAGCCCTGTGATGCGGGATTATATCCAGTATTTTAAGGAGATTGATGCAGGTTCCGGGCGTCCCTACAGCTCGCGTTATATCGGCACCCTGGTGGCCGATTTTCACCGAAATCTGATTACCGGCGGGGTCTTTTTGTATCCCAGTGATTGCCGAAATCCTGACAAGCCCAAAGGGAAGCTGCGCCTGTTATACGAGGCCTCCCCTCTGGCCTATCTGATAGAACAGGCAGGAGGCCGTGCCGTCAATGATGCTGGACAGAGAATCCTGGATATCCAGCCGCAATCCCTGCATGAGCGTACTTCGCTGATCCTTGGCAGCAAAAAGGATGTGGATATTCTGGAGAGTTTTTTAGGAAAGGAGTAAAGAGGACAAGGGGACCTTGAAAAATGTGAACTTTCGAACAAAGGCAAGGATTGGTACGAAGGTTAGTGCAACAAAAGACCAGGTTTTATGAATCTTATTTAATATAACCAAAAGTCTGATCGAAAAGATTTTTTATAGTACCTTAGCGCTTGGACAGTGGATAATATAAAGACTTGATTGATCATAACTTGGCATGATCAATCAGGTCTTTATTTTTTGGGATCACTGCATTTATTGGCCAGCAGCCAGCTGGGGAGCCAGCTGAAGCCGCTGATCAGGGAGACCAGAACTGCTGCCAGATAGGGGATGGAGAGAACGAGCAGGACCATGATCCAGACAATCAGATCGGAGGATTCGGTTCCCTGTTTCACTGCCACCCCGTACGCTGAACTCCACAGCCCCAGCATGATCAGCCCTTCTTCCCGGGCGGAGAGCAGGGCACGGCGCAGGGCATGGGCCTTCTCCATCTTCGGCGTCCGGAAAAACGGTTTACTCCTGGTGAATACTCCCTGCAGGATGGCCATGGAGATGGTGTGCGAGAGGGCCAGGCCGGCCAGGGCCGAGGCGGCGGTCTGCGCGACCGTAGCGCCGACCCGGGTGCGGTACAAATAGATCATCTTGGCCATCTTGAAGGAAAACAGCATCATGGGCATGGAGGAGAGAATCACCATGGGTGGATCAAACTTCAGCGGATTGTAAATCATGGCAATGGACCAGCCGATGGCGGCCAGGGTGAAGAGCATGTTCAGGCTGTCAGCCATCCACGGGAGCCAACCGGCAATGAAGTGATAGCGCTGGCCGCTGGTGAGCTTGGTGTGGCCGCGCCCGAGAAAGAGGGTGCCGAAGTGGTGGCGCATCACCTGCACTGCCCCGTAAGCCCAGCGGAAACGCTGCTTTTTAAAGTCAATAAAGGTGTCCGGCATGACCCCTTGGCCATAACTTTTAGCGATGTAATTGGCTTCATAGCCTTTCTCAAAGATCTTCAGTCCCAGTTCTGCATCTTCGGTGATACACCATTCGGACCAGCCATTGACTTCCTCCAGAGCGGATTTTCGGACCATGGTCATGGTGCCATGCTGGATGATGGCGTTACGTTCATTGCGGGTCTGCATGCCGATATAGAAAAATCCTCGATATTCAGCATAACACATGGCCTTGAACAGGTTCTCCTTTTCGTCATGATAATCCTGAGGGGCCTGGACAATGGCAACCTCCGGCTTGCTGAACTGCGGGACAAGGTCGCGCAGCCAGAGGGGAGAAACCTGATAGTCGCTGTCGATGACGGCAATGACATCGACCTCCGGTGCGGTCTGAGCCAAGGCAAAATTGAGGGCGCCGGCCTTGAAGCCGGGCAGCGGGTCACGATGGAAAAACCGGAAACGAGAGCCAAGGGTTGCACAATGGGCCTCAACGGGCTGCCAGATTGCAGGATCCTTGGTGTTATTGTCAATGACAATCACCTCAAAATGGGGATAATCAAGGGCTGCTAAGGCGTTGATGGTGGCTATCATCATCTCCGGCGGTTCATTGTAGGCCGGAACGTGTACCGATACCATCGGCAGATCCTCGTCCGCCAACTGGATGGGAATGAATCCCCGCCGCCATTTATCCACCCAGATGGCCTCGGCCCACTCGTGGGCCTCAGTGAGAAGAACCAGGGCGACGCCGATCATGCCGATAATCATCAGGATACCGACGATGATGGCCGTGACCGTCATGTACTGGTTATAATAGGTGTAAATAATCCAGACGGCGGCCGTAGCAGCGCAAAAGGCGACAATGGCGAGGAAACTGCGACCTCGCTTCTGTAAGCTGCGGGCGTCAATGAGCAGCATGGCGAAGGTGATGATCCCAATGGCAATGGAGATCCCGGCCAAGAGGCGCCACTGGGGGATTTCGACGATGGGGGCGGTAAAGGCAAATTTAGGTTGACGATTGACATCGTAGACTCCCCAGTAGGCCCCGACAGATCCTTCGCTTATGCGTTTCCAGGGTTGGTCGAAGGCCTCCATGATGTAATAGACGTACTTTTTTTGTTCCGCCCGCAGCAGGAAATGACGGAGGAAGGTTGCCTGATTAGCCGGTGAAGCCACTGCCGCCTTGTGGGTACGAGCGTTGCTGGGCCAACCTACCTCGGCAAGGACAATCTCCTTGTCAGGAAATTTGCTTTTCAGCTTGTTCATGGTGACGACCACATGATCAACGGCCTGATCAAGCTCCACGCCATCCCAATAAGGAAGGATATGAACGGCGATATAGTCGACATGCTCGGCCAGCTCTGGATGAGCCAGCCACACATCCCAGGTCTCGGCGGTACTCACCGGGATCGTTAACGCCTCGCGAACCTTTTTGAGATAGACGGCTACCTCCTCGACCTTGAGTTCACCTCGAAGGATGGACTCATTGCCCACGACGACCCGGATTACGTTGCGGTAGTTTTCCTTGGCGGTGGTGATCAGTTTGTCGACCTCGAAATCATTGGCCTTGGGATCATCATTCAGCCAGGCGCCAAGGGTGACGTTGAGGCCATGTTTCTGAGCCAGGGCAGGGATCTGGGCAAGGTCGCCTTCCATGGTATAGGTGCGCACGGCATGGGTGGAGCTGGCTAAGAGAGCAAGATCCTGTTCAATTTCATCGGCATTGGGCAGAATATGGTCGATGGGATTATGGTTCTCCCGCATGGGGGAAAAGGAAAAACCCTGGATCTGAGTCGGCCAGGGCGGGGCGTTTTCCGGCTGGTTGAGAGATGCCCAGAACATAATGGACACCATGGTGATGGCGATGCCGATGAGGAAATTTGATTTAGTCATGGTGGGTTTGATTGTGTGGTCGGTAAGTCACTAAACCCGTTTATCGGGGTTAGTTTGGAGTTTGTCGGAATGGTACAGAGTGTTTGCCGTCTGGTTGAACTTCGGTGTATTTCGGTAAACATCCGGTGGATGTGATTTGTTGGACGCCGCATCCGGAAAACAGCTGAACAGATTGCTGTTTTCCGGATGCGGCATAAGAGCCCGTTATGAGACAAGCAAGAAAAAGACCTTGCCTGTCTCATAACGGGCTCTAAAATTTTTTGTCGGCGTAGGCCAGCCAACCGCCAGCTGCCACGAGATCCCGGTCAAAGGGGTTCATCTGAAATAAACAGGAGAAGGGTGCTTGGCCTGGATTGTTGGAGCTGGCCGTCATTGTGGTTGTCTCGAGGTCAACGGCGACGGTAAGCGCACCCTGCATCGCAAAAAGACGATCGATATCAGTTGCGAGAAGCTCGATCGCAAGGATGCCGCAGTTGAACATATTCTGGCGGAAGATCCGGGCAAAGCTCTCGGCAATCACTATGTTGATATCATTGACCTCAAAGACCCAGACCGCATGTTCCCGCGATGAGCCGCAGCCGAAATTAGCACGGGTGATCACCACCCTTGCCTGCTGCATCGCAGGTGACTGGAGGTTGAAGGGCTGACCATCGAGCAGCAGGTCCTCGAGAAGATGGGGCTTCAGGGCCATTTTGGTAATCTCGGTGAGATATTTGGCTGGGATAATCTCATCGGTATTGATATCGTTTCTGTCCAGCAGGATGGCTGGCCCGCCGAAGGTTTTAGTGACTGTGTTCATGGCATTTCCTCTTGTCTCTATTTTTTATGACGAGCATTTTAGAATACTTTGATGAATTGGCTGTTAGTGTTCCAGGATTAGCTGCTTGCAGCGTTTATTTTTACAGCCTTTGGCTAACAGCCTCTATCCTTGTTCCATATCAACTATTGATTCAGAAACTTTCGCGGGTCGGTGATGGTGCCGGTGACAGCGGCGGCGGCAGCGGAGAAGGGGCTCATCAGATGGACCATGCCGCCCTTGCCCATGCGGCCGTTAAAGTTCCGGTTGGTGGTTGAGGCGCAGACCTCGCCTGCGGCCATGACCCCGGCACTCATTCCAAGACAGGCACCACAGGTCGGATTCAGCACACAGAAGCCTGCGTCCATAAAGATCTTGATGATTCCTTCCTCAAGCGCTTGTGAATAGATGGCGGGAGTGGCAGGAGTGACGATACCACGGATTCCATCGGCAAGCTTTCTCCCCTTAAGGATTAAGGCTGCGTCCCGAAGATCCTCGATACGGCCGTTGGTGCAGGAGCCTATGTAGATTTGATCAACATGCGTGCCTTCCATCTCACTGATATCCTTGACCTGATCAGGCTTAAAATTAAAGGTGACCTGGGGCTCCAGGGCGGAGATATCAAATTCAAGGATTTCAACATACAGGGCGTCCGGGTCGGAATGCCATTTTTTGAAATCATCCACTGCGGCAGCAAGAGAGGTATATTCATCTTTAATAAAAGGCCAGAGATATTCAGCCGTTATCCTGTCTGGCAGGCAGATGCCGCTGGTGGCACCGGCCTCGACGGCCATGTTGCACAGGGTCATGCGGGCAGCCATGGTCATGGTGTCCACCACCGGGCCGACAAACTCGATGACCCGATCCGTGGCCCCATTGACAGTCAGTCGTTTGATGACAGACAGAATTACGTCTTTGGCTGTCACCCCGGTGGAGAGGGCACCGCTTAAAATCACGCGCATGGTTTCCGGAGCCCGGAAGGAGCAGACACCCTTGAGGATCCCGACTTCGAGATCAGTGGTGCCAACACCAGCGGCAAAGGCACCAAAGGCCCCATGGGTGCAGGTGTGGGAGTCGCCCATAATCACGGTGTAGCCGGGACGGATAAAGCCCTTTTCAGG
>JFJP01038436.1_pt1 | contig 17575 bp, 17 predicted proteins | sample 431651 | NCBI WGS metagenome assembly JFJP01 (sample SAMN02602958, study PRJNA72255) | Microbial mat metagenome, whole genome shotgun sequencing project. | biome: fresh water; feature: sink hole; material: water; isolation source: purple microbial (photo- and chemosynthetic) mats found in...
ATATCCTCAGATTCGGGAATACCACGGACAATATCGACAACCTCAACAAAGAACAGGTTGAGGAATGGGTTCGGGAGCATGGTGGGACCAGTTACGGGCGAGCGATGTTGGAGGGGAAAATGACGGAAGAAGATGACGGTTCGTGTTTCAAGCAAGAGTGGATCGATAATACACGTAGAGCTAGACCAAATACATTTGTACGAAAAACGCTTGCGATCGACCCCGCAATATCAACAAGAGAGGGAACCGACGACACAGGAATGGTCCTCGGCGGCACTGGCCACGACGAACAGATCTACGTCCTCGAGGACCTCTCGGCAAAGCTGGAATGGGCCGAATGGGGAAGCCTTGCCCTGGACGTCTACGAGCGAGAGCGGTGTGATTGCCTGGTTTTAGAGCGGAATAGAGGCGGAGACGGCTGTCTCGGGAATCTTGTAGCACAAGCCATGAGCCCGGAGCGGATCGCTAGAGGGAGCAGATTGCATGTGGTAAGCGTCCCGTGGGAGGCACCGACCAGATACTCGCCAGGGACGGTCTACGTGAAGGAAGTAATCGGGCGGACATCGAAGGAAAGCCGCGGTAAGCCAGTCGGAGGACTCGCGGAGATGGGATTGATTTCATTTGTCGACGTGTTCGAAATGCTTGAGGACCAACTCACATCATGGGTCGAGGAACCGGGGGCGCAATCACCAAACTCGTACGACGCGTTCGTGTGGATGGTGTGGGACCTGGGCAGGTTGGCGATGCAGAAAATCATGCAGCAGATGAGCCCAACTGGAACAAGCGAACTGATCAAGAAGATGAAAAACCCAACTCAGAAGAGCATCGCCGGAATGCTGAAGGTGGCGGCGTTCAAGCTGTAATCTACTGAATCGCCTTCCACTTGACCGCCCAAACAGGTTCTCCCTCCTCGCTCAACTCAACATCCCGTTCCCGCTCAATCCCGCAGATTCGGCACCGATTCGAGTAGCCATGTTGACATTTCTGGATTGCGAGTTCCGTCATTTTCGCAGCGAGGGCGGCACCTTGCGCGGGCATGGGTTCGTCTTCTTCGCTGACAGTTGGTTCTGACTCTGGCTGTTCCGTAGGTGTTTCGGTAGGTGTGGCAGGAAGCTGCGGGACAACCGGGACAGGTAGCCCACCGGCAGCAGCAACAGCCTTAGCTTGCGGCACAGTCATCGCGCCAGCTCCGTTTGGCAGCGGTGGCAAGCCTTTCCGCGCTCGAACCTCGTCGATAGTGACCACGCCACCCTCGAGTTCGTACGCGTAAAAGTCCGCCCCACTCGGCGCGGACACGGCCAACGCAGGCGGATTCACGCCGTATTCCTTCGCAGCCATCTCGACGAACTTCTGGTCAACGACGAAGCCATTTTCTTTCGCTTGCTTGATTGCCGCTTGGAATGCCGCGTCTCTTGCTGCGTATCCCTTCTGGACCGCCTCCAGATCCGCATCCGGTACAATATACTCACGACTCGGCGCACACGACGAATCGCCGTAATTTACAGCGCAACACGGATCAATTACGCCCTCCTGAAACCCGTCCGTGATGACGTCGATATCGCCTTGAACGATTGTGGCGTCCACGTTGAACATCTGCGTCAGGTCCACACCAGGCGCGCCACCCCCTGCACCTAAAGCACCATCCGTTCCGAGGTAGATGCGCGCGATGATTTTCTCAGCACGTTGTGCGAGCGTGTCCCATACCTGCCACGCGTTGGACGTATTCATGATGTAGTCTATTTTCGTGCCGAAAGCTCTGATTCCTGCGGGTGTGTCCATACTGGCAATCGCTTGAACCAACTCCAGAAACGACGCCGCACCGGGTGAGATTCCGTTCGCATCTAGCAGCGGAACGCCTTCGGGAAGCTCACCAACCACCTTGGCGTTACCGTGTGAGGATGAGCCTTTCGCCCAGTCGCGCCAACTGTGTCCGTGCACCCCCCACATCAAAGAAGCCGGGATTATGGCTGCATCCTGTGTGAACGCCTTGACCTCGTGTGACTGGTACACGGTCCAGCGTCCGTCCCCGTGAGTGATCGGTACAATCGAAAAGCCATTGTTTTGCGAGGTTCCGTAAGGATCCTGAGGCTGTCCGTTTATCCCTCCGAGTGACGGCGTGTTCCCTCCCCAGTTGCGAACGCGCGTCATATAACACTGCGCCACGCTGTGCCACCACACGAACTCCATTGGCCAGTAGTGGTGGACGAAATCCCAACGTCGACCGTCTGCGCTGGGAGTCACGGCGTTATAGCCTATTGCAGTGCCGTGATTTGCGTAGCAGCCTTGGATGTCTGCAATCGTAGCACGCGAGACTCCAACGCCTTTCGGGCCAAAATGTCCGGCTAAATCCCTTGCGACGTAATCACCGCCCGGCGCCACCGATGGCACAAGTCTTGTGCCAAGGCAGCGAAGCGGTGCAAGTCTATTTCTATAGGCCGCAAACAACGCTCCGTCTGTCCTCATCGCTTCCGCAAGCCTCACCGGCTGAGCGAATTGACCTATCATCTGCAGGTCCCTAGCTCTCCGTATATCTTCCATCCCCCATGAGAATGTAGATAATGGAATCAACGGATGTTGAACCATTGGGATCAAGTCTTTCACGCTGAATTCTTCAGCGCGACGAACTTTGCGGGGGCGTTTTTGGATTGTCATCGTTTTATGAGTAGCACGATTATTTATGTTCGTGCCACGAAAACTCTTGCACGCTGTGTCACGCTGTGCCAATCGTTGACACATGCCACTGAACCGGCGTCACGTTCTTTCTATTCTTCTCGCGGACGGGGAAGCCCCGCCGGAGAAGTTCCGCCTGTTCAAGGCGGGAGTGAACAAGACGCGCAAGGGCGATTTCATTTTTGACGAGGAGTCTGCTCGGTCTGTCATGGCGGACTACGCCGAACACGGCGTGGACCTGATGATGGATCTTGAGCACCTTTCTGTTGCTCCCCTCGCAGTCACTGGAGACGGACGATCGTTCAATTCTGATTCTCAGTGTTGGTTTGGACTCACCATCCAAAACGGGGAATGCTGGGCAGACCCTGCCAAATGGACACCTGAGGGGACTCAACGAGTTGTCAACCGGAGCCAGCGGTTTGTTTCGCCGTGCTTCGATACCGACGACGAAAACAGAATCATTCGAATTTTCAACGTAGCGCTGACGAGCACGCCAGCGACAGACGACGCTCCCGCGCTAATCGCGGCAAGCCAGAGGTTAAAGATGCCAGCACCCGCAGAAAATACGGAAGGTACCAAGGGCAAGGCCGCGAGCGTTAGAGAAGCTATCGCAGCAGCCATCACTGCCATGCAGGACGCCGACAAGGCCCTGAACGGTGGGGATATTGACGCAATGTTCTCGGCTATCGAAGCCGCACAACCCCTCGTGGACGCGTTCGAGAAAGCGGCCGCGGCCCTCGTTCCTGGACTCCAGGACGAAGGCATGGCCCCCCCAGCGGAAGGCTCGGACGAAGAGAAGGCCATGAAAGCGACAGTTTCTCAACTGTCTGCAATCACTGGCGAGTCGTCTGCTCTGGAGATCCTCTCCAAGATCAAGAGCTTCAAAGCCTCCCACACCAAGCTCGCGTCTGAGCAAGCCAAGCTCGCAGCCGATCGCCTGGCCATGGAAGTGATCGAGCGCAAAGAGCTCGTAGCTTCGATGGTTCGACTCGGTGCCGAAGCTCCCGCGACAGCATACGCGGACAGGGAAGCCACCAAGATCGCCGAGCCTTGGGCCAGCATGGCGCTTGCTCAACTGCGCGATCGTGTGCAGCGACTAAGCGGCGGAGCACTCCCGACGCGGAAAGGAACACTCGTGCCAGCGACATCCGGCATCGTCCAACTCAACGGACTCGAGGTTTCGGAATTCGAACTGAACCGGCTCAAGAGAACCTGTTCCAGACTCGGGACCAAGTTTGAAGACGCCGAAGAGAAGTACCTCGGCCACCGCGTGCAGCAGCTCAAAGGTGCACAGGAAAGCGGGACTGCTTCCAGAGAACTGCTGAAGCGTTTTTCGGCAAGCGTCCTGGAAGAACACGTCCTGGTGAACAATTACGGACAGCGCGTGACGCTGGCGCAGTCTCCCGTTCAACCGATCCAGGAATTCGGCGCGAGCTCACAGCGCGCGCTTGAAGAGTTTCGGCTCGAGTACAACGTGTCTCTTGCGGCTCAACCCGTGTCGTGGGCTGAGGCGATTGGCCAGCTTCTTCCCTCTGGCGCTCTCAAGGAGACCTACCCGATATCGTTCAAGGTCGCAGGCTACCGAGAGAAGACCACCACACCCGCAGCTGCGCGCACCGCAACGTCGAAAGACATCACCGTCCAGAAGCGCATCTTCTCGGACTCGCACGAAGTCGAGCTTCGCAAGCTGAAGGACTTCGCGAACATCCTGTCCTGGCAACAAAACGCCCAGCTTCTCGCAGCTGCGCGCATCTACCTCCGCAGCGAACTTGTCGTCGCTCTTCTCGCACTCAACCCGCTATGGGTCGACGGCAAGGCGTTTTTCGCAACGGACCATCCCGTTCACCCCACCGACGCGAACATGGCTTTCCGCGGCGTCAAGACTTGGGGCAACCTCCAAGGCTCAGCTAACCCCCTCGGTGCTGGTGTCCTGACCACGGAAAAGAGCGCGTTTTACAGTATTCCCGGCCCCAACGGCAAAGAACTCGGTATCGAGTGCGATTGCCTCCTGGTCCCCTCGATGCTGAAAGAAACAGCCAACAACCTGCTCAAGGTCCAGGATCTGATCCTCGCCGCGGCCACCACGAAAGACGGCGTTTCGAACGTGATGGGACAGGTCAAGAACCCCCATTTCATGTCCGGAATGGAGTATATTCGCGCTCCTGAACTTCCCGGTACCGGCGTCACTGCCGACTACTACCTCCTCAGTAAGCAGGCGTTTGCCCGCGGTCTGATTCCTTGGGTTATCTCCGAAGACCCCACGGAAGAAGTCAAAGTCTGGGACGAAAGTTCCGACTTCTACAAGGACACGGACTTCATCAAGTACGAGTCTATCGTCCAGGTGAACGCCACTCTCCTCTACCCCCACGGTATCCGAATGGTAAAGGGAGCCTGATATGACTGTCACGAACGACCTTTCAATTGACCAAATCTCCGCGCGTCCGCTGGCTGTCATCTCGGCTCCAGTTTACGGCGGAGCGATTCTGTACATCGGTGTCATGGTGTGCGCGCTCACAGCAAGCGGATATCTTGTCCCGGCTGGTACGGCGAACACCGGCCCCGTCCTCGGCGTCAATTCTTTCCAGGTTGACATGACCGGACTGAGTTCTGGCGACCGAAACGCGAACCTGCTCCAAGGCACGTTCTCCCGCCCGAACAGCGCAACCAACCCCGTAACCCAAGCCCATTTTGGCAAGGTGGTCTACGCGGAAGACGGGCAGGTTATCGGAAGCAATCCAAGCGCCGGCGTCCCCGCTGGAATCTGCGACGGACTCACCGCCGCCGGTGATGTTGTCCTCCGAATCGCTCAACCCAGGACCACAGCAAGGGACCCGATTGACCTGCCTGTCCCGATTCGAACCGCTACCCTAGCGGCCGGGACTCCTATGGCGGCGTGGGCAGACAACGCGGGAGCCTCCGCCCCTGGCATCACGCTTGCCAACAGCAAGGCCGGCGGCGTCCGTTGGAACAACCTCGCGTCTCAGACCGCTATCTACGGAGGGCTTGACCTTCCGCAGAATATCGATCTGACATCCCCTGTCACGCTGAAAGTCTGCTGCTCCAAAGTTGGCGCGACCGCAGGCGACCTGACCACGTTTGATGTTGGCTTGTTCCCGCAAACCGTTGGGGCTGCTCACGACGCAGGGGCCAGCGCAGGCGGAACAACCACGGCGTGTGGGAACCCGGCAACGAAGGTTGTTCAGGAAGTAACGCTTGCGGTTGACATCACCAAACTCGGCGCAGCAGGAGACCCAGTCACCTACTCAATCAAGCCGACTGACGGCACGCTCGGAACTGATGATATTATCATCCACAGCGTGAAACTGTCCTACCTGCCTAAGATCTAGCCTAGCGCCCCGCAACGGGATGACATTCGGCACTACCTCGGCTCGGCCTAGAAATGGGACCGGGCTCGAGGTGTTGTGAGCCAATACTGCACAGAGTCAGATGTTAGAAACTCAGCCATTCAAGGGCTGTTTACTAACCAGTCGCGTCAGATTGGCGTGCCCGTTTCGGGTAGATTCGAACTGGACGGCCACGGCTACGTCGAGGGGCAAGCGGTCAAACTCCGCTCTGATTCCGCTCTTCCTTCCCCGCTCGTCGAGGGGGTAGATTATTATGTAAAAGCTCCCGATGAATTTTCATTCTCGGTATCGGCAACAGTCGGAGGGGCAGCTATCACGCCAGCGACAGCCGGCGAAGCGATGGTATATTCCACGCTGCCCTTTTCCGATTGGATCGAATGGGCGAGTGCGATTATCGACGCATTCCTTCCCGCCCACGTTCTCCCGCTCACCGCCCCGTACCACGAACTGATAGTCTCGGTGACGGCGCAACTAGCAGCAGCGAAAGGCCTGCAATTCGTAGGCGGCGCACAGCAAGACATCCTCGCTTTGCAGAAGAGCTCGCAGCAAGTTTTGGACAAGTGGGCGAAGAATCAACCGATCCGTGGCCAGTATGCGCCCCGGTCCAGTCTGCTCGCCGTTGTGTCTTCCGTCGCTGCCGTCGATCCTCGTGGGTATTATCCACCGGGGGGAGGCCTCCCATGAGCGGTGTCAAAGGCAACATCAACAACCTCCGCCGGCTGAAGAAACAGATTGCGGAGCTACCGAAGAAGACCGCCGAACGCGTCGCAACGAAAGCCGCGGCGGCTCTGACGACATGGGTCCGCGCGTCCTACGACGGTGGGGTATCCGTCTACGGAGACGCACGAGAAAACGCCGTTGACCTAGTCGCAACCAACAAGGTCCGAAACGCGATCGGGTTCGTGGCAGTTGGGACACTGGTTCGCGCAGTCCTTACCCAGAGCTACGCACGTTTTTTGATTGGCAAGTACGGCATTCTCCCGAACCAAGACGCAGCTATGCCGAACTCGTGGCGCCTCGGTTTAGACGAGATCACCAAGACAGAGGTTGACGCGGTAGCCAAGGAGACCTTGGATGCTGCATAAGTTCTCCCTCGACGTCGCCGCACGCCTGAAAGAACTCCGCTGGTCCGTTAACGTCTCTTACGGTCCAACGCGACCGGCGATGACGATTACGAAAGACGCCGTCGTGTTCTCGTACGATGGCGCCACTGGGGACACTTTTATAGATCCGTCTCTGTGTAGGACGTCTGAAAAACCACTATTCGCGATAAAAAGAGGCTGCAAATTCATGGTCTTCTCAAAGACATACAAGGCAGCCGGCGCAGTTTGGGAACACCAGAACGAAGCGTTCTCTGTGGCTGGGCAGACTCTGTGCGCGATGCGGAATGTTTTATTGCCCAAAGGCGCATTCAAGTACGAACATGTATCGAGAGCAGGTTATTTAACTCAAGACCAACTGAAACTTGAAGGCCTCGAGGCGTGGCCGGGCGTCGTTTACGAAGTCAAGTTCTGGCTACCAACCACGATTTTTGAACGAACCTGGGAGGATGAACCTACCCAGGCCACAGGGAATGTCGACGATGTCGAAAACACCCTTTCTGTAGGAGAATAGAATGTACAGCTACCCGCGTGCATCAATGACATTTTCGACGCTGAACCAGATCGCAGGAGATACTGGTTTGATTGGCGTGTTCTTCCCTGCAGCAACCAACGGGGACAACAAACCGAGACTCATCACCACAGCAGCACAGGCCCTGACCTTGTTCGGGTTCGGTATCGGTCCCGCGTTTATCGCTTGGTTTATGAAAAAGACCAAGCGTCCCGTGATCGCTCTCCCGATGGCCGTGACGACAGCGAGCACGATTACTCCCGTCGTTCTCGCTGGGCTAACGTCCACGAGCGTCGTGACCTGCGCAGCTACCAGCACGGGCAGTTGCGCAATGGCCACGCACGGAATCGTCCGGGTGAAGCGCGGCGGGACAGTCGGGACAGCGCAGATCGTTCTCGAGGTTTCGCTCGACGGTGGCGAGAAGTTCAAGGATCTTCGTCTTGGCAAAGCAAGCTCGATCGTTGTCCCGTACTACGGCCTGACCATCGCGGCGGCTGCCGGCATCCTCACAGACGGCGAGAAGGTTTGCGAGTGGAATTCTACCGCCCCCGTGGCAGATGTCGACGACGTCGCCCTCTGCATGGCGGAGCTTGCCAAAACAAAATACCAGGTCCGGACTCTCATCCACCTTGACCCGATTATCTTGGAGGCCTCAGCCACCACCATCGTCGGGGAGATCAACGATTACGCGGACCTCGTAGGTCGCGACACGATAATCAGGCTCAACGCCCGTTTGATGACGGCCGGCGAGGATCCTGCGGTTTACGCCGCGGCAATCGCTGACCTGTTCGAAGATGTGACCGGCGAATTCCGCGTGGACATGGCGTTCGATGGCGCGTACATCGAGTGTCCGATCACGAAATACTTCCACGTTCGCCCCACACAATGGGCGGTAGTGGTTGAGGAGTACAATCGAGACCTCGGTGTCGCAACCTGGGACGCCTCGAAGGGCCCGCTCGATGAGGTTTCGCTCGAAGGCCCGACCACCGAGACGCTACGATACGACGAGCGGGAGACGAAACAGGCCTGTCCGAATCGTTTCACCTCGCTCTGTACCGACGCAAACGAGAACGCAGGAACGGGCGTTTACGTCGCCATGTCCCTGACCCGAGAGGTCGACGACAACATTCTGGGACTGACCCATAACGTGCTCGTGGCGAACCTCTGCGCAACCCTGGGACGGCGCGCCACATTCAAGTTCAAGGGAACAACGCCCCAAGTCAACGCAGACGGGACGCCTACAAAAAAGACCTGTGCAGCCTACGAATCGGCTGTGAACGCCTGGCTAAAGAAGGGTCTCAAGGTCGGTCAGGCAGGGGAGATCGCACAAGCGACATCGTGGAAGGCAGACCCACTCAGCGTCCTGAAAGGCCCGGGCTCAAAACTCCTCGGGCTCCTGACTCTCATGGTCCACGGAACAGTGATCGAAATCGAAACCACTATGGTTGTGGGGTAATTCAACATGGCTGACCAAGAAATCGTACTACTCGACGGGACCCCGGTTTCATTCCCGGACATCACAATCACCTGTTCGATTATCGGCGGTGAGTCCTGGCCCATGACTGGAGTCAAAGAGATCTCCTCGAAATGCTCCGTCAAGAAGGAACAGCAGAAGAATCCAGACGGCACCGTTGCCGGACAGACCACTGGCGTGCAAGAATGCTCCGCCGGTATGACGCTGTTTCGCAGCGCATACCAGGCACACAAACGCCGGTTGGCAAAGTCCGCGCCCACAGTGGCAGGCCTCAAGCGGACTGACCTGGTCAAATGCACACTCACGGTCATCCACGATCCAATCGGCTCCGAGGAGATCTACCACCGGGAGATCCGAGAGGTTACGTTCAACGGTTCCGACGTGAAAAACGCGCAGGGTCCTGGCGTTGACGAAGTCGCGATGGAACTGAGTCCGTCGCAAGTTGTCGACATTATCGACGGGGAAGAGGTGCTCGGATGCTAACCGTAGGCGGTGTCCAGGTTCACCCGTTCGCAGACGAGAACGTCGCGTCCGCCCCGACGACTGAGGGACTAATCGCAGCGTCCAGAGCGCGGAGCCAAGCGCGCAAAGTCGCGGTTTTGGTCCAGCGTTCCGAGCAGCTTTTGAAAGACCTTGCCGAGTATGAGGCTATCGAGGAGAACATGGGGACCGATAAGGTTTGCATGTTCGAAGTCGACCCGAAGCATTTCCAGCCAGGCCTGTCGACCATCGTGGTTTGCTCGAAGATTGGCAGTCAGAACGCCGAACGATTCGCTCGCCAACTGTCCAACCACAAGGAAGACAACCTCGGAATCGTCAAGGTTTTCGCCTCGATTACAGACCAGGCCCTGATCTTCCCAAGCCCGGCTCTACTCCTGAAAATGGAAGACGCCGGACCAGGACTGAAGGCTGCGGTCGGAATCATGGTCCAGGACGCGAGCTTGTGTAAGTACACAGAGGAAAAAAAAAGCTAGCGGCTCTGGTTCAGGAAGGGGCTGATAGCGCGAGTGTATTGGCCCTGTTTTTGAGAGACATCCTAGATCGTCGGGACACTCCGGAGGCGGAAGCAGGGTTTGTGATTCTGGCCGAAGCGATTCGAAATCTGGCGAAAAATGGGCTCTGAGTACACTATCGGAATCATGGCGGAGCTTGAAGGTGCTGACAGTACCGACAAGATTCTTGCGCTCGCAGCCAGCCTGGACCAGACCCAAGCCGCCGCCGGACCATTTGATGCGGCGATTGCAAAAGTGCAGACGCAGCTCAACGCGGCAACCGCCGCGGCTGCGGCTGCCTCGACTGGTTTGGATGAGGCGAAAGCCTCCTACGGGCAGCTCGAAACCGCAGCGAATAAGGCCGCGAAACAGGTTGAACGTGCGGCGGCAAAAGGTAAGGACACCACCGAACTCCAAGCGGCGGCGGACGCTGCGAAGGCCTCACTGACAGCACAGGCTGGAGCGGTAGAAGAGGCACGCACGGCGGCAACGTCGGCAGCTTCGGCACAAGAACAACTCGCTGCGGCACTGGATACGGTAGAAGCTGCGGCGGCATCGGCTGCGAAGGCGCAAGCGAAGGCCGCGGACGAAGCGATGAAGGCCGCCCAGAAGGAAGTTGACGCAGCAGAAAAAGCCGCAGCTGCCCAGACGAAAGCAGCGGAAGATGCGGTGAAGGCTGCGGATAAAGAGGCGGACGCAGCGAAGAAACAGGGCGGCCAGGAGAACGCGGCGGCCACTGGCGCAGCTATGGAACTCATGGGAGAGAAGGCGCAGAAGGCTCGCAAGGCGTTTGCTGTCGCTGAATACCTCGGATTCTGGGGCACGCTCGGTGTTGTCGTCGCGGCTGCAGCCTTGGCGTTTGTCGCCCTCGGAGCGGCTGTCGCGGTAGGGATTGGCAAGCTCGCGGTCTACTCAATCGAGTCGGTTGACGCAGCTCGTAAAACCCAGAACCTACTCAACGCAGCGGCGGGCTCATCATCGGGCGGAGCAGACCTTGCCAAGATGATTGAGCGTGTTTCGCAGAAATCCCCGCAGGCCACAGCTGAGATTGCAAAGCTAGCGGAAGGTTTGTACAAATCCGGCAAGCGTGGGACAGAACTCGAAAAGGCTTTAGCCGAAGCGTCCTACGAAGCTTCTGGTCTGGGGAAGAACCCAGGCCCGAAAGAACTCTCCGCGGCCATGGGAGACATGGGCGTTATCGCGGGGAAACTCGGCCACAACATCGCGCTTATCTTCTCCGGCCCTGCCCTAACTGCAGCCGTCACAGCCTTCGAGGCGGACGTCAAAGAGATCGCAGATATGTTCTCGCAGTCCAGCGCTGTAGGCAAAGCGCTTCAGGCTGTGATGTCCAGCATCTTCCCGTCCCTGCTCGGTAGTGCACATGGTGCAGTTCCGGCAATCAAAGCTCTTCTCACTGGGATAGCCCTCGGCGCGGTCAACGTCGCGAACGTGTTTTTGCGAGTCAAGATTGCATTGAAGGGAGCGTTTTCAGGCACATCCCTTGGCGACATGGACATGATGAAAGTGGGCATGAACCTGCTCTACGGGACCGTGCTAATAGGCGGCATAGCCCTGATAGCGTTTGGTGCGGTAGTGGGGTTCGTGGCCGCTGCTATTATTGATATGGGCCGTAGATTCGCAATCGTTGGCGAGTACGCGGCGGGCGCCGTCAAAGCAATATCGTCGGCCAAGGACTCCCTGTCGTCCCTAGATTTCAGCAGTGTGGCAAGCTCAATGATAGACGGCCTCGTCAACGGAATCATAGGCGGGACAGGCAGGGTCATCAGCACAATTAAATCTCTCGGCACGAGCATGATCTCTGCCGCGATGAATTCGATTGACGCTCATTCGCCGTCGAAAGCCTTCTACAAGGTCGGCGGATTCGGCGTCCAGGGCTACCAGAACGCTTGGGAAGATGGCAAGTCAGCCGTAGATTCCTCGGTCAAATCCGCGCTCACGCCTCCTGATTCGGTACCGGGCGGAGGCGGAATCAGTTCTGGCGGCAACACCTACAACGTCCAGATTATCGTCGACGGTTCCGGGACTGCGGCGGAGATCGGAGACGCTGTCGAGGTTCGATTCCGTAAGTTTCTACAATCCCTCGCGACGCAAGCCGGAGCGGCGGTGCCGGCATGATTCCCAGCACAGATCTATCCTGGGCTAAGCTCGTTTATGGCGGCGTCGTGGCCCCCGGTCTCTGCTCAATCCCCGACGCGCCAAGTGAAGTCGAGTGGGATGTCCAGACGTCGAAAGGTAAAAAAGGTGCAACGACGACGATGAAGTCAGAGCGTAAACCCCGCGAGTTTACAGCTAATTTTGAACTCACCGACGACAACGACAACGCGGACCAGAAGGCATGGATCGAGTTTCAGGCGTTGATTGAGTCCACGGTTCAAGGTGGCAAGATCACAGCCCTCAGTGTGTACCACCCCTCCTTGTCTCTGGCACAGATGGGGCCATGCTCTAAAAAATCCGTGGGCCTTCTCATCCCTCAACCGGGTGGCAAGCTCACTGTTTCGGTCAAATTCCAGGAGTATTATCCCCCGTCTCCTAGTGGAACAGGCCCCGCGAAACCAGGGAACCCCGGCGCGGGCTACGTCGGAGGGGCGCCTAAAAACGATCCTCTCGCTGCGGCCATCGCCGAAAACGCCAAACTCCAAGCCCAAGCGGACAAGACATGATCGCAACCCTCAACGGCCAGATCGTCCTGTCCCTCATCCTGTCAATCCCAGCGCAGGGCGTGCCATGGGCGGACGTCGAGACATCCTCGGACGTCGCGCTATCCGGTTCGGTTGTGCTCACGGTTGACGGTGTGCCCTATCAGATGACGATTCCCGCAGGTTCGGGCGGCATCTACGCAGGACGCGGGCGGTACCGGATGGCAGCGGGGAAAGCGCGGTGGGGTGCGGAGATTCCGGGGCAGGACTACGCGAACGACATGGGCGTCAAAGCCTCCCTCGTGGCAACAGACGCGGCTCGGCTGTGTGGCGAGCTCATTGACTGCGCCGGGATTGCAGACCTACGGCTAGGCCCACACATCGTGCGCGAGGCGGGCATGGCCTCAGAGTCGCTCCCGAAACCGTGGTTTGTCGACAGCTACGGCGTGACCAGATTCGGCCCTCGTCCTGCCGGCGAAGTCGTCTTGACTGGCTCCGAGCTCCAGGAGTTCGACGTCAGTTTCGGCGTTGTTGACGTCGCCCCCGCTGAGAAGGTTTCCAGGTTTCAGCCCGGGTTTACGTACCAGGGCAGAACGATTTCCGACGTCCAGATCGTCCTACAGAACGAGACGCTACGGGTTCGGCTATTCGCCTCCGGAGGCACCGAGGACCCAGCGATTGAGGCGTTTCGGCGACTGGTCGAGGCGTGCGATCCTCTCCGACGATTCCGGGCCTCCTACGAATACCGCGTTGTATCCTACGCCGGGAAACGGATGAATTTGCAGATAGTGCGAAACGCGTCGAGAATGCCAGATCTGCAGCGGGTGCCTGTTCGGGCAGGCATCTCCGGAGCAGACCAGGAAGTTCCTCTCGGTTCGCTGGTCGTGGTCTCGTTTATCGACGGGGATAAAACACGACCTGCCGTCACGTCGTTCGATGACCCTGACTCACCTGGTTCGATCCCGCTCCGGCTCTCGCTTGTGGGTGAGGATGATTTGGCAATCGAGGCCCCTCTCCCTGTTGGTCGTGTGCTCCGATACGGAGACGTCGTTTGTATGCCGGACGCACTTGGCAAGCCGATCCCGTATCAGTTGATCCCATTCTCGCTTACCCCGTCGCTGCCAATGCCACCGGCGGTTTATATTTCGGCGTCGAGGGTGCGAGCATGAGTGAGTTTATCCTCAAAGATACCTCCTGCATTTCATCGCCAACCCCAGGGGTTTACGCGTATCGACGGCAGGTTGTTGCGCAGCGATTGTTCCACCGGCTGGACACGCGCAAGGGCGAGCTTCGATGGTCCCCGGGTGAGTTGTCGTTTGGGATAAAACTGTCCGACGAAATTGGACGCGCCTTGACACAATGGCAGGAGAATGCATTACCTGACCTCGTCAGAAACGAACTGTCCCAGGACCGCGCCGTGTTTTCTGTTTCGGTGAACATGCGAGTTGAGACCAACGCTGGAACGAAGACGCTGTTTTTTAGCATCGTGGCAATCACGACCGAGGGGCAGCTTGAACTGAACGTCGCTGCGGACACTGCCGGAATCACGTTTTTAGGAGTCGCATAATGCTGTCCGTATCTGACCTGATCACCCAAGCCACGCAGAGCGAATTCTACCAGAAAGCGCTTTACTTCGCGGAGAAAGTGAAGCTCAAGGTCACGTCGTGGGAAGATGGAGACCCCACGAAAACGCAGTTCGGTTTCTTGTCGGAATCGCTGGCCACCATGTCCGCTATCGTGGCGAGCTATACCCGGTCCAACTTCCTCTCGACGGCAGAAGGCGAGTGGCTGAAACTCCGCGCAGAAGAAAATTTCAACTACGTCGCGCGCGAGAAAACTTACGCAACCTGCCCCATGGTCCTAACGAATACCAAAGGCGGATACTACCCGTTTGCCGAAGGTGACATTATCTTCCGTTCCTCGACAACCGGGAAAACCTACCGTAACACGACGGCTGGAATCCTTGACTCTGGCCCCGGCACGTTTGCAACCTGCACGATCGTCGCCGACGAACCGGGCAAGGAATCCGACGCAGGAACGGGGGAGATTGACGCGCTCGTTACCACGATGTCCGGCGTCACTTGTGCGAACTCGGAACCGGCGATCGCTCTCGACGAGGAAGATAAATACTCGATTCGGGCGAACGCGAAAGGCAGCCTGAAACGTCTTTCGTTGGCAGGCCCTCGCGGAATCTACGCGCACATCGCAACCAACGCAGAACTAAGCGGCGACCCCACGATCACCCGGGCGACGGAATACAACGCAGGGAATGCGCTTGTCCAGTTGTACATCGCGACCACGGGCGGATCGGCATCTTCGGGGCAGTGCACGACGATCGCCGAGTCGATTGCAGACATCGCGCAACCGGGCGGGATTACGATAATCGTGTCCTCCGCAACTCCTCAATCGCTCGCAGTTACCTACGATTTGTACGTATTCGACGATTTGGAATTCGATGATGACGCCGTCAAAGTGGCCGTGGGAAAACGGATTGACGACGCCATAGCTGCACACCCGATCGGCGGGGCGCAGACGGTACCTGGCGGGCCTCGGTACATCATCCGGTCACAGTTGGAGGATGCAGTAACTGGCACGTATCCAGGGTTTTTCTACAAGCAAAACGTTTCTTCCCCGAGCACAGACCTGACCGTCGCGACGGCTAATCTCTGCGTCGTTGGCGGCGTCCACGTTGGCACCATCTACCGAGTTGCGAGGCCGAAGTGATTACGTTTCGCGACACATTCAAGAAACTACTTCCGTCCTGGCTCACGACCGGAGACGGAGAGAAGGTTCTCTACGTCCAGTCCCTGATTCAGGACATGTTTCTTTACCGGGCATATCTTGGTGCACTGTGCGGTTTTCCGAGCCGAACACCTGACGACGGACTAGGGAAGATTGGACAGGACAGGCTCATCACCCGGGGCATTTCGGAGAGTCGCGAGAGCTACGTTTACCGACTGAAACATTACATCCCCGCACTGCAACGGATGGCTACCGCGTTTGAAACGATTCGGCAGGTTCGGGCGTATATCAACTCGCCAGTCCGCGTTCGTGTCGTCGACGCCCGCGGCAACTGGTACACAATTGACGCTGACGGGACAAAGACTTTCCAGCCGTATTTACAGAACTGGAACTGGGATGATACCCCCGCGAACGTGGGTAGACTCTGGGTGATTATCTACTCGGAGAACGGGCCCTGGTTGAGGCACACCTACGGCGACGGGCATAAATACGGCGACGCGGGCTTCGCTTGGGGTGGCACGTTCACTCCCGAAGTCGCGGCTGACCTGGTGAGGCTCGCCACTGATTGGACGGCGCAGGGAATCATGGTGGAACACATTATCGTTACGTTCGACGATACGCTGTTCAACCCCGCCGACGTCGGGACACTCCCTGATGGCGCATGGGGTAAACCCTACAAATATGTGGGCGGCGTAGCTGTCCCGTCTCGGTTCACCGGGGCGTCGTATATCGAGGTGAAGGCATGAGCTACGGACCTACCGCAGTGCAGCTAGGGGCGATAACGCTCCCAAATAACGGGCAACCTGTCACAGCCGAATCCGTCAACGTTCCGCTTGCGGCGATCGCAGACGGCGTAAAATTCGTCGGCAGAAACCACATCGCCAAGGCAGAATACTGGCCAGTAGTGGATTCGTCTGTTGCGTACTACGGGTCAGCGAACACGACGTCGTTTACGGAGATAGTACCAGACCCGTCAACCGGACATATCATGCCTGCGCCCATGGTCCAGTTAGTCAACGCCCAGCTAAACGATCGTCTGTTTGTCACGATGACCGTGAGCGCAGACGTTTACCTAACCACGGGCGGCGGGATTCTAAAATTCATGCTCGGGGTCGGGGCTACCAGGTGGGATTTGTACGGAGCGGCTGAAGCGGTTGGGGCAGAGGGAAGGCGCGTCACACTGATGGCTGCGCTCGACCTAAACCTGGCTGATTATTTTACCGAGGTACCCGTCATCTATCTGATGGGGAAGATCACCGTTGACGGAACGCTCCGAGTTTCTGGCCCGATCGGCTTCCAATACCAGCTACTGAGGAGCGTCTAATGGGATGGATCGACAAATTCATCTCTGGTTTTCTGGTCCTCGTCAACGGGACAGAACAGGTTCAACCCGGCGCGGTCAACTTCATCGGGGCTACCGCCGCCGTCGTGGGCGACCAACTAAACCTCACAGTTAGCGGGAACACGACGGCTCACTACGTCGTGACAGAACTCGACGCAGGGCTAACAAACGCCCATGTCCCGTCTGGGTCCGCGTCAATCCAGATCGCCGCATCAGTCGAAGATCTCAATTTCGCGTGTATCTTCGGCACTACTACCGGCACAGTCTGCGAGGGCAACGACGCGAGACTCACTCACACGTCGACCGGCGTGGCAGACGGGGGAATGTCGGCAGGCTATCCGGTGGCACTGGTCAGCGGAGGGAACCTGCATCAGCCAACGAGCGGGCTTGGGCGCTGCTCGGGTATTCTACTTAACGGGGCAGGAGGGGCAGGAGCAACTCTGTCCTACCAGTATTTCGGCCCTTCGATTCCGATCCCATACGGCGCGTGGGTAGCCAAGCCAGCGGCGACAGACATTGGCAAGCCCGTCTACTCGGCGCTCGACGGGACGTTCCTACTGACCCTGACCAAACCCGTGTCCGGTCCGTACCAGGAGATCGGGACGGTCCTGTTTGCAGATGCCGGGGCCAACACAACAACGATCATGATCAACCTACAATCGGAGATGGTGGCGTAATATGGCATTTTATACAGGCTGGGCAGCTAAACTAATCGGCGCGTT
>JFJP01039903.1_pt1 | contig 17574 bp, 9 predicted proteins | sample 431651 | NCBI WGS metagenome assembly JFJP01 (sample SAMN02602958, study PRJNA72255) | Microbial mat metagenome, whole genome shotgun sequencing project. | biome: fresh water; feature: sink hole; material: water; isolation source: purple microbial (photo- and chemosynthetic) mats found in...
CTCCGCACACTGCTTGATAAATATTTCCACGTCTGTCGAATCGGCTTGTGCCGCCATCTACGTGCTCATGGCTAATGCCGCCGCCAATGTAAGAAGCATAATGTACCGAATCGATATTTTCATCAAGCACCATCACATAAAAGTCGCTACCGTCAGTGGTGGGTTGATAAAAATTGCTCCAATCGGTATTTTTAACGGGCAAATTGTAGGTGTCGCCGCCGTGTGCGCCAACACTCACGCTGTTGGTGCTGCCTCCCCAGCCCGAAACATACACTCTGCGGCACACATCAACCAAAAAAGCAGTGGGCGAAATGTCCACTTGAACCGGAGTTCCGAGTTTTGTGGTTGTTTTTCCAAAAACGGTTGAGTACACTCGCTTGCTGAGTGATGAGTTGAGTTTGGCAATAAACTGACCAGTGTTGGGAATGGAAAATTTTACATTATAGACAAGAGTAGAATCGGGTGCTTGGGTTTGCCCCAAAATGTAGGCATTATTGAATCGGTCTAAATTGATAAAATACGCCATATCGAATTGAGAAGAACCAAAAAATGTGGAATGCAAAATTTGTGAGCCATCGTTCTTAATATGAGTAATATAGGCATCAACCGTTCCTCCGTTGTAGGTAACAGAATAAGCACCAGACGTAACCGGAAAATCGGCAGAAGTGGTGCCACCGGTTACATACAAATCGTTTTCGGAACTTAGAGCCACCGAAAAAGTAGCATCATCGTTTGACCCTCCCAAGTAGCTTCCCCATGTTATTTCGCTCAAATCGGAGTTCATTTTAAACACGCAACCATCTTTTTTTCCTCCAGCATGATTTTTTTGGAAAGCGTTGGCAGTTACCGGAAAATTTGTGGAGCGTGTTGACGTTGCCACGTAGCAATTATCAAATTCATCTACAATAATTTCGCCTCTCACCTCATCTCCATAGTTGTATTTCAGGGAGTTAAGGGTATCGCCATAATAATACCAACGCCCATTAATGAGGTACATTTGAGTACCGTTGGAGTTGAAACCATCGTCGAGCGAGCCGCCCACAAATGTTGAACCTAAAAGCGTTGTACCTTCTTTGTTTAGCTTAGTTACCACAATATCAGTACCGTACATAAAAAAAACTCCCAAACCACGCGGATAAATGGGGTTGAAGGCATTGGTGGGGTTGTTGTATGTTCTATCGAATGCGTTGTCTGTGGTGGGAAAATCGGGCGAGCCGCTTGTGCCGAGTATATATAGTTCTCCGTTTGCGTTAACTACCAAACTATGAGGCAATTCATCGTCAAAATCGCCACCCAAGTAAGTTGAATAAATAGGAGCGGAGCCATCCAATGCCCATTTGGTGATGCCCATATCGGTATCGTTGTACCCCAGTTCGAGAAAAGTGGCATCGTAAGCTCCCAAAGTGGTGGGATACCCAATACTAAACACCGTTCCACCCGAAAACAAATGCCCTTCGGTATCGTACGTAGCTGTGTATCCAAAGTTGTCGGCACTTGAACCCGAATAACGCGAAAAAATTAATTCAGGGTCAATTATCAGTGTATGAGCAGGGTTGTAGCCTTTTGGAAAAGCAAAACTCACTCTGTTTTCGTTCAATACAAAATTGCAAGCAACCGGAATGGAATCTCCATTAATTATTTGATATGCTTTTGGCGCAAGGTCAATTATTTCATTTACAGATGTTTGTATATGTAGCTGTTCGTTTTGAATATACATTTGGCTTACTCCATCATATTGCATCACTATGGTGGCAGCATTGGCATACGGTCGCACTATAAAGTCGTAAACTACTGTATTATTGCGACTTGTAGTTATCATATCTATATCATCAAAAATGTTTTTGTAGCTAAGTTGGGCATATTTTTTTACATTCGATGCCCATTTGCGTTGGTCGTTGCCAATGAAATAGTTGTTTATGCCCGTCAGCATTTTGTCTGCCGTTAATATTGCATTTCTGTTGCAATTTACAAAGCGGAGTTTGAAGGCATGAAACCGAATGCGGCTATTGAGTTGGTCGCACTCATCTTGATATTCAAACCCATTTTCCAAATTCGGTGTAGGATTTTGGTTGTTTGTGCTGCATTCATCGTGTTTGTGGCGTGGATAATCGTCTGGGTGTCTGAAATTGAACACAATAGCATCTGATTCAAAAAACATTGCACCGTCTGGAAATTCGGCTTTGTAAAAAATATTTTCATTCCACTGACCACGATTTTCGATGTATTCAATATTCTGAGATACTGATAGATAGGGAAGCAACACGCATAAAAGCGTGAAAAAGATTATATGTTTGGATACCATGTTGATAGCTTTTTTGTGATTTCAATCAAAATAAATTGACTTTTGATTACTCAAAAATACAATTTTGATTCGAAAAAAGGAGGGTGCAAACGGAATTTATTTTGTTTCGAACATTCCTTTGTGTATGCCAGTGCCAATATTTATTTTTAGGTCGGTAACACGCAATTCAACCGATTCGTTTAATGTGCTCATTTTAAGCCGATACGGAAACTGTTTTCCATTCACATCAATATAATTGCTGTAATCTATAACAAGGGTATCGGTATCTGTGCTATTTTTTTGATAAGTAGTTATGGTTCTTACTTTTAAGAAATTGGTAGCCGAATAAAAATCAAAGATGTGCTTTGGCTTTTTCGACTCAAGGCAATAAGTATTTTTGCCATCAATTTTTACCATTCCTATCAGTTTATAACCGCGTTTGCTCAATTGCTCGGCTGGATGGAGCATGGCTTCAACTTTTAGTTGCAAATTTTCTTTGCTATTCAATTGGTGCGTGCCAAGTAAATCTGTTTTTATGCCTCTTGTGCCATCGAAAATTAATTTCTCAAACACTACACTATCGGTGTGAGTAATTTTGCAATACAAATTGGGGTGTTTTAAGTACTTTGTAATGAATAACTTAGAAACTGTATCCTCGTAAACAATTTTCATTTTTTTTACGTCATCCCAGCTTTTTTCACCTCCAATTGCTGTAATGTAATTTTCTATAACAGTGGATTGTTTAATGTTCTTTGGCGCGGGCTTGAGCGAATCCCACCAATCATAAACTCCCTGAAAATCAGCTTTGGGAGTTGATGGCAATTGAGATGCAAAAAAAACAGGAAGTAAAATTAGAAATATGATTGAAGTAAAATTTTTCACGCATTCGTTTTTTAGAATGAAAAAAAGCAGATTGCCTACTCACAATCTGCCTTACAAAATATATTCCTTTGCAAATAGTACATCGGATTGAATGGAATAAAATATCAATTTATTTTTTTGAGTCGTCAAATTTTTCAGCTCGTATTTTTTCCATTCGTATCGTTACAGCGTTTTTATGGGCATCGAGTTCTTCGGCGGCTGCCATTTGTTGAATTACAGGTCCAATATTGAGCAGTGCATTTGCCGTAATGCGCTGATAAGTAATTTTTTTCACGAAACTATCGAGCGAAACACCACTATACATTTTTGCAAATCCGTTGGTGGGCAAGGTGTGGTTTGTTCCCGATGCGTAGTCACCAGCCGATTCGGGTGAATATTTTCCAAGGAAAACCGAGCCTGCATTTTTCAAACGGTCTAAGAAATAACCTTCGTTCTGAACTGAAATTATCAAGTGTTCGGGGGCATATTCGTTGATGAATTTTATGGCATCTTGGTTATCTTGCATAAAAATCATTTTGCTATGGCTAAGTGCTTGTTCTGCAATTTGTTTTCGTGGAATTTTTTCCAACTGAATGGCAATTTCTTTTTGCACCGCTTCTATCAAAGGTTCGTGCAAAGCTATGAGAATTACCTGACTGTCAATCCCATGCTCTGCCTGCGAAAGCAAATCGGAGGCAATGAATGAGGCATCTGCTGTTTTGTCGGCTATCACCAACAATTCCGAGGGTCCTGCGGGCATATCTATTGCGGTATTTTGTATGCTAACTATCTGTTTGGCAGTGGTAACATATTGATTTCCGGGTCCAAAAATTTTATACACTTTAGGAATGGTTTCGGTGCTATATGCCATTGCGCCAATTGCCTGCGCACCACCCACGGAGTAAATATCGTTCACACCAGCTACTTTTGCAGCAAACAAAATGGCAGGGTGAATTTTGCCTTCATGGTTGGGAGGTGTGCACAACACAACCTCCGGACAACCCGCAATTTTAGCCGGTATAGCCAACATCAACACCGACGAAAACAAGGGCGCAGTGCCTCCGGGAATGTATAGACCAATTTTTCCGATAGCTATGCTTTTGCGCCAGCATTCAACTCCCGTAACTGTTTGAATATAACGAACTTCGTCTTTCTGCTCCACATGAAATTTGTGAATGTTTTTGCTTGCCGTGTCAATGGCATTGCGCAACTGAGTAGAAATGTATTTTGCCGAATTGAGAACCTCTTTTTCGTCAACCTTAAAATTTTCAATATCAACGCCATCAAACTGCTTTGTATAACGCTTTAGAGCATTGTCGCCATTTGCCTTTACGTCTTTCAAAATTGTACTTACAGTTTCAACGAGTGAGCTATTGTCAATTTGCGGACGAGTCTGTAATTCAGCATATTGAGAGTAATTTGGATTTTTGTAAATCTGCATTTTTCTTATTTTTTACTTAAAACATTTTTTCAACCGGCATCACCAAAATTCCTTCAGCTCCGTAGGCTTTCAGTTTGTCTATCACTCCCCAAAATTCGTTGGTTTCAACCACCGAATGTATTGAACTCCAATCTTTTATATGCAATGGCATTATGGTTGGGCTATTCATACCGGGCAAAAGGGAGCAAATTTTTTCGATGCTACTATTGGGAGCATTCAAAACGATGTATTTTCTCGACTTAGCGTTGTTTATCGAACGAATACGGAAAAGCAATTTGTCGAGAATTTCTTGCTTTGTATGGTTAAGGTTGGAGTTGGCAACCATTACGGCTTCCGATTGCAAAATGGTTTCAACCTCCTTCAACCCATTGCTAAACAGCGTACTACCAGAGCTTACAATATCGCTTATGGCATCGGCTAAACCTATGCCCGTAGCAATTTCAACAGAACCGCTAATTTCGTGTATCTCGGCTGTTATACCGTTGTTTTTGAGGTATTTGAGCGTAGTAGCCGGATACGATGTGGCAATGCGTTTGTGCTGAAAATAATCAAGCCCTTCGTATTCTACCCCTTTGGGAATGGCAAGCGACAAGCGACATTTTGAGAAGCCCAAACGTTCTACAATGCGTATATCTTTGTTTTTTTCTTCTACTACGTTTACGCCCAAAATTCCTACATCGGCAATTTCATCTTTATTGGAAAGTTTCCTGCCTCAGCAATCAACTTATCTTTGCGGGTAAGGCTAATGCTAATGCCGCATTCTTTTATCAACTCCATAGATCCTTCCGATAAGCGACCGGATTTTTGAATGGCAATTCTAAGTTTTGTCATGTGTGAGTAGTATTTTTGTTTCACATTTCGATTTGCAAATATACGCAAAACAACTCAAACTACAAAACCACTCATTTGTTTGTATCTGTTTACGTAATTGAATTTTTGCTTTTAAATTTAAGATTTTCTACCCAATTTTACTTTCAATTTGTAACCTGCACAAAGAGAATACGCTTAAAATGTAATTTTGTATAGCAGATAATTTGATAATTCTTATCTTTGTGAACTTTTAAATCGAATTAAATTTTATATCTAAATATAAATCAAGAGTATGCAGTTAGTTGGAAAACCGAAAATTAAGTTAAGAGACGATGCTAAAGATTTCCTAAATCTTTACGCCTCGTTGGGCGAAAGAGCCGAAAACTTTTTGCCAAACGATATTTTAGACAAGCTCACCTATTTTGTTCGCCTTTGCTACGAGCAGCCCGATGACCCCGCAAAGCAAACCGCCGAACGCGACCGTATGATTTTGGAATTGAAAGAGGCAATTCCGGGTTATACCGATGTTTCGTTGATGCTTTACCCCCACGAGGATTCTAAAGCATTTCAGTATAGAACCCAAAAGTTGAATTTTGCCGACAAACTTACTTCCCTCATCAATACCGAAGCCGTTGACGACCAAACCAAAAAACAGACTCTCAATATCCTTCATTCGCACGACTATTCCATTGGTACTCCACCAGTTACTCAAAATTTGGTTGACTATCTGTACAAATTGCTTTTGGGTGATAGTGTAATGGATTTGAAAAAATTTAGAGATGTTATCGGTGTAAATGGTGATGACGAGGAGGCGCAGTGGAATTATCTGCTCAATGTGCTCGACCAAATGGTGATTCAAAGCACCCATTACACTACTGCGGCAGAGAAAAAAGATTTTTTGGAGAAAAGCGAACTTACCGTCAATTTTAAGGGCTTGAACGGTTTTATACGTACCGTGGTGGGAGGAAGTGCCGAAACTGCCATTCGACTATTGAGCGAGGAAGTGTTTGCTAAGTACAGTGTTGTGGAAGTAGATTATACCGATGCTGATGACTTGTTTGAAAAAATTAAACTCGATTATACGAAGGTTTTTCTGGTGAAAATCAAGTATATGCGCAAAAATATTTTCAATCAACGCCGCTGGTTTCCTTTCCTTACTCGAATTGTTTTGATTGACGATTCGCCCGAATCGCAAAGTACCAACACATCTCTGGTGTTTGCATTTCACAACGCAATTATCAGCACACTCGACAAGGTACACACCAAAAAACTCGGTTCGCTCGCCAACAGTCAGTTGAATCTCCGCTTGATTCTCGACAAGGTGAACACTCAAAACATCGAAAAATTTAGAGATTGTGCCAATGCCAAAATTGCCGATTACGAGCAGGAACTGGCTGATTTTAAGATAAATCAGATTCAAACTACCAACGAACCTTTGCGCGATATTGTAATGTTTAAATTCGATGATTTTGCCAAGCAAATTATCAAAGATAAATATGCTCTCACCAAGTTGCGCGACTATTTCAATCTGATTTTGTCGGTTATTTCGCCCGAAAAACGGAGAATAACCAACCTTGATTTGATTCACGAATTTGAAGAGCGCACCCGCAGTTATTTTTATTCGGGCAACAAGTTTTTGAAAATTGCCACTATCATCGAAGGAGGCGGTCGCAATCAGATAAAAACATACGGAGATTACCTTTTGCAGCGACCTTTGAAAGATATTGATGAAAAAATATTGAAGCGTTGCCACACCATTTTAGATATAATTCCAAACAATTATCAACGAACGCTCAACAACCATTTTCATAAGAACTTTGGAATCAACCTTTTCCTTGAAAAGTACAAAGAGTATCTTACAAAAGCCGAAAACGAAGCAGACAATCGGGGGCGTTTTCATAACTTCCTCATTGATTTGGGGATAAAAGATGCCTACGATAGTCGTTCGGTGGAGGAGCAGGACATTATCAAAGGCTTTATAAGCGACCTTTCGAATTTAGATAAGACTTCAATTTCAGACGATGTGCAGATGATAATTCGCGATATACTTCTACATCAAGACAATGTGTTGCGACCTTACATTTTGTACAATGTAAATCTGTCGTGGGAATATCAGGATTTGTTTCCGGGCGACCGCTTCGACCTTAACCCATTCGACCTTGAAATTGGTAACTACGACGATGGACGGATAGATTTCAATCGTTTGCTGGTGCGTTTGCAGCGTATGAAAGCCACTTTCCAACTTTTTGACGACACTGGAAACCTGTGGGACAGATTTTGCGCCAACCTTACCATTGTTATCAACGACCCCGCCAACCCATCGGGCTACACCGATTTCAACAACGAAGATTTGTTGTCGTTCCTTAAATTCCTCACTACCAGTAAAATAACCTTGTTTTTAGACGAGGCGTACAACGACTCTGTGAAAACAAGCAACAAGGAAGAACCCAAATGGCGCACCATTTCGCGCTATGTAATGAACAATTTGAGTGCATTTGCCAACATTAGCATCGTTTCGTCTATTTCTACCACCAAAAACCTCAGTGGAACGGGCAATCGCTTGGGCGCACTTATAGCCACTCCAGCTAAAGAGTCGGTGATAAAATTTGCCAAAGAGCGCAATACCGGCGAGCGTTGCAACACCAATTCGGTGTATATGTTGGTGAATATAATTGAAGCTGCCGAACTTGCTAAAAAGCTGAAAGACAAGGTAGAAGAACGTTTACCACAAAATGCGTCTATTCACCATTTTGCGAAGCGAATCACCGAAAATATTATTGATGAACTGAGTAAGTATGAACAAAATCAGCGTGCCGAAAAGAATCCCAAAAAGACAATTACACGCTATTCGCCTTTTGAGGGCAGCCCCTTGCATATATTTCTATTAGAAGAACTTGTGTCGTTAGATAAGCTGGCGGTGCTCGAACTTCCCGATGATTTTATGTACAAAGGCAAACCATTTTTCCGCCATTATCAGGAGGAGTTGGTGAAATCGCTCAATAAATTTAGGGTGAATAAAATATTTAGAGAAGAGGCATACAAGCGTTTAACCCTTTTGAAACAACTTGCTACAAAACTCATTGCAGAAAACAAATGGGAGCAGTATGCACGAGTTATCGACTCCGATGGTTCGTATTTGTTCAATTTGCAATTGCACGATTTTGCATCGTACCAAGGACTCGAAAAATTTACCAAAGAACTTGCAGCTCAACGCGGTATAGCTCTCATTCCGTACAAAACTGGTTTTGTACGCTTTTCGGTGGGCGGCTACCTCGATGGCTCTGCCAAAAGCTACGAGCAGTTTGCGAGCGAATTTACCAACGCTATCACTCTATTTTTCCGCTATTGGACAGAGTATTATCAGAAAAGAAATTCACCTGCCTACAAAGATTTTCGTACCGAAGATATTTTAGATGAGATGTTTAAGGTGAAAAGCGATAAAGAATTTATCGAACGGCTGTTAGCAGATTTCAATTTGATAAAAAACATATCGAAACAAAAACTCGATAGTCTGAAAATCAGCAATATACAAACCTTGTATCATGCTTTTCCTGCCGTTAGTGGCATAAATATCAACTCGATAGGAGAGTCGAAAAATGCTGTATTTGAGTTTTACGAAAATATTGGCGAATGCAAAGATGTGAAAACATTTATCCGTAGTAAAGCATTCACCAAAATATACGAAAACCTGCTGCCACAGGTGTATAAAAACATACCGGCTATTAAACATCTGGATTTCAACACTGTAATTGCAAAATATGGTAAGTCAACTATTTTGAAATACATTGAAAATAAACTTACCTACAAACCCAACAATTACGTACTCGATGCGCCCGACGACCTCAATACAATGAAAGAAATTTTGATAGAAATTGAAAACATTTTGTTTTCGGATTCTAAGTTCAAAATTATGACTCTAAATGCCTCGGAATCAACCGAAAGCGACCTGCAAAAATTGGAAGGTGCAAACATGATTTTGAAGAAATATATCAAAGAAATTATGATACATTTCAATTTGCCCTTCGAAAATGAAGGTACAGAGCCAACCATTGAGGAATTAGTGGCAACTGCTGCCGAGAAATTTGAAGAACTTACCGGAAAAAGCACCGCAGAGTTTGGTATTACCACTTATACTGAGGCATTTATACGCTCGTTGAGAAATTCGGAACAGTTTAAGAACGTGGAATTTTCCGACCGTCAGTCGGGGAATATTCTTCACGTTTTCTCTACCAAAATTTACAATTCAGCGTTGAGTATGACGCAAAAAATGTTGTTTTTCTATTTGTTGAAACGCGAAAATGTGTTTGAAAAAGCATTTATGGCTCGCCTCAACGAATACGGCAAACACATAGATGCAGCCGCAGACGTAGAATTTAAAATGATACTCAATGGCTTCATAGACAAGGTAATACAATTTGACTTAGTGCAAATTTTAGACGAAATTTTTGAACATCGCAAGTTCAAAGTTTCATTGTCGAAACTTCACACCGAATCGCGGGCGGTGTCGTTGATGTTTATTGATATTATCAATCGCACCAAGGCAACCGAGTACTACGACAAATACACACATAGCCTAAGTCGCTTTGTGGAAACTACTTACCGAAAGCAAAATTCGAGTATCAACGAAATGATACAGCACGGTATAACGCTTTACAAAGATTTTGAGATGCAAAGCGATGTATTGGAAACCTATAACGGAGGCTCGCTTAAGTGGATAAAAGATGTGATGGTGAAATGCGGTGTAATTTGCGCAGAACAACCCGTGCAGATGCACACCCGAATTTCGACAGATGCCAAAAAGCGCGAATATCCCTTCCATAAAGTTGACTTAACACAGGCAGAAATTGACCTTCGCCAAAAGCGAATAGAAGAATCGAAGAAAAAAGAAGAGGAAGCCGGAAAAGAACTGCCCAACGAATACATCAAAAACTTGGCAACCAAGCCCGAAGCCTCATTTTTTGGCAAGCGAATGCTTAAGTTCATCGAAAATATGGACGAAAACGATTATCGTTGCAAAATTATCAACAAAGGTTTGTTCAAAGAATTGGTAATTTTCCAAAAAGCATACATAAAGTATCTGGCTGATAATTACCGGATTTTAGGACCCGATGTAATTCGCTTAGAAGAAGTTCAGAATTTTGTACCCGATGTAATTCAATTTTTGGGTGCGCCCGAAAAAGTGATGTCGTTTCCACAAATTGGGTATTTCGATTTGGAAGGTCCGAATGGAAAAATCAAAACGATGGTTACACCTCTAAAAATGAAAGTGGACTATTTTGGCGATGTAAAAAAACCGCGACTTACCATGATAAACGAAAAGGTGAAGGAAATGGGTGGTGTGCCTGTTCACGGTTCACTTTTCGCTGTGGAGGAAGAAGATGGCGGCTTGTTTGTGGTGGAGGTTGATGGCGATAGCGGTGTGGGTAAATCGGAAATGCTTGCTGCTCTGATGCTTAAATGGCTCAAAAAAGATATGACCCGCATTCGTTCAATCAAATTAATTGCTGGTGATATGTTCCATGTTTTCCCCGATAAAGACGGAAACCTCTACGGAATTGGTACAGAAATAGGTGATTTTTCGCGAGTTACAGATTTCGACCCCGATTACATTAAATACTACAATTCGTTGTTTGAGAGCAGTGCCGACAGCAACGTAGAAGACCTAAATTCGCGCTCTACCATTGGCGGCTTGTGCGATATTGCCATGCCCTACAAAATTGATATTATGCTCACCGCCAGCAACTATTCGAAAGAAGAAGCGGGTGTAATTCGATACGACAATCCAGAGAACTTCCTGTATTACAGGCATTCGCACGGCGAAAGGAAAGAAAAAGCAACCAGCGAAGATGGACCGCATTTTCAGCGTACTTTTTTGCGCTACACCGCCGACCCCAATATTGTACAAGTGCTCGATAAACATGGAAATTACATAGACGAAATTTTGGATTGGGACTTCGATACTGCCACCAACACGCACTATTTGTGTTCTTCGTATAAACTGATTGGCAAAATAGATTTGCAAGATATTGTAAACCAATTGTTTAAAGATAAAGAATTTGCCCGCAACGGGAAACAATTCATTATCAGCAATATTGAGTTCGATATTATTCGAAATCGTTTTTTGGTGAATGCACACTCAGACAACGAAAGAATACAGTTTAAACTCGACCGTAAGTTTTTTGGCTCATTGTTCAACGCTCTTGCCAGTACACCCGCCGGACAGCCTTTTGTGTCGGAATACGGACAAGCGGAGGGCAAAAAAGATTTGCTCAACATACTCAAAGGCAACTACGCAAAGGGCAAAGACGGTAAAGGCAAAGGCAGACGCATTCAGTTGGGTGTTTTATCTACCGACTTGGGCAAAAATGGACGCGAAATATCGGGTCCTCAAAAAGCAGCAGAGGAGCTTAAGAAACTCATTCAAGAGGTGCGCATTCAGAATCCAGAAATGAACGAAAATAAGCAAAAAGTGCGAAACATTGTGCACGAAAAATATCAGCATATTTTCAATGGTACTAAGTTTAGCCCTGAAATTCAGCGATATAACTTCCTTTTGTGGCAATTAGAACAAATGCGGAAAGCCGAGTTTGTGCGCATTGACGATATGAATAAGAAGGTAGATTTATCGAAATTGAAAGGTTTTCAACCCTTGGCAAAAAACCATCTGTTTTCGCCTTTATTGGTAACTCCCAACATCAATTTTGAGCTTAATAGTTTCACCGAAACGTATGAGCAATTAATGAGTTTGCCCAATAGCATTGAATTTGCCAACGAATTTTTAGCCGACTGCCCTGCTCTGTACGTTGCCAAAGGATACAACACCGATACCATTGAAAATAACATGGTTATACAATTGTTGTTGCTCAATGGCTACATTACAATAGAAGACCTCAACAGAGGGTGCATTACCGAAAAGGCAAACCGAGAAACTCTTGCAGCTGCTATGTATGCTGTAAAGAAATTTCTGAATCCAGAGGGTAAAATTGTGGAAACCAATGCTATAGTTAGCGATGAGAAGACAAAGTCGAATAGCCGAAAGAAAAAATAATCTTTTGGGTAAACGATATATAAGGCTTCATTTTTGCGTTATACAAAGTATGTAATAAATTTAATTTCAAAACTATGAAAAAATTAGCACTACTTATTGTATTGGCTTTTGGCATTAGCATCACATATTACTCGTGCGAGCAGGATGATGGTGGCGACTGTGCTTATTGTAAATCGGTACAGAAAGATAATGCCGGAGCTGTAATAACAGAGGGAATAGAAGAAGAATATTGCCTCGACGACCTTGACGAATTGCGCAACACACCCCCAATTACCGACCCTGAGGGCAACGTAACTCAGTGGGTGTGCGACTAATACAAAAAAATTAAAGCCGAAGTTCAACAAACTTCGGCTTTTTTTATTTATTCAAACTTCTCCCAGCGCACAATTGCATCGAGTGGTTTGCGCTGAGTGGTGTGCCGTTCGGTATTTGCTTCATCGGCAGGATAGGCAAGCGTAAGTATTACCATTGGTTCGATGTGCGGCGGCAGATGTAGTAGTTCGCTGCATTTTTTTGCATCGAAATTGCAAATCCAGCACGTAGCCAAGTCCATTTCTGTGGCGGCAAGCGTTATGTGGTCGGTGGTTATGGCTATGTCTATGTCGCAGTGGTCTTTGCCATCGGCACGTTTCCACGATACCGAATGGTCGCCGCAAATAACCAGCAAAACTGCTGCTTCGCGCATCCACGCACGTTTGTACACTGCCCCCATTTTTTCAATATTTTCGGGGTCTTTTATTACCACAAAATACCAAGGTTGAAAGTTTGCAGCCGATGGTGCAATGCGTCCTGCTTGTAGCACGTACAACAATTTATGTTCTTCAATGGGAATATTCTTGTATTTCCGCGATGAGAATCGTTTTTTTGCTACGTCTATAAATTTCATGGTGATATTTTTTTATTTTTGTGATGAAAAATCTTTATACAAATTTATGTATATTTGTACGATTTTGCAAACAAACAAAAAATTAACCCATATTAATTATGAATGTTACAAAAAATTCTTTTCCGTTTGGATTAATCCTTGCTATTTTGTTGCCGGTGCTTACGTTTGTGGTGTACTATTTATTCAAAGCGCAGGAAGGAGTTACTCTACTCGAATTTTATAATATGTATTTCTCTTACAATGTTCACACCCATATTATAAGCCTGTGTGTGTTGCCCAATTTAATTTTGTTCTATGCCTTTTTGCGGCACAATGCCTATAATTCGGCAAAAGGAGTTATTCTTGCCACCATGCTATATGCTTTAGCGGTGATAATTATGAAATATTTTTGATAAAAAAAGCCGGAGCTATTCAACTCCGGCTTCTTTTTAATAATATACTAATTTACAATTAATTAATTATAATTGTTCTCTTAGTTTTTCGCGGTTATCTCTCTTCACTTTTTTCATTTCCTCTTTAAAAAACTCAAAGCGCATCATATCTGCCAACGAACGAACCTTTCTAACAAGGTCAATTCTGTCTTCAATTCTGTTTTCGAAATCAAGGAAATCGAGTTTTACTAAGTAATATCTCAACGTGTAGTAGTTGCGACCGTTGATAGGAAGATTTGGAAGAGCATTATCTTCAAAATCTTTCAAAATTTCGAAGGCTTGTTCAAAATATTTCTTATCTTCCTTTTGCTTAATCATTGCATTGGCATTGTACAGCGAAAGCATTTTGTACAAAATGTGCTCTTTATACGCCTCAAGATTGATGTATGGATTTTTAATTTTCTTATACATTTTCTGAGCTTCGTAGTGTTTGCCGCAAAGGTTGTATGCTTCGATGGTAAAATACTGATAGTAAGGAAAATCGGTGAGTGCACTTTCGCTTTTTGCTAAGTCGTTGCCAATTTGGAAAATATTACGTTCAAATTGTTTAGCTGGAATTTCTTGTACAAAATTATCGTACATAATTTGACATGCATAGCTCATACCCAACGATGCTGGCGATGCTCCGTCTTCGCCAATTTCGCGCATTGAATCGAATACTTTTCCCGTTCTGCGGTGGTCGTAGCTTAGGAAGTATTTCATAAATTTCATGTGCGAGCCAAATATTTTCTCATCAATGGTAGTGGCATTCGACAGGTAGTGGTCAACATAGTCTTTGCCAGAGTTGCCGCTAAGTGCAAGATTATCAATGTCGTTAAACATTTCAAAATGAAGTTTGCGAGCTACAGGATTTACAGCCAATTCGGGAACCAATTTTTTGCGCAATTCAGCATTTTTTCTAATTTCAACTGCAATCAACGAAAGGAAATCGAAATATTTCGAAGCCTGTGGTGCAGTGATGTAGCTTTGTTCATTCTGAATTTTATCGGAAATAAATTGGTGTACTTCTTTCAGTACGTCCATATTTTGCTCAAACAACGCATAACGCAACATCCACTCCATCAGTTTTGGGTGCAAACTGTGTCCGTTGTAGAATTGGTCAACTCTTTTAATCAAATCCATTCCAAATTCATTTTCGCGCAACCAAAGGTTGGCAACCAAAAATTCGAAGAATTTAGGTTGTGCAAAGCTAACCGAATTGGCAACAGTAAGGTATTTATCCACTTTTTTGCTCTCGAAAACAAAACCATACGATAACAATTGGCTGTAAGCAGTTTTGTACTGATTTACAATTGATTCAATTTCGGTAAAATGGAATTTCGAACCATTTTTGCCGTAGTTGGTTTTCTTTATCAGAGCATTGAGCAAATTGAGTTTGTTTTCGCCTTCTTGTCCTTTTACAATTGTTTCGGCTACAAAATTCAAATACAAATCTATTTCACCTTTTTCCAATGGATCGGCATAGGTGAGGAAAAGTTGTAAGAATTTTGGATTTCTCAATTCTTTTTCAATATCAACGTTGCGATAAATAATTTGCTTAAACGATAATGTATCTGAGTAATTATCAATTACTTCCTGTACTTCGTCATCGGTAAGTTCGGGTACATTTATCACATCGTAATAGTTGTTGCTGAAAGTGGTTTCAAACCACGCATTTTGCAACGATTTGTTGTCGCTAATTTTGTTTACAACTTTAAACCAAGTGTTTGGACGGCAAGTAAGGATAATTTTGAACCAATCAATGTGAACAACAGTTGAAAGTGAACTCATTAGGTCGCCAATTAAGCGGTCGAGTTTGTCTTCTTCAACAGTAATTTCATTAAATCCGTCAACAATAAGCACCAAGCGACCTAAACGGTAATGAGGGTTGTTGTGTAAAACGGAAATCAAATCTCTTTCCGAATCGTAGCCCATTTGCTCATACACCCACGATTTGAGGTCTTTGTTATTGCCAATCACGTTTCCAATGAGTGCGCCGTCAATCAACCAAACCAAGTCGTTTTTGTACGGATTGTCTTTTTCTGTGCTTAGGAAAAAGCGTTCTGTAATATTAGCAGCAATTACCGATTTGCCGCTATTACCCGGAGCAACAAATGCCATCGCCAGTTTATCCGACTTCATAAATCGTTCAACTTTGTCTTCTGCAAATTGGCGTGGAATTACTTTATCGAAATCAATACCAGCACAATCTTTAATTGTTTTAAGACTGTGTTCGGTAATTTTGAATGCTCCCTCGCTTATTGTAGTCCAAAGTTCGTTGGAATAAGGAGTTTCAATGGTTTGTTTACCAATGTTGATGTAATCGAGCCAGCTTTCGAAACCAACATACCTTGATAAGGTATCGTAAGTGTGTTTCGAGAAATTAGAGGTTCTTTTTACAAAACCAAACAAACGTTTCAATGTACTTGCGCTGATGCGGCGCTGAGTTTTAGTTACAATGTCTGTTGCCAAACCATCACAATCTGTATTGTACTCTACTGGCTTAACGTAAACTCTTAAGATGTCTTTTCTAAGACGTTGTGCTTCCTTTTCGTATTTGTCCATAATAGTTCTTTTTTATAAAATTACCCACATGTGAATGTTTTAAAACTTTATTTTGCATTTTTAAAACGTCCCAAAACTAAGAACAAAATATTATTTTACAAATTTTTTTTGCATATTTTTTTCAATTTTATCAATGTAAAAATTGAAAAGTATGCTTTAAGAAAACTATACCGAAAATTAATAGGTAAAAATGGGCTTTTGTATCATTTGTTTTTATCGTAATGTTTCATTTTTTTGTGTTTGGAAAGCTTTAACGTATTTTTTTTCGATTGTTTGTTTTTTAATTGAATTTGTTACTTGTTAATATGAAATTAATTTGTAATTTTCGACTTGAATTTAATCCCATCTCTTTGTACATTATTCAATCTGATTCATTATTATTATGAGTAATTCACTTTTGCAAAATTTTAAAAAGGAACTTATAAACGTAAGTATAAACAGTAAAGACCTCGATTTCGAGCATTTAATAAAAGAAAGAAACACTCTTGAATTGTTTTTTACACATTCAACCGATGGTTTTTTCTTTATGATGCTTGATGAACCTGTGGAATGGAATGAAAAAGTGGATAAAGATAAAATTATTGACTATGTTTTTGACCATCAGCGAATTACAAAAGTTAATTCAGCTATGCTCAATCAATACGGAGCAAACGAAAGCGAATTTTTGGGGCTAACGCCATCGCACTTTTATGTTGACATTGACGAAGGAAAAAAGATTTGGAAAGAATTTTTTGATAATGGTGAAAAACAGTTTGTTACAAACGAAAAGAGAATTGACGGTACGCTTGTATGGATTGAGGGCAATTACAAATGTTTTTACGATGAATACGGGCGAATTACCGGTCATTTTGGTATTCAACGAGAAATAACCGAACGAATTGAAAATCAAAAAAAACTTGAAGAACAAAGGTTATTGCTCGAAAATCAAAATAATGCCATCAAACATCTTCACTTACTTTCCGAAAATACGGGCGATTTGATTTGCTTGCACGACATGAACGGAAAATTTACGTATGTATCTCAATCTGTAAAAAAAATATTGGGCTATTCAACCGAAGAATTTCTTGGTCATTTTCCCAACGAATTTATTCACAGAGATGATTTGCATAAAGTTAACAATTTGGTTTTGAACAATAAAAGCAATGAATTGAATTTAGAATATAGAATGAAAACCAAAGATGGTGATTATTTGTGGTTCGCAACTCTTGTGAAGTTGCTCCGGTACGAAGATACTGGTCTATACTATATTCAATCAAATTCGCGCGACATATC
>JFJP01000049.1_pt1 | contig 17573 bp, 14 predicted proteins | sample 431651 | NCBI WGS metagenome assembly JFJP01 (sample SAMN02602958, study PRJNA72255) | Microbial mat metagenome, whole genome shotgun sequencing project. | biome: fresh water; feature: sink hole; material: water; isolation source: purple microbial (photo- and chemosynthetic) mats found in...
GCCAAGGTGTTCTTGCAGGTCCGCCAATTGGGTCCCACTCCAATGGCGCTCCTGGAGGCCTTCCCAGATGGGTTGCATCAGGATGTTCATCAAGGCGAGGCGTAAAAGCTGGCTGATGAGATGGGGTTCCTTTTGGAGGTGATCCGCCACGCGAAGCCCGGTGAACACATCCTCTAGCGCTGCATCATCACGTTTTTCCCGCAGGGCAATTAGGGCGCGCAAGGAGAGCATGCGAGCTCGGGAGCGCATGCCCAGGAGTTGCGGCATATTCGCCGGATCCATGGCGTCTTCGTAGTTCTTCACAAAGCGGCAGTGGGGTCGCTTCGCGGCCGCGGCCAGGGCAGCCAGTTCGGCCTCCCACGGAGTCAGAATTTCCTTCAGATCCTTGAGTTTTAATTCGCTTTGGATGGATTCCAGATTCGTTTTCTGGCCCGTCCGCCATCCCTGCAGGGTGTCTGGTTTGGAAAAGATGGCGGGGAGATTGGGTAAGCTCAGACTGGTCCCTTTCACACCTGTCACGGATTCCGCGATCCTCGGTGCGCACGCGAAATTTTCCGTATCGGGCACTTCAGGCGGAATGAGGCGAGCGATCTCATAGCTATCACCCGCTGCGATGCGGGCCTGCTTCCATTGCTCCCAGGCTCGCTTGCCGCGCCAGTTTTCAATCAGATGGAAGAGAGTCAGCAGTGCGAGCAAGCCGCCGATACAAAAGGCGAAGCGTTTGAGAAACGTCTTCATGGGAATCTCCAGGGTTGCGTTCAGAAAGGCATACTGGGCCGATCCGCCAGGGTTACATCCGCTGTTCGGCTAGGCGCGCTTCGGCGTGGTGGCGCGCGGCGGGTCCGAGCCGGTGTTCCTGCACCAGACGGCGCAAGGCTTCGGCGGCACGGCGTTCGCGCAGGGCCACCATGAGATCGACCAAGGCCAACTGGACCCGAGGCTGGTCCTGGCTCGGGAGCGCCTCGGCGATGCGATCGCCAAGGCTAGGGTCGGAGCCAAAGATATACAGCGCCTCCACCGCCGAAAGGCGCACCTCGACGCTGGGATCCAGGGCCACGCGCTCCAGGAGTGCCATCACCAGATTGGAATCGCCGCTGCGATTTGAGGTGACCAAGGCAATGGTTTGCAGGCGATCGGCGGCGGTGCCTCGGCGGAATTCCGCCAGGGCTTCGCGCCGGGGATTGGTGGGCAGTGGGCGCAGGGAATAACCTGCGGCGAAGGCACCTCCCACCGCCAGCAGCAGCGTGGCCGCGAGCGGCAGGCCCCAGCCCGCCAGCAACGGTGAACGGCGTTTGGTTTGAGGTACTTCGTGGGCCAAGCGTTTTCGAAAACGCTCTGTGAGTCCCGGATCTGGCACGGGCGCTGGGAAATGGCTGAGCTGCTGCCAAAGCTCACGAACTTCCCGGCAGTCGGGGCAGGTTTCCAGATGCTTGATCCATTCGGCGGGGAGAATTTCCTGGGGGTATTTTTGCGCCTCCAGGAGGGCGATTTGAATCTCTTCGCAACGCATCACCGCACCTCCATAGGTTGAAAGAAAAGGGACCGGAGTTCCTGCATGGCGCGATGCACCCGCACTTTCAGGGCGCTGATGCTGCACCCATAAGTGGTGGCCAAGTCGGCGTAGCTCAGTTCGGGATCCCGCGACAGCAATAGCAGTTCCCGCTTTTCCAGGGGCATTTGATTCAGGGCCTGCTGCAAGCGGTCCTGATCCTGGGCGTATTCCAGATCGGCATGGGCGCAGTTGGTGGGTGCTGGCAGGGCCATGGCGTGAAGGTCCAGGGGCAATTCCGCTTTCCGGCGAGCCCAGTGATCGGCCAGAACGTTGCGGGCGATCCGGTAGAGCCACGGGCGGAAAGCCTCGCCGGGCCGGAAGCTGTTGGCGTAGCGCAAGACTCGAAGAAATACATCCTGCACCAGATCCTCGCTGGTGGCGGTATGGCCGGTGAGCCGGTACAGAAAACCAAAAAGCGGCCCGTGATGGCGCTCGAAGAGCAGGACCAGGGCCGTTTCCCCGTGACCTGCCCGCACGCGGGCCATCAATTCCGAATCGTCCAGGGACTCCAAGCGTGCTCCTTTAGGAAGGCATACCTGGATTTATTCGGGGGGTTACAGGGCGTTCCAAAGATTCCAGCGCGAGCTTCCAGGCGGGAAGATCCAGACCCCGCCCGATCACCACCGCAACGCAGGAAACGGGCTTGCCATCGGGGCCTAGGGGCAGGGGCATGATTTCCAGGCGGCCATCGGCCAGCTGAAAGGCCCAGCGGTCACTGCCGTCTTCTTCACGCCTGGGCCAACCCTGAAAGGAGGCGACGCCCTTGGCCCGCAGGAGCTCACCGGGGCCAATGGGCCGGCGGAACAGGTCTGCCATGCCGTCGGGATCCACGGGGTGGTGCCAGGGCAGGCTCAGCACTCGGGCATCGGCATAGCCATGGCGGGGCAGGGCCGTGCCGTGTTCGGGACGTTTGGCAAGATCTCCCGCCCAGGGATCGGGGCTGCCGGGGCCCGCCATTCCCATGTGGGTGGGAACGACGTGAGTGCCTCTGAATTCAGTTCGGGTTTCGCTTTCCCAAGCCATGGCTTGGCTCGGATCGAGATCGGCCTTGCTGATGTAGACGAGGTTGGCCAGGCCGATCTGATGGCGCAGCAATTCCCGCTGTTTCAGGTGGTGCAGGGGCGTCAGACAGGACACGACCGTCAGGCATCCGGCGACTTGAAGGCGGTTCTGGAGGCTTTCTTCGGACCCTAGATCCATCAAATCCGTGGGGTCGGCTAGGCCCGTGGTTTCCAGCACGATTCGCTCGGGGCGGCGCTCGGGGGGCAGTTCGCACCAGGCGGCGAGGGTGGCCACCACATCGCCTCGCAGGCTGCAACACGCGCAGCCGTTCACTAGGCTGGCAATGTCAGCGAGCTCCGGTCGTTCGGCCATCACCAGACTTTCATCCACACTCACAGAGCCAAATTCGTTGATGAGCATTGAAACCCGGCGACCTTGGGCAATTTCTTCTTTGAGGAGCCGATTGACCACGGTGGTCTTACCCGAGCCCAAGGGGCCGGTGACTAGGAGCAAATCAATGGGAGCAGCGCAGCACTTGGACGACATGCTTCGATCATGACCACTTTTGAAATCGAGGAGGAAGGGCTCGGCCACGGGATTCTTCCTTTGGGATTTCAATTCGCCGCCCCAAGGTTCCGGTAGCCTTAACGAATGACCGATTGGATTGATCTCAGCTACTTGACCGGAGTCACCCTGGCGGGTGCCGTGGCGCGAGCCATCGAACGCGGTCTCCCAGAAGGGGTGCGGTTGCGCCTGAATGCCAAGGTCGATGAGGATCTGGCAACGGGCTGGGTATGGGTGCACGCGGTGAGCGTAGGTGAATTGATCCTGGCCGATGGCATCGTTCGATGGTTGGTGGAGCAGGGGCAGCGGATTCATGTCACCACCGGAACCCCAGCGGGAATTGGGCTTTTGGCTCAGCGGCTTACGCTTTGGAATCGTGACCAGGAGCTTGTAACGGGCGGTGCCTTTCCCCTGGATGACCCCACGGGGCTCAAGCCTTTTCTGCAACGACCTCCCAGCGCCTTCATTGCTTTGGAAACTGAACTCTGGCCCAACCTCCTGCGCGAACTGGAGCGTCGAGGCATTCCCCGGATCATCGTCAATGGCCGTTTGACGGCGCGCAGCCTAACCCGGGGCGGCCCCTGGCTCCGGCGGGCGGCTTCGCGGATTTCCTTGGTAGCCGCTCGGGATCCAGAAAGCTTGGAGCATTTTCAACAACTGGGCGCGCCCTGGGTGGAATTGGGCGGCAACCTGAAGGCCGATCTGCCAACCCCCGCTCCCTTGCATGAAGGCTGGCAAGCCTTGCGGGAGGCGTGGTCTGCCCATCCTGTGCTGGTTGCCGGGAATACTGTGGAAGGCGAAGAGGCTCTGGTGCTCGATGTGTGGCAGCAAGCCCGCGAATCGTTTCCGGAATTGCGACTGATCCTGGCACCCCGGCAACCGAGGCGTTTTCCAGAGGTTGGCGCTGCCTTTGGCGAAGCGGGTTTGCGCTTCCATCGAGCTTCCAACCCCTGGCCCGATTCAACAATCTACTGGAAGGGAATGGATGTGCTATTGCTCGATACCTTGGGCGAACTGCCCTTGGCCTACCAGGAAGGTACCGTGGCTTTGGTCGGTGGTGGTTGGACTTGGCATGGCGGGCATAATCCGCTGGAACCGGTTCGCTGGGGGGTGCCAACGCTGATCGGCGAGGGGTACGCCAATTTTCAAGATTTGGTGAATCCACTTCGAGATACCGGCCAGGTTCGTGTGGTGCAGGAGGGAAATCTTTTCCCAGCAGTGCTGGAATGCCTCCAAATTTCCAAGTTGCGCCCTGGAAAGTCGGGGACTGAAGTCGAACTCCCTGCATCCCTACGGGGAGCTCTAGGAAAAACGGTAAAATTTCTCAAGATCTTCATGGTGAATGACCGATAGGCTGTTTAATCCAGTTCGGAGTTTCGATGAGTCTTGCCGCAGTCCCCCATGTGCTGGTGATCGATGATGATCATGCGGTGCTAGGTATGGTCTGCGATGCACTTGAACACCACGGGATGACGGTCCATTCCTTCTCCGAAGGCAAGGCGGCCATGAAGCTTCTGGAAGACCCCCTTGGCCCGCCTCTGGATTTGGTCATTTCGGATATCAACATGGAAGGCATGGATGGCTTCGATGTCATTCATCGCGTGAAATCCATTCATCCGAGCCTGCCTGTGGTGCTGATGACGGGGCAAGCCTCCCTGGATTACGCCATTCGGGCCATGCGCATGGGCGCTGCCAACTTATTCCAGAAGCCGGTCATCCTGCGAGAACTCATCAACAACGTTTATCGACTCGTGGGGCTTCACCGCGAATTGCGCTTGGCCGAGGCGGGGCTTAAAGGCTTAGTGCGCGAAACCCGCCACTTTTCCTTCCGCAGTGACCGGATGGATGTTTCCAGCACCGTGATGCACCTAACCGATCGACTGGTGCCCATGGGTTTTGCCTCCTCGAGCAACGTGGACGTCATTGCCATGGCCTTCCACGAAGCGCTGGTGAATGCCTTGGAGCATGGCAACCTGGAGATGGATTCAAGCCTGAAAGGCGACCTGTTCGCGGCGCAGGATGCTTACTCCATTCTGCGCAACGAGCGCCTTTCCGACCCTGGCTTCGCTGCGCGTGCCATTGAAGTGCAGATGGATGCCTCCATGGATCGCTACGAAGTGGTGATCAAGGACGAAGGCAAAGGGTTCAATACCAAGAAAATTTCCCGCATTAGCGAAGACACCTTGGCTGCCCAGTGTGGCCGTGGTTTGGCGCTCATTCACATGGTGATGGATGAGGTGAGTCATAACAGTAAGGGCAACGAGATTCGAATGGTCCTCTTCAAGAAATAACGAACCCCGCCGAAGCGGGGCTCGTTTGGAAAAAGAGTGCAGAGCTAGATGGCGGCTTCGATGAAAGCCTTGAGCGCGGGTTTCGCAAGGGCGCCGACCTTCTGGTCGACCTTTTTGCCATCTTTGAACAGCAACAGGGTGGGGATGGACATGATGCCGTATTGACCTGCCACCTGAGGATTGTCGTCGATGTTGATCTTGACGATCTTGGCAGTGGCGCCCAATTCGCCTGCGATTTCTTCCAGGATGGGGGCGATCATTTTGCAGGGTCCGCACCAGGGAGCCCAGAAATCGACCAGGGTGACACCCTCGGCTACGGTGCCGGGGAATTCGGCGTCGGTGATGTGTTTGACTAAATCAGACATGGTTTCCTCGATGAAAAAATCGCCGTTGGGGCGAAGTCAGGGCAGGGGGATGAGCCCGTTTTGGGAACTGCCACCCCATTGGGCAATGGTGAAGACACTCATATAGCGTTCGTTGGTATCGCGAAGGCGCTGGGCCAAGGCTTCACAAAGGGCATAGAGCACCTTCATGGCGATCTGGTGATCCGTTTCAATCAGCGTTCGAAGCTCTTTGAGTGGGATGAAGAATAGGCTGGTGGGTTCATTGGCAATGGCATCGGCGGCTCGGGGCGAAAAATCGATGAGGGCCATTTCACCAAAGAAAGCATTGGGTTCGAGTACCGTCAGGGCTTCTTCGCCGGTGGCGCATTGCTTGGAGATGCGGATAGAACCCTTTGCCACGATGAATAGGCCGTCCCCCGCATCGCCCTCGCGGAAGACGACTTGATCTTTTTCGAAGTCCTTCACCTGACCAATGATCAGGATCTGGGCGCGTTCAGTCTCGCTCAAATTGCTGAAGAGCGGCGAATCAGTGAGGAACGTGGTATCGATCAAAGGGCTTCCAGATGGACAGTGGCGACAAGGTCGAGATCGAAGCCGCGAAGTCCAATGTACTTCTTTTCTTGTCGGCTGAGGAGTCGCATTTGTCGAACCCCTAGGTGTCCTAGAATCTGGGCACCGACGCCCACCTCGCGATCACTGGGAGCCATGGCTTCGGTTTCTGGAACCTGACGCCTTAGGTAGACCAGTACACCGCGCCCTTCCTGGGCCAAGGCTTGCATCGCCGCATTGAAGGGGGTTGAGGTGGCGGGTGCGAAACCGAGGAGATCATCGGGTAGGCGCTCGACGTGAACCCGCACAAGGGGCGGCGGACCGGCGAGATCGCCGAATACAAAGGCGAGATGGACGGCGCCATCCAATGCGCTTTCGAAGCGGTGAACGGCCACCTGACCCCAGGTCGTGGCCATGGGTTCGATGCCACAAGGCCGAATGATCGGATCTCGACGCAACCGGAAGGCGGCCAGATCTGCCACTGTCACCATAAGCAGATTGTGCGCCTGGCAGTAATCGACCAGGTCAGGCACACGGGCCATGGTGCCATCGTCTTTCATGATTTCGCAGATGACTCCCGAGGGATGGAGGCCGGCCAGGCGGGCCAGATCCACGGATGCTTCGGTCTGGCCCGTTCGGGCGAGCACCCCGCCAGATCGTGCACGCAGGGGGAACATGTGTCCGGGCTTCACGAAATCAGAAGGCTTGGCGTTGGGTGCGACCAGGGCTTGGATGGTGCGGGCCCGATCCGACGCCGAGATTCCCGTGCTGGTGCCCTCACGGGCTTCGACCGAAACACAGAAGGCTGTTTCAAAAGGGCTCGTGTTGTTCTGCACCATGGGAGGGATATTGAGGCGATCCAGCAATTCGCCTTCCATGGACACACAGATGAGTCCCCGTCCATGGGTGGCCATGAACGCAATGGCTTCGGGGGTGATGTGCTGAGCGGCCATGGTCAGGTCGCCCTCGTTCTCCCGATCCTCATCATCCACTACCACTACCATCCGACCGATCCGAATGGCCTCAATGGCGTCTTCTATCGAAGCGAAGGGTGAGCTCATCGGTGCGCCGCCATTGGAAAAGATAGGGAGGATAGGACGGAATGGCCTGTAAGGCCATTGCCGCCCGAAGGGCGAGCGCCAGCGGCGCGAGTCACCATCCGACCGATGCGGATGGCTTCAATGGCATCTTCTATGGAAGTGAAGGGTGAGGTGGCGGGGAAGGCAGGTGTCATGCTTCCAGCATCGCCTAGCCTCAATTCCAGGGGAAGACCTCCGTTTTTACTCTTTCGATCGTGCTAATCTTTTCGGGTCTAGCCCATACGCTTTCTGAAAAAAGGGGATTCCGAATGTCGCAGGGTCTTATCCAGGGTTCCATGCGCGAAGCACCGCTTCCCGACATCATCCAGCTGGTCAGCCAGGGTGGAAAGAGCGGTTGTTTTCACGTTGTGGACGATCTCAAGCGCGCCAAAATCTATCTCAAGGACGGCAAGCTCGTGCATGCCGTCACGAACTCTGTCCAGGGGCTTGACGCGGTATACGAAGTCGCCCTTTGGCTGGATGGAAGCTATCACTTTGAGGATGGCACCTTCGACGTCGCAGTTTCCATCACCAAGTCCAATGCCGCCGTGCTCATGGAAATGCACCGCCGCATGGACGAATGGCGCATCATCAGCCAAAAGATCAGTTCACTCGACCTTTATCCCTTTTCCAACCTGCTTCCCGGCGAAACGCCCCACGGCGTGAATCCTCGCCAAGCCAAGCTCCTGAGCCTGATCACCGGTTGGTACACCGTGGCCGAGCTGGGGTCCGTGATTCAGAAACCTGTGCTGACTGTGGCCAAGGATCTGTACGACCTCGTGATGACTGGCAAGATCGTGCTGAAGGGCATGCGGTCGGGGAAAAAGCCTGATTTACCCTCGGACCTCGAGCCCCTTCAGCCGGTTCAGGCAGCGGAGCCCGTGGCGATGTCGTCCATTCGCACTCCGCCGCAGGGTTTCCCGGTGGTGACCGAGCGACTCGATCCCATCCCCGAAGCAGCAGCGTCCTTTGCAGCCAGAGTGCCCGTAACGGTTCCGGCGGCCCTTCCTCCAAGTGGTGCGGTGACTGACCCCGTCAAGATCACTAAACTGAACGCCTTCGCTCAAAGAATCGCCACAACCGCCAGGGGCGTACTTCCATTCGAACATCACGAGATGGTCAATACCTTGCTGGTGGAAGCCACTCAGCGTGTGAATGCAGGCGATGGACCTGAAGCTGTGAAAACGTTGGCGCTATCGATCTCCCGCTCTGCTGTGGACGCAGGTTGTGATGCGGATATGGTCAAGAATCTAAATGCCCAGCTCAAGGCACTCTTCAGCAGGTAGAACAGGAGTCGCCATGACCCTTCAGAAGTTCCTCGGTAGTTTCGGGGCAGTGCTGGCTGTGTTGTTTCTCCAAACGGCTTGCATCGATGTCATCGACGGTAGTTCGGTCAGTGGAACTACACTTTACGTCTTTGACGGCGCATCGGGCCAAGTGCTGGCCTGGGACGATGCCGGTACGGTCTACGACGCCACCGCTTTGCCGAGTGCCAGCCGCACCCTTTCCAGCAGTTCACTGAGCCAAGTTAAGGCACTTGGGTGGGGCGGGATGACCATGGATCCCACCCGAAATGCACTTTTTCTGATATCCGCCGCCGGGAAGGTGGTGCGGATTGATCGGGTTCGTTCTCAGAGCGGCACCCTCACCAGCACCAACGACATTGCCTTGTTCACGTTGGGTAGCAGCGGTGATCGCCTCAATAATGGTGTGTTCGGTCAGGCAGCGGTGGATTCCACCACAGGCACGCTCTACGTGACCGAGAGCAATGATACGGATTCCCACGTCTGGGTGGTATCCAACCCGGGCAGCATTTCGGATGGCACAACGGTTTCCTTGAATCAGATTCGTTCGACCTCAGGCACTGACACGAAAGCGAGTGGGGTCGCAGCGGCTCAGGGCAACGTGTGTGCCTACTTCGGAGGTGGGGATAACGTCATTAATAACGGAATCTCCTATTCTGGGGCCAGGATTCGCCGGGGCTCAGGTTCCTCCTTTGAGCAGGTGTTGGTATACGGGGATGCCACCCTAGGCACCGTGGGATCTTTAGGGTTGGATAGCTCCAATAGTCTGCTCTATGTGCTGCGGCGCAATGCCTCTGGTGCCGTGGAAGATCCACCCATCGTTGTCTACAAGTTGGGGCGATTCACCAGTGGCTACGATCAGGCCCATGACGCTGCGCTTGGAAGCGCAAAGGACCAAGCCGATCTTCGCTTTCTCACCCACGCAGGTAACAAAGATTGGCTCGGTGGGGCTGACATGGACAGCGGTACCAGTGCGGGCACCAGCAATATCTGGCTTTGGCGGAACCCAAGCACCGGAGGCGCGCCCAAGGTCTTTTCCTTGACTAATGGGCAGGTGCTCGGGATCGCCTTCGACGGGAGCAACTGAATGGCTTGGCTCCGCCTTTTGGCTGTGTTGTTTCAAGATGTCGGCAAAGATATTTTGCGCCATCGGGGGCAACACGTTCTGGCCGTGATTACCTTGGCCTCGGGCTTGCTGCTGGCAGGTGGAGGACTCTTAGCCGTTGAGAGCCTGCATCGCTGGGTGTCCCGCATGGAATCGATGGCCCGAGTCACGCTGTTTGCGGCCGAGGGCGCAACTCTGGATGAAACCGAAGCTGCGTTGAAACGCGATCCACGCTTCATCGGTGTTAAGCGGATCACTGCCGCCGAAGGCACGCGACGCTTTCTCGAGACCACACGCGATGCTGGAATGATGCTGGATAGCTTGGGCAAGGAGCCCATTCCCGAGAGCCTTGAATTGAGCCTTCGGCCTGATCTCCTGGCCTCCAAAAAGGCCCTCGAGGTCGGTGAAAGCCTCAAGCAATTCCCGGCTGTAGGGGATGTCATCGTGGACCAAAAGCGCTTGGAGTCGTTGCAAAAATCGGCCTCACTCCTGCGCCAGGCACTGGGCATGCTGGGTGCGCTGCTGTTGGTCGCTGCGGGTTTTTCCACGGGCAATGTGATTCGTATGAGCATCCTGGCCCGCGAAGAAGAAATTGGTACCATGCGATTGGTGGGGGCGACGGAAAACTTCATTCGCATTCCCCTCTTGGTGGAAGGCGCAGTGCTTGGATTCGTGGCCAGTCTGCTGGCGGTTTTAGGGCTGCTGGCCCTATGGCTTCCTCTCAGCCGGGGCATTGGTGGAATCTCGCCTCTGCTTGTCCAATTGGCACGAACTGGGTTCTTTTCCTTCCGCAGCCTGTTTCTTTTGGGGCTACTCGGAACCCTTACGGGTGCATTGGGGGCACTCTGGGGTTTCTGGAGCACTCAACGGGCGCAACGGAAACGCGAAGCCTTGATGGCACAAGTCGAAGGTTAGGCGCCAGGATCTGCGCAGTTCAGCTGCCTCGACGGATGGGCCTAGCCATTCTTGGCTTTGGTGGGCTCAGGATCCGATAGGCGCGGTGCCACCGGGTTTTGCTGATGTTCGAAGATCAGCTAGGTCTCAAGGTGGGCCACTTCCGCGCGGGTGGTGAAGGCGTCCAGCGCCAAGTCTCGTAAATGTTCCATGTCGCGGGCTGCCACGTGAACCAGGAAATCATAGGCGCCGGTGACCTAGCAGATGGCTCGAACTTCCTTCAAGCTCCGCAGGTGTTTCCAGAAGGCCTTCCGTTGGGTGCGGCTGTGTTGACGTAAACGCACGGCCACCATTGCTTGCAGGCCGATGCCGAGCGCTTCCAGGGAAATCTCGGCATGAAAGCCACGCAGAATGCCTTCTGAATGTAGACGCCGAATGCGGGCTAGGTAGAAGACGGGAGGAGGGATGGCTGAATCTCCGCGACGGCATTAATTTCAGTGCCTTGGCACAGACCAGTTCCATCCCTCCGTTTGTTCACAAAGAGTCCTCCCATCAAATTGGGCCTTTTGGGCACTGCGAATATTGGAAACAGACAAGGGCACGGAGAAAAAAGTGCGAGGTGCAATTTCAGAACTTTTTTTCTTTATCTCTTCTCCGTGGTGTTTCTTTGGTTTTTTGCTCTTCAAACCGCACATGCGCCCAGGCCCAAGACACTGGGCGTTTTCGCGGTTAGTTTTTGGTATGGGAAATTCGCAAACCGACTCCAACGTTTTGGACCTGCCATGACGGTGTTTACCACGGCCTGCCCCCGCAATTGCTACAGCACCTGTTCCATGCGGGTGACCGTGGAGGCTGGTCGCGTGACCGCCATCGATCCCCATGAAGGCAACCGTGCCACGCCAGAAGGTTCCTGCCTCAAAGGGCTCGGCTACCTCGAGCGGGTTTACCATCCTGATCGGATCCTGCATCCCTTGCGACGGGTGCGCGAGGGCGTCTTCGAGCGCATTTCCTGGGATGCGGCACTTGCCCTGATTGCCGACGAACTCCAAAAGGCCAGGGCCAAACACGGACCGCAAAGCGTTCTCTACTATTCAGCCAGCGGCACGAAGGGGCTCTTGAATGCGTGCGGCAGCGCCTTCTGGCGTGCCTTCGGAGGCTTCACCAGCACCTATGGCGATCTTTGTTGGCCGGCGGGACTGGAGGCCACGCGGCTCACTCTGGGCGAAAATGTCCACAATGCACCCTGGGACTTAGCCAACGCGCGCCTCATTGTCATGTGGGGCAAGAACGCCGCCGAGACGAACCTGCATCAGATGCGGTTTGTGGACCAGGCACTGGAGCGGGGCGCTCAGTGCATCGTCATTGATCCCCGACGGACCCAAACCGCCGAGCGGGCACACCTGCTCGTGCAACCACGTCCAGGCACCGATGGCGCCCTGGCTCTAGGCTTGGCGCATCTCATTATTGAGGCTGGCCACACGGATTCCGCGTTCATCGCGGCCCATGTGCATGGCTTTGAGGCCTTCGCCGAATTGGTGCTGCCTTGGACCCCGGAGCGCACCGCCAAGGTGACCGGCGTGCCCGAGGCGCAGATTCAGCGGCTGGCCCAGGCCATGGGCACGCTTCGGCCCATGACCATCAGCGCGGGTTTCGGTATGCAGCGCTACACCAACGCCGGGCAAACCATGCGGGCGATGTTGGCTCTGCTGGCGATCACCGGTAACTTTGGCAAGCCTGGCGCGGGCTGGGTCTACGCCAATCTTTCCACCCAGGTCTTTGGGCACATCAAGGATCCCCTCGATTTTTATCCGCCTACGGAACCCGATGGTGTGGCCCGAATTTCCATCAGCACCGCGCGATTAGGCGCCGACATGTTGGCCCAGCAGGATCCGCCCCTGGCCTTTGCGTGGGTGGAGCGGGGCAATCCCCTGAGCCAGAATCCAGATACCGCCAAGGTGCGCGAGGCCTTTCGTAAACTCGATTTCCGGGTGGTGGTGGATGAACGTCTCACGGATACCGCCCGCGAGGCGGACGTGATCTTGCCGAGCAAAAGCCTGTTTGAACAATCAGACATAATTGGTGCCTATTGGCATGCTTACCTTCAGTTGCGACAAAAGGTCATCGATCCGCCCGGTGAGGTGAAACCCGAAACGGAGATCTATTGGGAACTGGGAAAACGGCTGGGCCTAAGCGAGGGTGATTTGCGCGGTTTCCTCCCGGAACCGGGGGATGCCAGCGTCGAGGCTTGGCTGCAAGGCCGGTTGGATCCCTTGGGGATCACCCTGGGGCAATTGCGGGAAGGCCCCGTGTTGGCCCCCGGCACGCCCGAGGTGGCCTTTTCGGATTTGCGGTTCCCCACACCTTCGGAGCGAATCGAACTCTGGTCCGATGAGGCCGTGCAGCGTTGGAAGGTGGCGGCCCTGGCCGATTATCGCGAGCCCATCGAGGGTCTGAGCGGAGGCAAATATCCCCTTCAACTCTTGACCCCCAACACCAAGAACACCATCCATAGCCAATTTCTGCATCTTCACGTGATCCAGCAATTCGAACCTGGCCCCTTTCTTTTCATTGGCCTGGAGGATGCCGAGGCGCGGGGGCTGCAACAGGGGCATTTCGCGCGGGTGTTCAATGAACGCGGAGAAGTGCGGCTGCCCGTTCGCATCGATTTTGGCCTTCGCCCTGGGGTGGTGGTGGCCTTCAATGGCTTCGGCACAGAGGTGGGTGGTTCGGTGAATCTGCTTTCCCTGGGGCGGGAAACGGATATGGGCTATGGCGCGGCTTTTCACGATAACGGTGTCGAAGTGGAGCGTGCGCGATGACGTTCCAATTCACCTTCGATCTAAACCGCTGCACGGGCTGTCAGGCCTGTGTAGTGGGTTGCGGGATGGAAAACCGTACTGAGCAAGCGATCAACTGGCGCCAGGTGCACACCTTCAACGGCTGTCGCCACCCGGAGCTACCGGTCTTCCATCTTTCCCTGGCCTGTCATCACTGCGACGATCCGGCCTGCCTACGAAATTGCCCCGCCAACGCCTATGCAAAGGACCCGAACACCGGTGCTGTGAGCATTGACCCTGAACGTTGCATAGGCTGCCGGTATTGCACCTGGGCTTGCCCCCACGATGCGCCCAAGTTCAATGCCGGTCTCGGCACCATTGAGAAGTGCACCTTCTGTAAGGATCGCCTCCAGCAGGGGTTGGAACCCGCCTGCGTGGCGCGTTGTCCGGTGGATGCCCTAGGCTTCGAGCCATCCACTCCCGAATCCCGCCACCAGGCCATTCCAGGCTTTCCCATCTCCAAGCTGGGGCCCTCGATTCACTTTGTGCCCTTGCGGCGCGAGGCTGGGCCTGAGCTGGGGGTGGTGCCACCACCTGCCTTAGTTACGCGTTTCCTGGAGCAAGTGTTGGCCGTGCCCTTACGAAAAATCACCCTGCGTGGCGAATGGACTCTGGTGGTGTTCACCACGCTCATGGCCCTGCTTGCGGGATGGTTTATCGCGGCCTTGAACGATGGTCCAGCGCTTCCACCGGTAATTTTCCTGGGATTGGGCCTTCCCGCCATGCTGCTTTCCGCGTGGCACCTGGGCCGTCGGGACCGGGCCTGGCGCGCCATTTTGAATCTTCGCAGCAGTTGGTTGAGCCGTGAGATCGCCTTGACTTCGGCCTTTCTTGGGCTCGGTGGGCTCTACCTGGTTTTCTTTTCGCACCAGCGGGTTTTGGCCTGGGTGGTGGCCGTGCTTGGCTTTACATCGCTTTTGGCCATTGACCGCATCTATCGAGTGGCGTTGACCGGTGGCAAGCGCAGCCTGCATAGCGGTCAGGCTCTGCTGAACGGGCACTACCTGCTGGGGATTTTGGGTGGTTTGCCAATTCTTTCCCTGGGGGGTGGCGGTCTAAAACTCGCGCTCTATCTCCACCGCAAATGGCATTTCCGCCGCCAAGGTAGGGCCATTCACCCCTGGCTTAGTGCCCTGCGCCTATTCCTCGGGTTTTTCCTTCCTGCCGCCTTGATCCTTTGGCACCCAATTCTGGCCGCCATTTGCGCCGTGCTCGGGGATTTCGTCGATCGGTGCGAGTTTTACGACGAACTGGATATAGTCACGCCTCAGGGTGAGTTGGCGGTGGTCCTTAAGGCTCAACTGAAACACTAGCAAACACACGATTTTGTGACCTTGAAGCAGGGTTAATAAACGTGAGAGCATGTAGCCATTCGGGGAATAATTCGGGTTATTTTTCTTCTGTCGGAGGCGCTTGGAAGCGCTCTGGGCGCGGAGGAGGTCGCACCTCCTCCGATGGCAAAGCAGGTCGCCAGCCTTCACACCCCTAAGGCTGGGGCTACTAGACCCATTTCAAAATGGTCTCTCGAACTTGGAAAGGGCTCGCTCCGACTAATGGAAGGGCATGTGGTTCCGCTCATCGATGGCGATCAAGAGGTCGGCTTCTATTTTAAAGGCAAGGGTGAATTTTCGTTGCCCATTGATCAGGTGGATGAGCTTACGGTCGTGCGGTTTAATCTTGCGCGGAACACAAAGGTTAAATTGCGCCAGGGTATCGGAGATTGGTTTCTGGATATCCCAATTAGCGAATTGAATTTTCTCCATGAAGGTTTGAAATTGCCTGCTTTCGAATCCTCTGATGCGGCAATCAACGAAAGTATCCCGGGCAGCCTGGAGGCCTTTCGAAAAAAAAACCTAATGGCAGGCTGGCGCAATCGAAGCTACGTAATGTTGACAGCACGCCACAATCTTCCTGCCCAGGCCGCATGGTATCTAAATATCCTTGGCGAAAAGGGCCTTTGGGAATTTGCGAGAGACCCCTGGACCGCGCGCTCCGAGCAACTTTGGTTTGCAAGACCCCGATCTTCTCGCGAGGGCAAACATGCTTGGAATGATCTAGTGTTGGCCCCCATCTCGGTTCGGAACCTGGGAACCCCGCCTCGGCGGCCCGTGATGCCGCCTTTTGTGCTCAAGAACCTCAATCTCGAAATGCAGGCACTTGCCAACGGAACCGGCAGCTATGTTGCCACCGAGACTTTCTTTCCCAGTTCAGCGGGCATGAAGATGATGCGGCTGAAACTGGACAACACGATTCTAGATGGCAGCACAGGAGGAATCGTACTGCATCACCTGCACCTGAAGAAGGTGACTCAAGACGGGCAGTCCCTGCGTTTCGACCATCGAGAAAATGAAATCCTCCTGGAACTGCTTAAGCCAACTGAACTAGGCAGTCCTCTACAGTTGCGCTTCGAGGTAGAGGGTGATTTTTTGGTTCATCCTGATGGGGATAACCGCTGGGAATTGGGCAATGAAACATGGTTTCCCTCGACGGAAATAGAGGGGATGCGGTTCACGGCGACGGCGAAAATTCGAAGCGAAAAACCTTTCATTCCACTGGCCACCGGTCAAGTTGTTAGCCAACGGGAGGAGGGGGATTTTCATATCCTGGAAACCAAACTGGATCAGCCCACGTGGTCATTCTTTATCGTGGCTGGGAAATATCTCTTCGAGGAGGAGACTCGGAACGGCCTGAAAGTGAGAGTTGCGAGCTACGCACACAAATCTAATTCTGACCGGAAGCTTGCCAAGCTGGTTCTTGATATCGCCCAATACTACGAAAACATACTGGGTCCATTTCCCGTGAAGGAATTGAATGTCGTGCAGCGAAACGAATGGGGTTCGGGGCAGGCTCCCAATGGCTTCCTTTTCATTACAAACGAAGCTTTTAATCCGCAGATGGGCTTGCTGAACCAGTGGTTCTCCCAGGGAATCAATCAGCGCTACGCCCACGAAATTGCCCACCAGTATTGGGGGAACCAGGTAATGATTGCGAACGCAGAAGAGAACTGGATTTCTGAAGCCTTCGCGCAGTATTGTTCTGCCTTTGTTATTCGAAGCGGCAAAGGCGAATCGGATTTCAATCACCTTATTGCGGAATGGACGGCTCGATCGAGGGATCAAGCCGAATGGGGAACAATCCCCACTCTCGCGCGTACGTTGGCTCTGGATGATGGACCAACCACCTTTCGGATTCGCTGGTCCTTGCTGTATGGCAAGGGAGCGGTTTTGTTGAATAAAATCCACCGAGAAATCGGCGATCAGGCTTTCGTTACTCTGATGAGATCATTTCAAAAATCAGTCAAGGGGCGTCCCGGAACCACCCAGGATCTGATCAACCTTCTGAAAATAATCGCCAAGAAGGACTACACTCCCTTTTTTGAAAAATACCTGTGGGGAACGGCCATGCCGGATTGATCGGCTCTGGAACCAGAAGATCCGGAAACGCGTCCTTTCAGCTGTCTTGGTTCCTTTCGGAGGGGAACTGATGACTGTGGTGCGCAGGAAAGTTCATTGATGGTTGAGATCTCATCGCTGGATTCGGCGCAACCGGGCGTTTCTTCCTTGACTTCTGGCCTCCGCAAGCATCGAATGGCGCTTACTAAAAATTTGCGAGCGACCAAGCTCTGCCTTTGTGTGGGTGACGGTGGCACCGTAAATTTGGAACAACCCTGCGCTTCCCTTCCTCCAATGAAATGAACTTTCGCCACGGGAGTCACCATGTCCTTCGAACTTGCGAAAAACCTCTACGCCCGGATGGCGAAAGCCGTCCCGTTGGCTCGGCAGCAGTTTGGTCGGCCGCTCACCTTGGCCGAAAAAATCCTGGTCTCCCACGCCGACGATTTCGCCACCCAGACCTGGGAGCGGGGCAAGGCCATGCTGGTGTTACGCCCTGACCGCGTGGCCATGCAGGACGCCACCGCGCAGATGGCCCTGCTTCAGTTCATGCAATCGGGCCGCAAGCGGGTGGCCGTGCCCAGTTCCATCCATTGCGATCACCTGATTCAGGGCAGGGACGGCGCCGAAAAGGATCTGCCCAGGGGGCTGGATGAAAAT
>JFJP01018843.1_pt1 | contig 17573 bp, 6 predicted proteins | sample 431651 | NCBI WGS metagenome assembly JFJP01 (sample SAMN02602958, study PRJNA72255) | Microbial mat metagenome, whole genome shotgun sequencing project. | biome: fresh water; feature: sink hole; material: water; isolation source: purple microbial (photo- and chemosynthetic) mats found in...
TGCGCGCCGCGACCCATCAGGCGGCGGATGCCCAGCATCATGTGGTCGGCCATGTCGGGTTCCATGAAGTCGATCTTCAGCAGCAGCTCGCGCCAGATCGCGAACATCCGCTCGCGCAGTTCGCTGGTCGCCGGGACCGATTTTTCCTGGGGCGGCTCGTAGACCCCGGCCAGCAGGAAAATCTCGTAGCAGCAGATCAGGACCGCCTGCGAGAGGTTGAGCGAGGGGTACGCGGGATCGGACGGGATCTGGATGAGCCGGTTGCAGAGTGCCAGCTCCTCGTTGGAAAGGCCTTTGTCCTCGCGTCCGAAGACCAGCGCCACCGGACCCTGCGCGGCCGCGTCCAGCACGACCGGGGCCCACTCGCGCGGGGAACGGGCATGCTGCCGGTAGAGACCCTCGCGCGCGGAGGTGCCCATCACCAGCGTGCAGTCGGCCACCGCCTCGGCCAGGCTCGCGCATTCCCGCCGCGCGTCCAGCACGTTCCCGGCATGGCAGGCCATCATGCGCGCTTCGTCCAGGTCCATCGGTTTCGGGTTGACCAGGGTAAGCGCCTTGATCCCCGCATTCGCCATCGCCCGGCAGACCGCCCCCACATTCCCGCCGTACAGCGGCTCCACCAGCACCACCCGTATATTCTCCAGTCCCATTCGTTCCCTCTTACCTATAACTTTCAGGTTGAAACCCTAGCAGACAATCTCTATAACGTACACTTCAAATAAGTGGTTCGCGCGGCAATCGGCCGTGGCGGACAGCAACCCGACGACCCGTGAAGGGGAAATCATGGACGAATTACTGCAGATTTTGAAACGAGACGCGCGTACGCCGCTGAAGGATATCGCCGTCATGCTGGGGCAGACGGAAGCCGAGGTGCAGGCCCGGATCGCCGGCTTCGAGGCCTCCGGCGTCATCCGCGGCTACCAGGCGCTCCTGGACGAGGAGCTGATCAATCCGGACCACGTGCGTGCGGCTATCGAGGTGCGCATGACGCCCGAACGCGGCGGCGGCTACGACCGCATCGCCAAGCGGATAAGCCGCTTCCCGGAGGTCGAATCCGTCTTCCTGATGTCGGGCGGCTATGACCTGCTGGTCTATGTCAAAGGCGAAAACCTGCGGACGGTGGCTTCTTTTGTCAACGAACGGCTGGCCACGATCGACGGCGTGCTTTCCACCGCGACCCACTTCACCCTTAAAACCTACAAGGACCAGGGCGTCCTGATGAAGGAAGAGAATACCGATGAACGACTCTCCGTCTCCCCGTAGCTACGTCGCCAACTACCTCAAGAACGTGCCCCGCTCGGGCATCCGCGACTTCTTTGAGATCGTCAGCACCCGCAAGGACGTGATCAGCCTGGGCATCGGCGAGCCCGATTTCGTCACGCCCTGGCACATCCGTGAATCGTCCGTCTACGCGCTCGATCACGGGGCCACCTCCTACACCGCCAACTTGGGACTGATCGAGCTGCGGCGGGCGATCGCCAAGTACGTCGCTACCCGCTACGGGGCGGAGTACAACCCGGTCAACGAGATCATGATCACCGTCGGCGTCAGCGAGGCGCTGGACCTGGCGATCCGCGCCCTGGTCAGCCCCGGCGACGAGGTGCTCTACCACGAGCCCTGCTACGTCTCCTATGCGCCGGTCATCACCTTCGCGCACGGGGTGCCGGTCGCGGTGGAGACCCGTCGCGAGGACGGGTTCCGCCTGACCCGCGCGGCACTGGAGGCGAAGGTCTCGCCCCGCACGCGCGTGCTGATGATCAACTTCCCGACCAATCCGACCGGGGCCGTGCTCACGCAGCAGGACGTCGAGGATATCGCCGACTTCGCCAAGGCGCACGACCTGGTGGTCATCACCGACGAGATCTACTCCGAGCTGACGTACGAGCCCGAGCGCGTCAGCATCGCCGCCGTGCCCGGCATGAAGGAGCGCACCATCTTCCTGAACGGCTTTTCCAAGGCCTGGGCGATGACTGGCTTCCGCGTCGGCTTCTCCTGCGCCCCGCCGGAGATGACCGAGGCGATGATGAAGATCCACCAGTACACCATGCTTTGCGCGCCGATCCTGGCGCAGAAGGCGGCGATCGAGGCGCTGGAGAAGGGCGATGCGGACGTGCAGGAGATGCGCGCCGCCTACCGCCAGCGCCGCAACCTGATGCTCGACGGGTTCCAGCAGGCGGGGATTCCCTGTCAGCGGCCGGATGGCGCGTTCTACGCCTTCCCGTACGTCGGCGATTTCGGGCTCAAGTCCAAGGCATTCGCCATGGGGTTCCTGGAAGCCGAGAATGTCGCCTGTGTGCCGGGCACCGCCTTCGGGGCCTGGCCATGGTGCGGCTCAAGCGCTTCGTCGCGACGCTGAAGTAATGGCCGGTCGCCGATGAAACTGCCTGCACTTTATACGCGCCATGCGAAATGGTGGCCGCTGCTTTCTCCGCCGGCGGATTACCGCGATGATGCGGCTGCCTATACCCGTATCATCAGGAATTCCTGCCACCATCGGCCGAAGACGCTGCTGGAGCTGGGCTGCGGCGGCGGCAACAACGCCTGGTTCATGAGGCGGCACTTCCAGATGACGCTCTCGGATCTTTCCGCGGACATGCTCGACATCAGCCGCGCGCTCAACCCCGATTGCGAGCATGTGCAGGGCGACATGCGCACCCTTCGGCTGGACCGCGAGTTCGATGCCGTGTTCGTCCACGACGCCATCGTCTACATGCGTATCCGCCGCGACCTGCAGCGGGCCGTGCAGACGGCCTTCGTCCATTGCCGTCCGGGCGGTGCCGCCGTATTCGCGCCCGATTATACCCGCGAGAGCTTCCATTCGGCCACCAGCCACGGTGGCGAGGATACGCCCGCCTGTTCCATGCGCTACCTTCAATGGGACTGGGATCCCGAACCCGCCGACAGCACCTACCGCATGGACTTTGTCTACCTCTTCCGCGAAGCGGATAACCGCGTGCACGTCGAGAAGGAACACCACATCGCCGGCCTGTTCAGTATCCAGGAGTGGTACGACATCATCGCCGGCGCCGGTTTCGAGCCCGACAGCGTCACGATCGAGTCCGAGGATCTTGAACCCGGAGCCTACCGCCTCTTTATCGCCCGCAAGGCGGGCTGAAGCCGGAAGAAAGACGACATCAAGGCAGCCCACCGGCCTTGCGCCGGTGGTGGTAACGAAATACTCAAGAGGTTACCCGTCCGTTTTCGCCTGGATGGGCTTGTGGCGCAAAACCTGCATACCGCTGTCGCAACGGCTGTTTTTACAAGCGCCCCGAATTGAGATAAAGTTACCACCAGTCAGTAGATTAGTTCCCTGGGAATGAAACGAGGTGGATATCGTGACCGTGAATATTGTGTCCAAGGTTGTCAGCCGCTGCTATCGTGTTTCCCTGTGCATGGCGATAGCGGCGATCTTATTCAATTCCTTGCCGGCAATCGGTGCACCCTATGGACCGGATGGGAAGTCCGTGTCTTACCGGCAACCCGATGGAACGACGGTTAAAGTCAGGGTTTTCGGTGATGAATTCTACGCTGTTGCCGAGACCGAAGAGGGTTATACGGTTGTCTATGATAAAAACAAGGTATTAACCTTCGGGACACTATCGGCTGATGGTAAGCAAATCCTTTCCACGGGCATTCGTGCCAGTAACAAGCCTGATCATGCGACACTACAGGCATCGGGGATAAAAAAGAACACCAGGCTTAGCCCGGAAGGACGTGAAGAGTCAGTCGCCAGAGGGTTGCAGCGGATGCGGGCTGACAGCAAGGGCCGGATAAACCAAAAATCGATCCAGTACTATGAAGCTGCCCTAAGCAGCAGAGCGGCAAGTTTTTCGTCTGATCCTGGGTTGGTATCGCCTTCTGAAACGGTGATCCCCCCTCCGGTATACGCGCCCCCGACCGTGACACGCATTGGCGAGTATGTCGGCCTCTGCCTGCTCGTTGATTTCTCGGATCAGGCTGGGACCATCGCCAAGAGTGTTGTGGATGATTATTGCAATAAACCCGGATATACTGGCTACAGCAATGCAGGTTCGATTTACGACTATTTCTTGAAACAGTCCGGTGGCCGACTCCGCTACAACAATATAGTCACGGCTTATGTCAGGGTTCCTAACCCCAAAACGTATTACGATGATGGTTCTGATCTCCCTTGGGGGAGCTCCAAGGCCCAGCAGCTGGTCATCGATGCCTTGGATGTGCTGATAGCGCAGGGGTTTGATTTCACGCCGCTAAGTCGAGATGCTGGCGGCACCATCTATTCGATGAATGTCTTTTACGCTGGCACGTGTGCCTCGGGGTGGTCAACCGGATTGTGGCCCAGTAGTTGGGCGATCCCGACTAAATCGGTGGATGCGGCTAACGGGATAAAGGCCTCCTCATATCAAATGACCGATATGGGGACAGCATTGGACATCGGAACGTTTTGTCATGAAAACGGTCACATGCTGATGGATTATCCGGATCTCTACTCTTACAACGGTAATGCCGCCAATATGGGCAGCTACACCCTGATGGCAGGCGGAAACAGTGCTGACGGAGGCAGGCATCCCACGAACATCGATCCCTATCTCAAGACCGCTTCCGGCTGGGCGGATATTGTTGACCTGAGCAGCAATAGCCTTCAGCGCTGCACGGTGCAGGTGGATGCCAATCTGTTCTACCGTTACCGCAACCCTGCCAAGACGACCGAATATTTCATCTTCGAGGTACGGGATAATACGGGTTACGAGGGACCTTTCGGTGGATCCGCCGCGAGCGTCAATCCCACCGCTGGTCTTGTCGCCTATCATGCCTATGAGACAGGGAGTAATCCCTATTCCAGCATATTTACAGCCAGTAACCCAGCCTGCTCTTACACCCAGCCGTATGAACTACTGCTCGTGGAAGCGAACCCCAACGGCACGAAGACGCCGTGGTATGATGACCCCACTCCGGGAGCCGACGATTCGTTCAAGAGCAGCGGCACGAACTATATCTCCGATACCACGACTCCCAATCTTAAGTTCTGGGTTCCTCTTGCTACGAGCAGTGGGGGTGGTCGCAATACCGCTTCGGGCTGTGTCATCACCAATATCAGCGCCGACGGTCCAATCATGAGTTTTGTGGTCGGGGCCGGGGCTCTCACAAACGCCCCGAGCATCGTCCTGAGTCGATCCACGATAGACAGTTTTTGCGATTTTGGTACTACGGCTGTTACTCAGACCTTATCCATCGCCAACGGAGGAGGGGGCACGCTTAGCTATTCGATTACAGACAACCAATCCTGGCTTACCTGTTCTCCCACGAATGGCACGGCGACGACAGAGAGCGACACCATTACCCTAACGTTTTCAACGAGCGTGCTTCCTGCCGGGTCCTACTCGGCCATGATTACGGTCATGGATCCGGCGGCATCGCCGACCAATAAGACGATTACCGTCAACCTCACGGTACATTCGCAGGCGGTGATGGCGCTTACACCCTCGGCTATTTCGACGAATGGCGTTAGCAGAATGCCCGGGACGCAGGTGCCGCTGGCCATTCGCAACACTGGCGGTGGGGCGATGACTTATTCCTTAAGCAAAACGCAAAGCTGGCTTGCATTGTCTCATACGTCTGGCACGGTCATCGCAGAGACGGATACGGTCTATGTTAATCTTAATTCGGCCGTCCTCGCCGCTGGCACCTATAATGACACGATTACCATAACGTCTCCAGAAGCATCCAATTCACCACAGTCTGTTCCTGTCACGTTTACACTGAGTCACGTTAATATGCTGGTCGCTTCACCAAACGGGGGTGAAGTTCTCTATTCGAATGGTTCGACTAATATTAACTGGATAAGCAGCCTCGGCGGAAACGTCTCCATCGAATTACTGAAGGGGGGAGTCTTTGATTCCCAGATTACCGCAAGCACCACGAATGATGCGAGTTATGCCTGGACGGTTCCGCTCGGCAAGAACGGCACCAATTACACGATACGTATTACAAGTCTTTCCCCGAGCCCCGTCTATTCTGACGAAAGTGATGTTTTCTTTAGTATTATGCAGCCCGTCATGAGTCTCTCGACAACGAATATTGTGGAAAACGGACTTTCAGGTTCAGTTGGTCCACAGGTGGAACTGAGGATCAACAACACCAGTGGCGGTGTGATGACGTATTCACTGAGCAAAACCCAGAGCTGGCTCACACTGTCGCCAACGTCTGGCACGGTCTCGACGGAAACGGATACGATCTTTGTTAATCTCAACGCCACCACTCTGGCTGCCGGCACCTACAATGACACGATCACCATCACCTCGCCGGAAGCTTCAAATTCGCCGCAGACGATAGCGGTTTCCTTTTTGGTGAATGGAGACGATATCGTTATTACTTCACCCAATGGAGGTGAAACGTTCATTACCGGCGTGCAGACAAACATAACATGGGTGAGTGGCATTGGTGGCAATGTTTCGATTCATCTGCTCAAGAACGGCTCACTGGATTCGGTCATTGTATCCAGTACGGCCAACGATGGAAACTATACATGGAATGTTCCTGAATCCAAATCGGGATCGGCTTTCAGGGTCAGGGTTACCAGCTTGGACATCAATCCCGGATTTTATGACGACAGCAATGCCGACTTCGCCATTCAGTGGCCGCCACTCTTGAGTCAGAACTTCGAGGCATCCCTAAGCCTACCATCCGGCTGGTCGCAGACTCAGATATCGGGTTCCACGACGTGGAAGATCCAGAAAGGCGGCAGTACTGCCGGTGGAGGCAATCCGAGTACCGCTCACAGCGGGACCAACAACGCAACCCTTGTTGATGGTACAGGGGCGGACGACAAGGCACGGCTGGTCACTCCGGTGTTCAATGCCTATAGTTACACGAACGTGACTTTGAAATTCTGGCATACACAGGTGTTATGGAGTCCGGATCAGGATTTCCTGAATGTCTTCTATAGCACAAATGGTGGGTCCGCATGGATGTGGATCGCGGGTTACTCCAACGACGTTAGTGCCTGGACCGAACGTACCCTCAGTCTACCGTCAGTTTCCACGAATACGCGTGTCGCGTTCGAAGGCAACGCCAAATATGGTTATGGTGTCTGTATTGATGATGTGATGGTGACGGGTGAAGAATCTGGCGGTTCCGGCGTGATCGTCACAAAGAGCGGTGGCTCGGTGGATGTCACAGAGGGTGGCGCCACAGATACCTATACGGTGGTGCTCGGTTCGGCTCCTTCCGCCAGTGTGGTCATCACCATCACTCCGGATACGGAAGTAAGCGTTAATGTTTCAAATCTGACCTTTACGACAGGGAACTGGGCCTCTCCGCAGACGGTTACCGTGACGGCCATCAATGACTCGGATCACGAGTTTAGCCACATCGGCATGATCACGCATGCGGCCACCAGTGGGGATGCTGCCTTCAATGGTATTCTTATTGATGACGTGCTCGTGAGTATCACCGACAACGATAACAACGCTCCGGTGGTCAGTGCGGGAGACGATCAGACCGTGCTGCTGACGGGCGGCACCTGGTCGCCTACCGAGGTTAGCCCCTCGCTCTGGCTAGATGCTGACGATGTGGCCACGGTGCAGCTCAATGGCACCACGGTCAGCAATTGGCTGGACAAGAGCGGTAATAGTCGGAATGCGACCCAGTCCACACCTGCAAACCAGCCGACCGATACAGCCGCCGGACTCGACGGCAAGCATGTCCTGAGATTCGACGGCGCCAGTGACTTCTTCAACATCAACCTTGACTTCCTCGCGGGCGTCTCGCATTCGGCATTTATCGTCACGAAACCGACGACATACAACAACATCTACGGGGCGGCAACGTCAGGCTCAGGCGCGAGCAGTCTACACGTTGGGTTTATAAGCGCAGCCAGTTATCGCATGAATTATTGGGGGAATGACTGGAATGGTGCGATTACAGCGAATTTCCATGCCGGTGCCGGGAATATCCTGAACTATGTATGGATCACGGGCGCGGCCAAGCAGATCTTCGCCAACGGTAGCTCCGAGGGGACGTCGGGGGTGCTGGCGGGCACGATTGGCACCATGGCTGGGGGCGGTAGGATTTCCAATGTCACGGGGCATGGCTACTACGGCGGCGATATCGCCGAGATGATCATGGTCACGGGCACGGTCAGTGTCGCTACGCGGGAGACGGTTGAAGGATACCTTGCGCACAAGTGGGGTATCGAGGGGTATCTGCCTGCCGGGCACACGTACAAGACCGAAGGGCCAAGCAGTGCGGCGGCGGCGGCCACTCTCGACGGTTCTGCCAGTGATACCGACGCGCTTAGCACGCTCTGGACGGTTGTGACCGGGCCCGGGCCGGTGGTCTTTGATAATGCCAATGCTGTGGATACCGTCGCGAACTTTATGGCTGAAGGCGTTTACACCTTGCGCTTGAGCGCCTCCGATACCGTGACCCAGGTGGTCGACGAGGTGGTGATCACGGTTACGACCAATACCTTGCCGCCTGCCATTATGGCACCCACGGGTTTGGTAGCCGTGGCCGTGGCGACGAACCGGATTGACCTCACTTGGAGCGATAACAGCACGAACGAGACGGGTTTCGTGATTGAGCGCTCGATGACGAATGGTGCCGGCTTTGCCGTAATCACCACGACCGCCGCCAATGCCACGAATGTCGCGGATATCGGGCTGTCGGTCGGGCGTACCTACTACTACAGGATCTTTGCAACCAACGCGATCACTGCCAGTGTCACCACACCTCAAGTGTCGGCCACCACGCCGAAAATACAGGCTTCGGTGACGCTCTCCGGCTTGTCGCAAGCCTATAACGGCACCGCCCGGTCGGTTGGCGTTGCCACGGTTCCGCCAGGGTTGACGGTGGCCTTGACGTATGCCGGAAGCCCGGCGGCTCCGACGAATGCAGGAAACTATGCGGTGGTCGCTACGATCAACGAGGCATCCTACGAGGGTTCAACCAACGGGACTCTGGTGGTCAACCAGGCAACGCCGACGGTTTCCGCATGGCCGGTAGCGGCTGTGATTACCGAAGGCCAGGCGGTCTCGAATGCGACGCTCTCGGGTGGCAGTGCGTCGGTTAGCGGGAGCTTCATCTATAATTCGCCTTCGACCGTGCCTCCGCTTGGAACAAATGCGATTAATGTGACGTTCTGGCCAGACAACGGCAATTACGCATCCGTGAGCGGGTCGGTTGCTGTAACAGTCAACGAGGCGCCGCCACTAGCTCCGACGGGCGTGGGTGTCACACCACGGGTCGGTCAGGTGGACCTGGTCTGGTCGGCGGTCGCCAATGCGACAGGGTACAACGTCAGGCGATCAACGGTACCGGGCGGTTCCTACGTCCTGGTCGGTACGCCGTCGGGTACCAGTTTCAGTGACACGACGGTGACCAATGGCCAGACATACTACTACGTGGTTTCGGCCATGGGTAATGGCGGTGAAGGCGCGGATTCCGCTGAGGTGGAGGTTCGCCTGTTGCAGGCGCTGCCTTTCTCCGAGACCTTTGATGGGGCGGGGATGGCGTCCACGCCCGGCATGTTGAACGGTCAGCGGGGCTGGAACGGCGGCAGCACAACGCTGGTGCAGGCGGGGGTGGGTCGTGGCGGCAGTATCGGCCTGAGTCTTGCCGAGGATGGAGCCGTACAGGATTTTGCCAACGGCACCAATACCGTAACCGTGGATTTCTGGTGCAAGCCGGTACCCGGTGCCGAACCTACGCCGGCCACGATCCCGAGCAACGCGACGGCTGTGATCTGGGTGGATACCGGGAATTACGTGACGGTCTATAGCAATGCGACAGTTGTGACGCTGCCGGTTCTGGTGATTTCCAATGATTGGAATCATATCGAGGCCGTTGTCGATTATGCCGGTGGCTCCTGGGGGTTGACCGTAAACGGGACCAACGTCGCGTCCGGATTAGGCCTTTACTCGCCTCAAAGTCAATTTAGTGGCATCGAAATCTCAAACACGTCTGCCCAATCGGCGTACTTCGACGATTTCAATATTGCGGGTACGGCTGCCCCGCTAACGCCTTACGAGAGCTGGCTGGTGGATTATTTCAGCACCACGAGTGTTGATGACAGCGCGCTGTCGTCCAATGGTGTCAACACGATTCGCGAGGCCTATATTGCGGGGCTGAACCCGACCAATCCGGCCGGACTCTTCGCGATTTCGGGGGTCGGGGCCCAGTCCGGTTCGATGGTGCTGAGCTGGAACAGTGTTTCCGGGCGCTTCTACAACGTGTACTGGAGCAGCAACCTGCTCGGTGGCGCGGGCAGCTTCCAGCTCCTGTACAGCAACATCCCCTGGAATGCCGGTTCCGTCACCGATACCGTCCACAGCGCCCAGGATAAGGGCTTCTACCGGATCGACGTGCAACTGGAGTAGAAGGGCTTGGCCAGGCAGCGTCCGTGCGGAGAGCAGGCTGAAGGGCGTGTTGATTCATTCCACGGGAGGGACGCCGTCCTCGGCGTCCGCTATCGGGAGGGACGCCGTCCTCGGCGTCCGCTGTGCATGAGAAGGTGAATGGCGAAGCCTGTCTGGAAAAACAGAGTGGTTAGACGGGCGTTCGGACAGCGAGACGCTGTCCCTCCCGTTGTGTATCCAAAATAAATCAACACGCCCTTCAGTCTGCCCCGCGGCTATAATGGTAATTACAATTGCTGGGCGCCGGGGCGGTAGCTTGACACCCGCGAACCCATTCTGCATAGTGGCAAGCCAATCAAAGAGTAACCGGGAGAACGACGATGAAGATTAAATTGATGGATCGGGTGATCGGGCCGGTGATTGCCCTGTTGGCTTTCGGGGTGTACTGGGCGACATTGAGCGAGGGGGCTTTCCCGGGCGTGTCGTCCACGCTGGTGGTCTCGCATCTCGGGTTGTACCCGCAGTTGTCGCCAGCCTCCCCGCTGTGGTCGCTGCTGGCGCGCGGGCTTGCCGGGTTGGCGGGAGGCGAGGCGGTGCAGGCGCTCAACATGCTGAGCGCCGTCTGCGCGGCGGGGGCGGTGTGGCTGCTCTACAGCCTGATGCGCCGCGGGATCGTGTTCTTCATGGATGAATACCAGGTGACCGCCGGTCGGCGCCGGGCGGCATCGCTGCTGGCGGGTATCGTGGCCGCCCTGTTCCTGGCCTTCTGTCTGCCGTTCTGGAGCGTGGCGACGCGGGCGCATACCGCCTCGTTCGATGTGCTGCTGGTGATGCTGCTGGCGCGGCTCTTCATTTCCTACGCCCAGACCGGGCGCGTGACGGCGGCGGTGACGCTGTCCTTGCTTTACGGGCTGTGTCTGGCGGAGTTCGCGACGCTGCTGGTGCTGGCACCGGTCTTCGGCTTCGCCATGCTTTACGTCATGTGGAAGCGCGAGCACCTGCGTGGCTGGATGCCGGTGGTGCTGGTCGCCGTCTTCCTGGCCGGGCTGCTGGCGACCTATCTGGTTGCCGCCTGGATGTTCTATCAGACGCCCGGCTATGCCATCCGCGGCTACCAGAGTTTCTGGCAGATCCTGCGCTATATGTGGCGCGACCAGTTCTTCCTGGTCACCCGCAGCCTGCCTCGCGACGGCTGGCTGGTGATCCTGTTCGTGACCGTGGTGCCATGGGCGGCCATGTTCGCGGTGGCGCGTCGGGCACTCAATGATGAGCGCGACTGGGGTCTCTACATCCTGCACGCGGTCATGACGGCACTGGCGATCGGGCTGGCGCTGGACATGCCTCTCTCGCCCTGGGCGATGCAGGGCTGGCGTCGGCTGCTGGTGACCCCGTATGTGCTGGCGGCGATGGTCTACGGCTACCTGGCCGCCTTCTGGCTGCTGATGCCCGGCTCGCGGCGCGACAGTGAAGCGGCACCAGTCCGTGGGATCGTGCGCCTGGTGATTGGCGGGGTCGTCCTGGCCAGTCTGCTCGGCGCGGTGCTCTGGTGCCCCTGGCCTAACGCGAAGGTCGTCGACACCGGGGCTGCCCGTACGGTCAACGCGGTGGCCGACCTGGTCGTCGCCAGCCTCGAAGGGCGTTCCTGGCTGGTGACCGACGGCCAGCTTGACAACCACCTGCTGCTGGCGGCCCGCCGCCAGCAGATCCCTCTGCGCGTCCTTAACCTGCAGGCTGGCGGCAGCTCGATTTACCAGGACTATGTGGCGAGTCTCTTCGATGACGTGCGCCTGAAGAACCTGGCGACGCTGAGTCTCACGGCACTGTTGCGTGAATGGGTGGCCCCGGGCAGCGAGGCGGCGTCGCGCGTCGCGGTCCTGAACGACCCGGACCTGTGGGTGCGCCACGGATTCCATGTCGTTCCGAACCGGATGGTGTTCTTCGGCGTCGAGGACCGCGCCACCCTTGACGCGGCGACGCTGATGGGCCGCCACGAGGCATTCTGGCCGGAGCTGGAGGCATGGCTGGCCAGCGAGGCCGCCACGGCGTCGACCGGCGGCGCCCGGCGGGCGTCGTGGACGGCGGCGCATGCGGCAATGGCGGCCAACAACCTCGGTGTGCTGATGGAGGATCTTGAACGGCCCGCCGATGCGGAGCGCGCCTATCGGGCGTCCCGCCGGCTGGATCCGGACAATATCAGCGCGTTGTTGAATCTGACGGCCATGGTGCGGGCCGGCCGGGCGCAGGATGCCGATGGCAGCGTGGCGGCGGCGCTCGCGGCCCTGGAGAAAGGGTTGGAGCAGAAGTACCATATCTGGGCGCTCTCGCGGCACTACGGGACCGTGCGCGCACCGGAAGCGTTCGCGCAGCTCGGCTGGTCCTGGGCCTACTCCGGGCGACCGGAGATGGCCATTGCCCAGATGGAACGGGCCTCCGAACTTATGCCCGATGCGCAGCGCGCGAACATGCAGGGGGTGATGGCGGATTTGTACCTGATGGACAACCGTCCGCTGGAGAGCGAGGCGATCTACAAGGAGATGCTGCTGCGCGAGCCGGGCAGCCTGCAGGCCCTGCAGGGCCTGATGCGTATCGCGCTGATGCAGCGCGATACCGCGAAGGCCGAGTCCTACCGGGCTCAGGCGGCCGCCAGCGGGCTGGACCCCGTGCAGGCGGTACTCCAGCAGGCGCTGATCGAGATCGCCTCCAAGGCCTATGAACCGGCGCGTGAACGGCTGGAGACGCTCCTGATGGATCAGCGTCAACTGGCGCGCGGCTGGGTCTTGCTGGCCGAGGTCGGGTTTGCTTCCGGCAACGAGCGGCTGGTCGATACCGCGCTGCGCAGGCTGGAGTCGATCGAGGGGCGTAGCGGCCTGCATGGCTCCATCATCGCCGGTCGCCGGGCCTTCGAGAAACAGGACCTGCCGGCGGCGGCGGAATCCTTCGAGGCCGCGCTCGTCCTACAGCCCGGCAACCGCCGGCTGATCGAGACGCTGCTGCGGCTGGATCTGGCGCTGGGCCGGGCCGAGTCGATCCGGCAGCATGTCAAGGTGCTTCTCCAGGAAGATCCGCGGCATGCGCTGGCGCTCTATGTGCGCGGCAGTCTGCAGATCGCCGATGGCGATCGCGTGCTGGCGGAGGATTCGCTGCGGCAGAGTCTGCGCCGCGAACGCTTGCCGATGGCGATGAACGACCTGGCCTGGCTGCTGACGGACAGGGGAGTGTTCGACGAGGCTGAGAGCCTGATCAACGAGGCGCTGGCCGTCAACGACAAACAGCCGGCCGCCTGGGATACCAAGGGCGTGATCCTGCTGCGTACCGGACGGGCGGAGCAAGCGGAGGAGGCGTTCGGACGGTCGATCGCCCTCTTCGGCAACAATCCGACCGTGCACCTGCACATGGGAGAGGCGCAACTTGCGCTCGGAAAGAAGGAGCCCGTGCGCAAGATGCTCGAAATGATCGAGCCCTACCGCGAGCAGTTGCCCGCCGCCGACCGTGAGTTGTTGAACCGCCTGCGCGAGGAGTCCCGCTGAGGAGCCCATGTCGATAGGCTCATGTTCTTGCGGCTGTTCTTGCGGCTTGCGTGAAGGGGGGCGGTCGTGATATTTTTCCATCTTTCGATCTGAATCCTGAAAACCGGGGTGTTGGTATGGCGGATAATGATAACGATTCGGGCGGTGTGCCTTTCCTGGGCCGGGCTGACTGGGCGGCCTTCTGGACGGCACTGGCGGTGGCTCTGGTGGTTTATGTCTATACGCTGGCGCCGTCGGTCACGCTGGAGGACGGCGGGGAACTGGCCGTGGCGGGCGATTGGCTCGGCGTGCCGCATCCGCCGGGATACCCGAGCTGGACGATGCTCGCCTGGGTGTTCGCGCGGATCTTCTCGTTCGTGACCTTCCGCGGACAGCCGAACCCTACCTACGGGATCGCGATGCTTTCGGCGGTTTCCGGCGCGATCGCCTCCGGCCTGGCCGCCATGCTGATCTGCCGCTCGGGGCGCGATATCCTGCGCCGCTCGGGCCGGATCTCGCACGATATGTCAATCGGCGTCGAACAGGCCATCTGCTGGGCGGGGGGCGTTGCCGCCAGTCTGCTGTTCGCCTTCACGCCGATCATGTGGTCGCAGTCGGTGATCGTGGAGGTCTACAGCCTCAATGCGCTGTTCCTGATCCTGGTGATGCTGCTGGTCTACAAGTGGATGACGCGGCCCACGGACGGAACGCTGTTCGTGGTGGCGCTGATCTTCGGCGTCGGCCTGACAAACTACCAGGTACTGCTGCTGGCGATGCTGTCGCTGGCGATCCTGATCATGCTGCGCGACTTCGAGCTGTTCCGCGACTTCGCGGTCGCGGGCGCACCTATCGTGCTGGTGCTGCTGTTGATGCAGGCGAAGTTGCTGCCTCCGATCCAGCACCCGACGCATATCTCGATGTATCTGTATTTCGGACTCAACGGGGCCTGGCTGATCCTGACCTACTTCCTCCTGCCACGCGGCAAGACGGCGGCGATCACCATCCTGCTGGCCGAACTCGGGGTCGCGGTCTATGCCTATATGCCGATTGTCTCCGACTTGCGCAATCCCCCGATGAACTGGGGGTATCCGCGCACCTGGGAAGGCTTCAAGCACGCGGTCAGCCGCGGCCAGTACGAGGCGATTGTGCCGGTAGATGTGTTCTCGATCCGCTTCCTGCACCAGATCGGCACCTACTTGTCGGACCTGCGCCTGAATTTCACGATGCTGATTGCGCTGATCGCGTTCCTGCCCTTCAGCACCTGGAGGCTGCGGCTGGGGTCGCGCGAGTTCGACGGCATGAAGGTGGCGGTCGTGTTGATCCTGTCCGCCATGTTGCTGCTTCCGTTGGGGGACCGGCTGGCCCTTTTCAGCCGGGTGGCCCTCTACAAGCTGCCCGCGCTGGGTGTGTTCCTGATCCTGGCGCTGGGGGCGGTCACGATGATCGTGGCGCGTTTCCGGGGACTGGTCCACGATTACCTGCTTGAAGACAAGGCCCGGCTATGGGAACGGATCACGGCATTCCTGGTGCTGGGCCTGACCGCGTTGATCTGGATCGCGCTAGTCGGAAAGAAACTGCTCGCCGTGATCCAGGGCGATGGCGGCTCGGTCGGAAGCACCATGGCCTCGCTGATGGTGATTCCCGTGCTGATGGCGGCCCCTTTTGTGATCCTTTGGCTGGGCGGGTTGCTGCTGGCGAGGCAGGATCGGTTCACGCTGACAGTGGATGAGAACTCGCAGAAGTGGATGGTCTCGACACTGATCGCGTTCGTGACCCTCAGTATCGGCCTGATCGCGCTGGCCAACCTGAAGATGGATATCCAGGACACGTTCATCCAGCGGGTCAAGTTCATCTCCTCGCACCTGCTGTTCTCCTTCTGGATCGGTTACGGCCTGATCTTCCTGCTGGCGTTCCTGGACGGGCGCGTGCGCAGCCTGACTCCGACCTGGGTCGTCGTGACGGCCTTGCTGCCGGTGATCCCGATCCTGGCCAATGCCTACAATCCGAAGTTGCTCAATCTCTATGGCGGGGCCGACCAGCATGACCGTGATTTCGGCTGGCAGTTCGGCAACTACCAGTTGCGCGGGGCCGCGGCGATCCTCGAAGAGCTGGAGCCAGACGAGGAACCGCTGCCGAACCCGGTATTCCCGCCCGCCATGGGCGAGGGTGCGATCTTCTTCGGCGGTACCGACCCGGGGCGTTTCGTGCCGACCTACATGATCTACTCCGCCCGTGTGCGCGAGGATGTTTTCCTGATCACCCAGAACGCACTGGCCGACGGCACGTACATGAGCGTGATGCGCGACCTCTATGGCAACGATATCTGGATCCCGAGCGTGGCCGACAGCGCCAATGCCTTCACCATCTACGTCAGCGAGGTGGATTCGGGTAAGCGGCCGCCGGTGGCCGGCATTATCCGCGAGAACGGGCGCGTCCAGATCAGCGGCGTGATGGGCGTGATGGAGATCAATGGCATCCTGGCGAAGCAGATCTTCGATCACAACAACTGGAAGCACGAGTTCTTCGTCGAGGAGAGCTATGTCATCGGTTGGATGTACCCGTACCTGACGCCCCACGGGTTGATCATGAAGATCAACCGTGAGCAGCGTCCCGGCCTGACGGTGGAGAATGTTCACGATGATCTCGATTTCTGGGACTGGTACACGCGGCGGCTGGTTGAAAACCGCTGGTTTGTGCGTGATGTGTGCGCACGCAAGTCATTCTCCAAGCTGCGCAGCGCGATCGCCGGTCTTTATAGCTATCGCGGCCTGCAGAATGAGGCGATCCGGGCTTTCGAGGAAGCGCTGGATCTATATCCGCTCAGCCCCGAGGCCAACTTCCGGCTGGCGGAGGTCTACATGCGCAGCGGGCAGTTCGACAAGGCTCGCAAGCTGATGCAGGAGTTTGGCGAAAAGGATCCGGCCAACGACAAGGTTTTTGAATTCATCCGCCAGATCGACGGCATGAGGGAGATGAATGCGCAGGTCCAGCAGCTTGAGGCGGAACTGCAAAAGCAGCAGCCAGCGGATGCGCAGAAGGTCTTCCAGTTGGCAAGCCTCTATCTCCAGTCGGGACGCCCTGACCGGTTCCTGCAGGTGGCAGGTGGCCTGTTGCAAAGCCCGGACATGCCCTCCTTCATGCTGCTGCCGCTTGCCCGTCTCTATGACCAGGCCCGGCGCCCGTCGGAGATGGCCCGTGCATTGACGATCTGCCTGGAGCGGATGCCGCCGGATGCCCCCGTGCAGGAGCTTCTCAATATCGCGCAGCTCTTCGGCAAGATCGGCCATACAGCCGGCATGCGCCGGGCACTCAAGGCCTATCTCGTACGCCAGCCGACCGACTGGCGTGCCTGGCTGGATCAGGCGACGCTTGACGTCCAGGCCGGTGACCAGGAGCAGGCTGCCGCGTCACTGGGCTCGGCTGTCCGTTACGGCGGGGCCGATGCGCAGCGGTCGATCCAGCAGAACCGGCTGCTTGCGCCGGTCTGGCAGCAGCGGGCGCAACGGACGCAGGGACTGCTGGGGTTGTAGGCAAGCCGACCATCCGTTGGCCGGGCGAAAACGAATTGGTAACTTGAGAAGAATCGAATCGAACGCCCAACAACCAATGCCCAACAACCAACGCCCAAGTTGTGTAGCATTCCTTGGATTGATGGGCGTTGGATGTTGGTTGTTGGGCGTTGAAATGAATTGGAAAGGCAAATGGAAACCAATAGCCGGTATCTGAAGGA
>JFJP01040925.1_pt1 | contig 17570 bp, 5 predicted proteins | sample 431651 | NCBI WGS metagenome assembly JFJP01 (sample SAMN02602958, study PRJNA72255) | Microbial mat metagenome, whole genome shotgun sequencing project. | biome: fresh water; feature: sink hole; material: water; isolation source: purple microbial (photo- and chemosynthetic) mats found in...
CAAAGTGCTCATCGTACACAAAAAAAAGGTCATCGTACTCACAAAAAAGGTTATCGGATTCAAAAAAAAGGTCATCGTACTCACAAAAAAGGTTATCGGATTCAAAAAAAAGGTCATCGTACTCACCAAAATGCTCATCGTACTCACCAAAATGCTCATCGTACTCACCAAAATGCTCATCGCACTCACCAAAATGCTCATCGCACTCACCAAAAACCTCATCGTACTCAACAAAAAAGCAATCGGATTCGCCAAAAATCATTCTCCCAAAGCATTATTTGCCACAAAATCAGCCATTTTCCCTACCCAACCAACAAAAACAGCCCCCGCACTCAATAAAAATAAAAAGGTATTTTATATAGACGTTGTTTAAAAAAAAATAATTAGCCCCGTCCTTCAGGTCGGGAAAATGAAAACCACAGAAAGTTGGGCTTTAGCCCAAAATGCCTGTGCCCAAAACTTGGGCTAAAGCCCGAAAATTTGTTTTTTTACTTTCCCCGACCTAAAGGTCGGGGCTATTGATTTACAATTATTTATATTTTCAGTATGGGTTGCATTAAATTAATCTTTAATATTTTTAAACAACCTCTACACACGAAAGTAATAGGGCAAAAATAGTTTTGAAGAAGATTTTAATACCCAAAGACAACTTTTGGGCACGCATGAAATCTAAATTTGTGAAGACTCATGCAAAAGAAAACAAACCGCATTACTACAAAATGCTACTCAAATGGTTTGAAAGTAAAGAAAGTTACGAAAAAGTAACTGAGTTTGTAATTAAAAACTACGACAAGGAGCATAGCGTTTACCTACTTCGCCTCATTTCGTTAAACTACATTAAGTTTCATACTTGGCTTAAGAAGAGAAAAGAGAAAAGAGAAAACATAGTGAAGTGTGAATGGAATCATTTGCTTTTCACTATGTTTTGGTTTTCTATTCTTTTGTAATTACAAACTCTACTCTCCTATTTTTCGTTTTGTTGTGTAAATTCGTATTGTCAAAAAGTGGAACACTTGCTCCAAATCCTTTGGTTTTAATGCGTTGCACGGCTATGCCTTTGGCAAGTAACAGCTCTTTTACAGCCAAAGCCCGTTGTTCGGAAAGTTTTTGATTCATGGTTGGTTTGCCTACATTATCGGTATGCCCTTGAATTTCAACAACCGTAGTAAGGTATTTATTCATAAACTCGCAAAGCTTTTCTATTTCTTCCTTGCCTTGCAAAAGAGTTGTTGCATTGTAGTGGAACAAAACAAGTTCAAATTTAGGAGTTTCAAATTTGTCGTTCGTGTTGTTATTATCTACAATAACCGTTTTATTTTCAAGACTGTCCTCCACTTGCGAAAGAAGTTGCTGTTTTATAGCCGTTTTTTTGCTTACGAAGTAAATATCAATATCCCCAAATGTATCCTCTCGCGTTGACGAAATGTAAAAGGCTGTATCTACGGGCAATAAATACAAGTCATCGGCAGCAGAGTTGAACGGAAAACGCATATTTTGGGCTTTTTGCCATTTTCCTAATGCATCTTTTGTGCTTCTAAAAATGTCGTAACCACCCATAGAATTGTGTCCTTTTGAACTAAAATACAGAGTGTCGTTTGTTTCGTTAATAAAAACACTTTCTTCATCGTATAGTGTATTGATGTTTTCGCCTAAATTTATGGGTGCTGAATAAACATCTTGGTCGTTTTTTTCTATCACAAATAAATCTTTTCCACCCAAAGAGGTGGGTCTATCACTTACAAAGTAGGTGAATTTATTATCTGATGTAGTAGAAATGGACGTTTCGGCATAAAGTGTATTTATAAAAGCTAAAAATTCGGGCTTATGAAACTTACCGTTTTCATATTTCACTTGGTATATATCGCCATTATTATCAGCTTTATACAAGTAAAATCCTTCGCCTGATTTAAAAACACCTAAGCATGCTTCGGGGTCGGGTGTGTTTAGTTTGTTGTCAATAGAATAGCTCAACGAAAAGGCAGAGTTCTTATAATCCGAACAAAAAATATCCTCGTAATATTGCCCATCGTAAGGGTTTAGTATGCCACCAACCGAAGTATTTCGTTTAGAGGTGAATAAACACAAATTGCTGTTGGGCAACAGATACAAACCATAATCGCTGTAAATCGTATTCATATTGGCTCCTACATTGTTGATTGCAAACAAACTAGTATCTTTCATTATCCAATTACCCGAAGTACATTCGGCAATTCGTTTTTGTAAACTATTTTTGTCTATGGGCAAGGAGTCTAAGTTCAGAAACTGTTCGTAAATGCTTTGTGCTTCTGCAAATTGATAATTGTATCGATAGGCATCGGCAAGTAAAAATTCAAATTCGGGTGTTGAGGTATAATTTAATCTTTTGGCATTTTCAAATTGAGCAACTGCCTTACTGTATTTGTCTAGTTGCAAATAGCAATTACCAAGCAAATAAGCAACTTCGGCATCATTGGGCAATTCCAAAGCTGCTTTTTCATAAAAAACAACTGCTTGCCGATAATCTGAATTTGCATAAAGTAACTCTGCTTTGCGCAGTGTTTTTTTTAACTCTGTGCTTAGTTTTTCACTTTGCGAATAACTAGTTGTAAATACGCATATTAGTAAAACAAATAGACTATACTTAAAAGTAGAATGTTGCATGATTTTCTTGTTTTGTAATTGAACTATGCTTAACGGGCAAGAACTTAACCAAAGTTTAAAAACCTTGGCTAAGTTCTAAGATAATAAACTTGTGCTTATTTTGCAAACAATTGATACAATGACTATCAGTTGTTAGTTTACGTTATTAGTTTTGAGTTTACTAAAAAGTATTTCTGTTTTTCTTGTCCAAGTACAACGGTTTCTTTTTGCTAAGCGAATACGGCGTACTTATTTGAATCATAATTTCATGTGTTGAGGACGAAAACGTAGATAATGGCTTTAAACTCAAATCATAAGCATAAGCTATCCCAATGTATTTGATAAACACACCCACTGCAAAAGCTACATTTTTGTTGGTACTGTACGACGCTTGCATCCAAATGTTTGAATTCCAATCGGCTAACAAATTTATATCAGCATAAGCAGGCATATTACTTGTGTAAACAGCTAAAACAGAAGGTTGTAAACGCCAAATGTTGTTAGAGAGATAAAAATCGTATGCCGCAAACGAAAAGACTTGCTGCATGATTTTATCTTCCTGATAACTAAATAAAATAGGACTACTTACATCGAGCGAAAAATTTTGCACTCTGTACGAAATTCCAAAGCCACTCGTAAGAATGGAAGCATCAAATTTGTTGGAGTTTAAGGCAGGGTCGAACATTTCTGTTTCGTTTAAGCCAGATGTTGAAACTTTGTTTTGCAAGAAATTCATATTCAGTCCGAATGCAATCGACTGATTTGCTGTTATTCCCACTCTGTACGAATAGTTTAAGCTAATGTTTGAAATGTCTAGCAATCCGGCTGACTGCCTGCCAGCCACAATTCCCAAGCCCATCGAATTAGTGAGCAATCCATCTACTGAAACATACGTATTTTGAGGAGCTTCTTTTACGCCTATCCATTGTATTTTGTGCCCTACATTGGCAGTAATTCCACCATTTATACCCACAACTGCCGGATTGTACAGCAATAAATTTTGATTGTAAAGCGAATATTCCGGCATTACTTGAGCATTTGCCGAAAAGTAACCAATGACGGCTATAACTATATAAATTATTTTTTTCATAATTATCTTCTTTTTTTAAGAGAATAGAACTAACTGATTATGAACATTGCCAAAGTTTTTAACTTTGGCAATGTTGCCTACACACACACTATTTAATCAATGTAATAGTACCTTTTATCGATTCACCACGCGAAGTCGTAATAATATAATAATAAGCACCAATGGGCAGTTCCACTCCTTTATTAGTTCCGTCCCAATAAGTTAAATAGCCTATCTGGTCAAAAACAACTAATCCATTGGAATTAAAGATTTGAAACCTAGCATCTCTATACAGCATTTCGTTGTTTATTAGCCAATAGTCTAGATAATTATCTCCGTTTGGCGAAATGATTTTATTGGCTGTAAATTTTGTTCGGTCGGTATAAATTACATTCAAAACAACATCTGAAACCGTTTGATTTAAACCATCACTTACCGTAACTTGAAACTGGTAACTTTCTACTTGGTCGAAGTCTAGATATTCCTTTAGCGTTAAGATTCCATCAGACGATAGCTCAAAAGTTCCTGAAAAATCGTTGCTTAGCGTGTAAGTAAGCGAAGAATTTGCATCTCTATCGGTGGCTACAAACTCAAAAACCTCAGTATCTTTTAGTGTTACATCAGAAACATTTATAGTAATTGGATTTGTCATTTGAGGAGTTTCGTCGTTCAAATCATTCAAGGCAAACAATATATCGATTTCTGTTTTGTTTACTCCATCGGTTACGTATGCTTTTATGGGATATTCACTTTTTAGATCAAAATCTAATGGATACAAAACGCTAATTTCACCCGTGTTTGGATTTATTGAAAAATTAGTGTCTTGAGTTGTCGTTTCCTGAAAATATTGATGAATCTTAAAAGCTGCCGAAAAATCATTATCACTCGATACAATTGTATGTACAATTTGCGGCGATAAATTTTCATCAAATTTTATGGTTGTGAATTTAGTGGCAATAGGAAACTCGTCATTTTCATCTATTACAGAAATAATTAACGTGTCATAAAATACAATTCCGAAATTGCTAACCGATTTAAGACGAATTGAATAGTTATTTTGTTTTTCGTAATCTAATAATTTTGTGGTTTGTAGCTCATCGCCCACAATTTTAAACGAAAAATTATCCGTATCGCCTTCGCCGGCAACTAGTGTAAACACAAACGAATTGCTTATGTAATCAGAGGTTGATAATCGCCCTATTACAGTTGTTACTGCTGAAGTTTCCTTTACTGATTTTGGATTTAGAAAAATATCTTCAGCCTCGTTCTTTACAGTAATAATCAAAATGTCATAAAAAACTCTACCGTTATTATTTGTGGTTTTTATTCTGATCGAATAAAATTCTTTCAGTTCAAAATCAAGAAGTTTTTTTGTGTAAAGAATATCGTTCTCAATTCGGAAGAATTCATTTTCAGAATCGCCGGTTCCTGTAACTAATTCAAATGAATTGGCAGGATAAACAGCATCTGTCGAAATTAATTTTCCAACTTTCGAATCCGGAGCTGAAAATTCTGAAATCATATCATTATCAATACGAATATTTTCGATATAATCAAGGGCATTAATTGTTAGAGTATGCTCAAAAGAGCGACCCCAATTATCTAGTGCTTTAATTCTGACAGAATAAATTTGTTTTGTTTCATAATCAAGATAAGATTTTGTTCTGATTGAATCTTGATCAATTACAAATTTTGAATTGTCGTCACTACCAATTCCGGCTACTAATGAAAAAGTATAAGGAGCATTTGATTTATCGGTATATATAATCTGACCAACCGCAGTTCCAATTCGTTTGATTTCGTTTATATCGTAATTACTCAAAGTAATTTCTTCGTTAAAATCCAAAATAGTTATCGTAAGAGTATTCTCAAAAGAGCGACCCCAATTATCCAGTGCTTTAATTCTGACAGAATAAATTTGTTTTGTTTCATAATCAAGAATAGAATTTGTTCTAATAGAATCTTGATCTATAACAAACATTGAATTGTCGTCACTACCAGCTCCGGTTACTAATGAAAAAGTATAGGGCGCATTTGATTTATCGGTATATATAATCTGACCAACCGCAGTTCCAGTTCGTTTGATTTCGTTTATATCGTAATTACTCAAAGTAATTTCTTCGTTAAAATCCAAAATAGTTATCTTTACAGTATCGATTTGAACTCTACCGCTTTCGCCTACGGCTTTTATTTTAATGAAAAATGAATTTTTTGATTCAAAATCAAACCGATAAGCGGTAAAAACGGAATCTGCAGTAATCGTAAATTTAGAATTGTCTTCGCCACCAATACCTGAAGTGAAAGTATAGGTGTAAGGTCCGTTAATATTGTCATTATAAGTAATTTGCCCCAAAGAAGTTCCAAAGCGATGAATTTCAGAAAAAGAGATTTTTGATAAACTGATGTCTTCGTTGAAATCAATTACATTTAAATTGATTTGTTTCTCAAAAACACCACCTTTTTCATCGTCTGTTTTCACTCTTATGGAAAGTGAACTTTGTGTTTCGAAGTCAAAGAAAGAATTCGTATACAAATTTTCACCTTCGATATAGAATTTACTGTTGTCCGTGTCGCCTGCACCCGAAACCAAGCTGTATTTGAATGGGTTTGGATCAATATCCGAAGTTGTGAATTTGCCAACCAATGTTTGTTTTTTAGCAATCTCGCTGATATCGGAGTTTGAAATAGTAACATCTGTAGGCGATGAATTGCCTATTTCTAAGCTAACTGTGTAAGAATCAGTACTAGTAGCATCAGCCGAAGTAATTTGATAAACCAAAGGATTTGTAAAATCGTTTGGCGTAACTCCCGTTGTTTGAGCCACATTATTTACTCTTACGGCAGCTCCCTGCGAAGTAGTGAAATTAGCTATTTGGTTCGTAATATCGCTACCATAAGGCATCTGAACTTTAATATTTTTACCATCAAAAACGGTAGCCGAAAGTTGCCCCGCAAGGTTGTAAGTTAATAAAACCGCTTCACTGCTCAGTGTTGGATTTGACCAAACATAAGGAATTGTTTGATTGCCAATGTTTTGGTTGATAGCATATACTTTTGTAGCCAAAATATCTGTTACTGTATTTGTACTTTGCTTATAGGCTTTGAAGTTGATAGTTTCGCCATTTGTGTTGCTATATACCACTAAATAAACAAAATAGCGGTTGAAATTTGCATCATAAACTGGACTCCCTACTGCTCTGCATTCGCCATTCACAAAAGCGGCTATTTTATCTTGAGTATCAACAGATTCGACATAATTTAAGTTTATTACGCCCACGAAAGTCATTGTATAGTTGTAATTTTCAGGCACAACCGACCATGAAGGCTGAGCTTTGACCTGCAAAAACATCAATACAAACAATAAAATTGCAGACACTATTTTTTTCATCATAAAGTTTTAGTTTTGAGTATGAATAAAAAAACAATAATTCGTTGATTGCTGAAATTGACAAACCTCAATATCATGCAATTGTAAGGAGCTTTGCCAAAGTTCAAGACTTTGACAAAGCTTTTAGTAAACCTGAGTTTAAGGAAAAATTAGTGAATAATAAGCTTTTGATTTACAGTCTGATTGTCGAAGGTTACATGTATAAAATATACACCTTTTGCAATTTTAGACAAATCAATCGCTGTTTTGTCTGAAATTATCTCAGAACTGTAAACAATTTTACCCGAAACATCAGAAATGTTAAACATTCCGGCTTGATTTCGGTTAGATACTTCAAGTTCAAAAAATCCATTCGATGGGTTTGGATACACTTTTATACTGCTAAAAGCTTGTTCTGAAATGGACGTTGAAAGTTTATTGATAGTGAAAACAAATGGATTAGCTATACTTCCTGTTAGCGCATCGGTTGCAAATTGAATGTTTTCGTTTATCGAAAACTCTTTTTGAGTTTTTAAATCGAACATTCTAAAATTCAACGTTTCGTTCATTGTATTTGCATAAACAGTAATAAAATAGAGCAATTCGCCATCTATTTCTATCGGTTTTACTATACCTCTACATTCGTTGCCAACAAAAGCACCAATTACAGAATTTTCAGTAATCTCTTCGTTATCAAATGTTAATACTCCAATTATCGAAGCGTTGAATTGATACTTTTCAGGAACAATACTCCAAGGAGTTGAAGGATTTTCATCTTTTGTATTGGCAAATTTGGCTAAGCCTCCATTTGGATAAACAAAATTAGAATATACAACTCCATTGTTTTTAAGCATATAGCCTTCGCCAGCTTGCAAGGATTTCAAACTACCTACCCAATTCAAATATTGGTCGTAAATGGCAAAAGCATATTGACCTTTGATGATATCGCCACTGTTTGCATTGTAATTTGCAAGTGCATCGTTTACCGAAATGCTAACATCTGGCGTGTAACCTATCCAGTTCCAACCCGTTTTGAAAGTAAATGTACTCGAAAGCGGTGCTATTTTTGAGCCAATAAGCTTCAAAGTATCTGCTTTCTGAAGGTTTACCATATACATTTTGTCGTAAGTAAAGCCTCCATTGTTTGAAAGCGAACCCGACCAGCCATACGTTGAATTGTAAATATCAAAAACGGTTTGTGTTTTAATCAAATTGTCGTTTTGAGCTGATACTTGTGCAAAGAGCTTGTTCACATCGGATAAGTTCGGGTCAGCTATGTTTACTGAAATCCATTTCCAACCTTTAACAAGTGGAATTTCGCGCGAATAACCTGCATTTGTTTCAAGCACTTTTGGCAATGCAGGGGCACCAATCAAGGAGTTGCTCTCGAAAGTAACTGAGGAAATTATACTTCCATCAATCGTTACATTTTCGTGAACAATGCCTTTGGAAGCGTTCCAAATACGGAAACTTATTTTTTCGCCGAGTTCTTGATTGCTGTACACATTTACGTAAGCCTCGAAAATATCGTATTGCTCAATGTATTGTAGTTTAGCTAAACCTCTACATTCGTTGCCAACAAAAGCATACAGAATATCGTCTGGATTGGTCGAAAATTTGTTTTCGATTTTAATCTGACCTATCACACCCATCGAATACTGAAAATCATTCGGATTTACAGCCCAAGTAGGCGGTGTTCTGAATACTTTGAGGTTGATGTTGAGTTTTTCGTTGTAGCCAAAATCGGAAGTTAAAAATACCGAACTTTCGTACTGACCAATGTTCGTGAACTCGTCGATGGTAAAAGTAATTGTTTTTTTGCTTACAGGAAGCAACGAACCTTTACTAATATCTACAGTTAGCCAACTTGGTAGATTTTTAATCTCAAAATTCTGTTCCACACCACCAATGTTTTCAACATCTACGGTAAAACTAAGCTTATCGCCTTCTGGTTTTTCAAATACCAACGAACTTTTGTTCCAAATAACGGTATTTTTGTTGATGTATGCAGTCCAAGTAACTGGCGAAGCCATTCTATTTTCTTGCATATCTTCAATATTATCAACCGTAAATTCGAGCACACATTTTTCGATTAGTGCTGGGTCTTCGTCGATGTTGATTACAATTTGGTCGTTGTTTACTACCCAGTTGAATGCCAGAATTTTCTGTTTGGGTCGTGCTTCACGAATGTTTGGAACATTTGTATTGTCGAAACCTCCACCATTTGCAGTAGCTACCAATGTGCTTGGTAGTGGATTTGGATTTGCATACTCATCAAAATCTTTGTCTTTCAAACTTGGCTGAAGCACTAGATTGATGTCGTATTCTTCAAATGGATAATACGCCAAAAGTCCCAATTCATCGCCTTGTAGTTTTGAATTCATATCAAGTTGAATCAGTTTTGCTGTACGTGCAAGTTTCCAAATTCGGAGTTCGTCGATAGCACCATTGAAATACTGGTCGTAAGTAGTAGTGCCGCCGGCATAATTACGGCGTGCGCCAATGCTCATTTCGGAAGCCGAAAGTCCACCAAAAACACTCGATTGTTCGTAAATCTTCAAATTACCATCGATGTACAAATTGGCGTTTCCGCTTCTGTTTACTACCAAAGCCAAATGATGCCAATCGTTGTTATTGTACAACTCAGTAGTAAGTGTAGCAGTAGTTCCGTTGTTTTTGAAATATAGATTCGATTGGTCATCGAAACCTATGAGTAAAATATTTTCAAAATCGGGCATTACATCGGTGCCATCACCTTTTCCGCTCGAAAACATTACTTTATTGGAAGAGCCATCGTGTCTGAACCAAAATTCGAGTGTGTAATCCATTTCCTTCGTAATAATTACTGACGAAGCTGTGTTTATGTTTACATACGAATTTCCGGCAAAAGTTTTTACGTACCCTTTTGGAAATACAGCCCAAGCAGCATCAAAAAGAGTAGCGTTGTGATTGCGAGAAAGATCTGCTGCATAATCTCCAACCGCTTCGTTCATAGCCCAATATCCAACTAGCCCTACTTCAGAACCCGAAAGTGTTACGTTCATTTGCGAGGCTACTGTACCAAAGCCACGAGCTTTGTCCCAAACTCGTAAATCGTGCAGATAACCTGTGAAATTGTCTGAATATTGCAAGCTTTGTCCTACTTGCATTCTGCCTTCGGTTACAAACGAAGAATTGGCAACCGTTACATCTTCCAAAACAATCGAACCACTTACATACATACTTACTTTTTTACTTACATAATTATAGCTGATTGCATAATGATTCCAACCGCTAGCTGAAGTAAAGGTAGATGCTGAGGTTACAGTTTCGTTTCCAAATTTTATAAACAAATGATTGCCGGCATCAAAGCCTACTTTAATGTCCTCTTGAGAAAAAACAACGCCTTGTACATCGGTTTGAATATCTACTCCCGCTATATTGCTCAAATAATCGTTTTGTCCATCGAAATAAATGCACGCATTGTGGCTTATTTTCGTTCCATTCAAAACGCCTTTGATGGTAAAATTAGAACCTAAAATAGTAGCTTCGTCTATTTTTTCATTGAACGTGAGTAAAATATCCTCACCTGGCGAAAGAATACCATCTCCTGGCTGTGGAGTACCAAAAACAGTAGGTCGTTTGGTGTCTTTTATTCCCGACAAAATAACCGAATTATTTTCCGTTCCATCAGCGCATTGTGTTTGCACACGAATGTCGTAATTTCTATCCGGAAAATCCTTCATGTACCAATCGTAAGTTAATGAAGTAGCACCATTGATGTGCGTTTTCGGATCATTTGCAGCCGTAAAGTCGGTCATATCTTTGTAGAAAGTCATTTCGGTTATCCACTGCGAAGAAGCCGAGCTTTTGTACTGGAATGCAATTCGTTCGAGCGATAAATGTGCCAAATTGTAGTTATTAATACCTATCGACAATTTCGTATCAATTGTATTTGTGTTGGTTACCCATTTGTCGTTGAGTTGAGTAATATCTACTTTTGAGCAAACAGGCTGAAATTTGGCAGTAACCTGAACTGTATCCGAAATATCAGGAAAAGTTCCTACGTCCCATTGACACACAGAGCGAAGTATCAAACCAATGTTGTTGTAATCGTAAACACTCGCTACTGTTTTTTCAATGGTTATTATTTTATTCAAAGTAGTTCCTGCTGATATTTTAATCAAACGTCCGTTGCCGATTGCGCTACCGTCCATTTTAATTAATGCGCCATTTTGATTGGAAGCCTCATCAATAACAAGGAAAAACCAAGAGTCGTCTCCTGTTTCAGAAATATTTCTTAATTGCACATTAAAAACGGCTGCATCGTCTTCGGGTACTCCGGCTACAATCGCATTTTCTACCGAAATTAAAGGCTTTTCACGTTGCATGGTAGCTTCGGAAAGAATAGTACCCGGATTGTGGTATTTGGTAGTGATTGCACCTTCATAAGGACATGATGTTTGACCGCCTTTGGTATAAAATACCGGACCCGTTTGAGTTTTTGGCTCTTTCACATCGATACTAAAATAATCACCTTCGTCAGTATCTGTCAAAACATAACCAAATGAAACGGAATTAACAGTTTCGTCTTCGGTAGAATTGGTTTCAACATGTTTGTACGATTCTTCTATCCCTACTTTCATTCCAAATTTATTGAACGAAAAGCCTAAATCGAGTGATAGCTTTGGAGAGATTGACCATTCAAACGAGCTGCTTGTGGTTTCGGAGTCTTCGTAAGTTATGGTGTTCTCGTACACGGCTCCTGCGTCAAAAGAGTGATTTCTTACTGTTTTAGCTTCTACTTTTTCGCGTTCGTTGCGAGCCATTAGTTCTTCCCAACCCGCTATTTGTTGGTTGTAAAATTTAACAGAATCTACAAACAAGGAATCTGCTGCCCAACCTGCCGGAATGGTTATATTGTACACATCGCCACCACTATAACCTGTACTATTTGTACTACCTGTTGTGTTGTTGGTTCCATATTTGGGGTTGTTTGGGTCGCAAATTACACACTGATACACGTCAGGTCGATTGGCAAAGAAGTTATTGCGCAACATACGCAAATTCGGTATCAAGTAATTTTGGATATGGTTTTGTGAATAAATAAAACCCGTTCCAAATTTTGGATTTACCCTTACTGCTTTGTGTGTTCCTATCGAATAGCTTGGTAATTCTGTATCTGTAACACAACCAACACATTGCGTTTCGGGTACTAAATCGATAAAAAACGACATACCATAAACAATATTCGTAGAGTGTCCAATGAATACATCGCCCACATCGCCTACAAAATCAGACTCGGCACTTGTAGCCCAACGTTCGGTGGTGGTGGTGGTGGAAGAAGTGGTGTTGCCTTTCACCCATGTTTCTTCGTGTTCTATTCCTACCGTAACATCGTGAGAGTATTCTGTTTCGGTAATTGTTCCGGCACCAACACCAGCAAAAACTTTCACTTCAGCTCCCAATTGGAAAGTAAGACTTTCGGTTCCGGAGTTTGAGTTTTGCACATCAAAAGTAGTTGTTTTGGAAACCGATTTTCCTTTTTCAAAGAATGAGTAACTACCCGAACCCGGAGGGTCGCGTAAAATCATATCTACTTTAGAAGGTCCTAAGGTTACGAAATTATTTCCCGTAGGCATACCACCCAAAACATACCCTTTAAAGACCTCGCCTGAAGGTAGCCAATCGAAAATGCCCGAACCACCCGGAAACCAATCCGTTTTAATCGTTCCGTTTTTTCCGGTAAAGGCTACTATGTTTAAGGTTTTAAGATAGTCGCCTATTCCTCCGGTAGTAATGTTGGGAAGTCCTGCTGTGAATTTGTAATTGACTGTTCCTAATTTGCTTACCTTATATACTACCTTCGATTCGTTGGTAGATAAGAAATTTTGAATTTCTACCGTTCCGTCCGTTACAGGTACATCGTCTATTTGGCTTGTATTAGAGTTCGTGTATTGTTCAAATACAGCTATTTCAAGTTCGTATTGGTTACGCTGAATGAAAATAGGATAATTTGTTTTCGGATTTCCATTGGCATCAACCACATCTACCGTAGTTCCGTCTTTTGCTTTTACTTTTGCTTCCCAAAAGTCGGCTTCATCGTTTTGGTTTACTACATCTATCGATGGTTTTACTCTGAGAATAAAGTCTTGATTATGCTGATAATTTACGCTATCTACTTTATATACAAAAATAGTATCACGCCCATTTGACGAAAGCACTTGACCTACAACTACCGAATCTATTTCGGTATGTTTAAAGGTGGAAACTTTGGTTAAATCGATGGTGGTGTGATAACTAGCATCGAAAGTGTATTTTCCAACTAATGTTCCAGCTACCACCGAGGTTACTAAATATTTTTCGGGTAATAGATAAGCAAAATACTCGCCCGTTGTTTCATCAGGAAAAATGTCAATTTGCTTTTTTGCCGAACTATTTACTTCGTATTTGGTAACACCCTTGTTGGTTAATACTCCGTTTTCATAGGATTGATTGTTCCATGATGAGGTTAGAGTAGGTGCTGTTGCGCCTATCAAATCGAATCCTTTTACTGTTCCCAATACAATTTTGGCATTTCCAATATTGTTTTTAGATTTCCCTAAACCTATTGGCATGGCAGCTTGTTTGGGTCCACCTACTACTTTTCCTACCACTTTAACCAGTGTGGTGTCTAAAATGTCGTATTGAATGGAGAAGTTTTCTTGGAAATCGAATCTATCGTCGGCATACAGACCTAGTGCAGGGAAGCGACCATCGTTTTCAAAACCATGACCTACTTTCTCAAAGGTAATAAAATGCTTACCAATAGGAACATCGAGCGTTACTTTACCGCTTGCATCGGACATTATGGGCATTCCTTCGCCTGAAACTGCCGAAATACCATCAATCTTTACAAAAACATCGGATACAGGGAAACGAGTATTTTTGTAATAAATATTAGCTGTAACGGTAAAAGAGGCAACGTCGGTAAAATCAATATTGCTATGCGAAGTTGAACCCGGACCTATAAACAACAGCTTTTCGTTGGGTTCAAAGGTATGTGTTCCGAAAATAGGTACAATTCGATAAATAGAACCATCAGTTTCAAACGGAATGCCCGAAATAATGTAGTTTCCATTGTTGTCGGTCATTCCCATTACACTCAGTTGCCGCGAAAAAGGAACATTGCTCGACCAAGTGGTTTGATACGCCAAGCCATGCTCTTCGTTGAAAGTAAATCCTTTGCGCGAAAGGTCGTAAATGGCTGTACCAGTATTTTCGTTCATTCGATAGTAAGCCGTTAAACCTGTTTCGGTTCCGGCTATGTACATAATAGCCGATTCGATGGCGTATTTTGGGGTAAGTCCTTTGTGCCAAATGCGCACTTCATCTACCCAGCCGTTGAAATATTCACCTAACGAGCTTTTTCCTATATAAACAGCATTGTCATTGGCGGGAGTTGCAACGGTAAGTTTTGCTTTTGTTTGGAAATAATTCTCGTAATCGTAAATTACAAACAAACGCAAAGTATCGTCGCTTCCTCTAATGGCAGTAACGTTGAAAAAAGTATCAACTTTTTGAGTAAAGTTGAGTGTAACAGTTTGCCCAGCGGCAGTAAAATTGATTTGTCCGGCTGAGTGGGTTATTTTATATTGTCCTTGCTTTTCCACCAAACACGATGTAGCCGAAGCGTTGGGTTTGAACCATGCTTGGAAAGTAAATTCATTGTCGAACTTAAAGTTTGGGTCGCCCGTAGGTGGCGCAATTACCAAATAGGAACTTGTTCCATTGAGTTTTAAGCTGCTACCCGAGAAGTCGTCTTCGGTTTCGGCAATCAAACGTACACCCTCTACGGCAGTGCCGCCTTTGTAGGTTACTCGTCCGTAAATTCTACCATAAGGAACTCTAAATCCAATACCATCGATGTAGTTCATCATTTTTTGATTGAATTTTGTAATTCCCTGAGCTATTACGGTATATTGATAAATAACATTCGACTCGGTATATTCATCGCGCCAACTTCTTACATCGGCAGAAAGGGAAGCTACCATAGTGGAATCGTCGGTGGAATTAAGTATTTTGCGATAGACTTTAAATCCAGTAACTTGGTTTTCATACCGAGCCAATTCCCATCTAAGTTCTACATAATCGCTATAATATCCTTTTGATGCAAATAGTTCTTTATCGAAAGCGTTTTGTACATACAAAGTATTGTATCTAAAACCAAGCATTACACGCATATTGTCGGGAGTAAGTGCCGACCATTGTGTAGCATTGGGTATGCCGCCACCAAATGATACTTGCACAGTACCATTTTCGATGGGCTGTTGTTGTCCACCCATATATCCCATTACAAAGGGACGTTCCTGTGAATATAGGGAAAGGGCAGAAAACAATACGATGCTTACTATTATTATTATTTTCTTCATTTCTTTTGTATTAAATTAGTACTTAGTAGTTAGTACTTAATAAATTAGTAATTAGTACATCGAATTAAGAAATTAATCGTGTTATGCAATTAATACTTAATTCCTAATTCTATTTCTTTTAGTATTTAATAATGTAATAAACATAAGCATTTACAGGACGAGTTTCTGAGTTGCCGGTTGCATTGGTAGTAAAAGCATGTGAATGTGAGCTGCCTGTTGTAGGTATCACCATTGTTGTTTCATTGAAGGCTTCGGGCGATAAGTATTGATGCGGATCGTCATTGTCGTCATTATCGGCTCTGTGTGTTTGATTACTCGAATGCGTATGTGCGCCATCGGTATTAGTAGTTCCGGTGTGTGTATGTGTGCGGAAAATATCGTTTTGGTATGTACCTACTGTATTTCCCGTAGCTCCACCTGTGTTTCCAGTTCTTGTATCTTTGTCGGGGTCAGTAGTAAGGGTTTCGGAAACTCCGCGCAAGAACTGACCTCTCAAATCGGGTACATTGAAGTTAGTACCACCTGAGCTTCCCCAAGCTGCTCCTATAATGTTGTACAATTGAGCATAAGCAGCGTTAGATCCATCGTAAGATGTGCCATCGCAAGCCAGCCATCCATCTGGAATCTTAGTTTTAGGACCAGCAAAAGGAACAATTGTACCTACCGGAACCCCGTTTTCGGCAAAACGTGCATAAGGTACTTCAGCCATTAAGTCGTCGTGAATAGTTGTGTATGTTCCCGAAACGGTTTTTTTTACTTCTACTTTCATTTTGAAGTAGGCGTTTTTGGCGGTAAAGTTCAACTTTTTGAAATCATTGGGCGCACCGTCGCCTATGTAGGCAGTAAATACACCGTAAGCATCGGTTGTTTTTGTATCTTCCTCTGAATAGCTTGCTCCGCTTCCGCCGGTATCATAGACTGTAAATTTTACAGTTACTGAGGTAGTAGCAAGGGCTTTGCCTTCTGAATCGATGGCATAGCCTTGAAAACTAAATGGTTTTGTTGATGTTTGCGCAAATAATGAATTTGCTAAAAATAGTAAAACGATAATTATTGTAAAATTTTTCATAGTATAAACAAATATTAGTTAATGATTGTATTTTTAAAATTCTTAAAATGCTCATCGCTCATAGTTCGTTTTCAAAAATATAATATATCTTGTTGTTATATTTGATATATATAACAAAACTTTTCTACTTGTGTGTAGATTATCTAAATTAATGTTTATGATTTTTGAAAAATATTTTACAAGGATAGCTTTTGACAAAGGTAAAAAGAAAAAAATATAAAAGCAACTTTTTTTGAATCTTTTTTATTGCTTCAAATTTAATTGTGGTTGTTTTAAGTACCTGTGCTATTTTAAGAATTAAGAATTCAATACCGTTAAAGTTAAGCCTTGTGCAGAATAAGCTTTTAAGTTGTAATAAGATATAATAAATAACTATAAGTTATCATATCTTATTAGTACTTAACAACCCTGCCCATTTTAAGGGGTTGGGGGGTTAGTACATTAGAATATAACATATTGTTGATGCAAAATAAAAAATAATTGATAATTAATAATTAATAACGTGGTGAAACTTTACAGCTAACCATTAAACATTAATCGTTAAACATTAATCGTTAATAAAAAGGTTGCGAAACTTTCCTAAAACTCCTCAAAGAGTTCAAATACAATGAATTTGAAACCAAAATAAAAGAACTTCTTTAAAATGCTATTGATACGATGACTCAAAGTCATCGTATCAATATTCAAACATTATCAATTATCAACTATCAATTATAAAAAACCTTATTTCCTTTTTTTTCAACCTTAGTAGCCAAGTTAAACCGCACCATATCAAAACCTTATTCCCTTATAAAAAAACTTAGCGAAAAAAAAACATTAATCGTTAAAGCATTAATCATTAAAAAGTGCCTTGCGGCACTTTTTTACTTTCCTTCTATTATTGCAATTTCTGCATCAGTCAAATCGTATAATTTGTAAACCAATTTGTCTATTTTATTTGTTTGCTCCGAAACATCAGCTTCTATATTTTCTTCCTTCATTTTTAATATTTTATCCACAAGTTTTTCAATCTTAGCTTGTTCTTTTTCGTTTGCCAATTTAATGGGTAAATTCTCG